>JAEEGL012310333.1_pt1 | contig 16848 bp, 19 predicted proteins | sample 9134231 | NCBI WGS metagenome assembly JAEEGL01 (sample SAMN16246548, study PRJNA631951) | gut metagenome | biome: gut microbiome; feature: rumen; material: fiber-attached | host: Bos | place: Iran: Karaj | collected 2018-10
CCAAGGAAGCCATGTTTTCCATCATACAGTTCGAGGTCGGGCAGGCCGACGTGCTGGATCTCTTCGCCGGTTCCGGCCAGCTGGGGATTGAGGCCCTTTCCCGCGGGGCCCGCAGCGCCTGGCTCGTCGACTCCTCCAGGGAGGCCTGCGCCGTCATCCTTCAGAACCTTCGCAAGACCCGGCTGGAAGAGCGGGCGCGGGTCCTGACCTGCGACGCCTCCGCCTTCCTCTCTTCCCACGGGGATCGGTTCGACGTCGCCTTTCTGGATCCTCCCTACGAAACGGGGATCCTGGAAAAGGTCCTGCCGGCGGTGGCGGAGCATATGCGGCCGGGAGGCGTTATCCTGTGCGAAACGGAACGGCGCGAGACCCTGCCGGAGACCGCGGGAGGATTTACGAAAAAGAAAGAATATTATTACGGCAAGGCCAAGGTGACTACCTACCGTCTGCCGGAGGGAGCCTGAGATGAAGACAGCTATCTGCCCCGGAAGCTTTGATCCCGTCACCTACGGCCATCTGGATATTTTTCGCCGCGCTTCCCGGCTTTTTGACGAGGTCGTCGTTCTCGTGATGGTGAACATCGAGAAGAATCCGAGCTTTACCGCCGCGGAACGGATGGAGATGATCCGCGAAGCGACCCGGGATTTCCCCAATATCCGCGTGGAGAGCTACGACGGCCTGCTGATCAACTACGTCAAGGAAGTCGGGGCCGTGGCCATCGTCAAGGGCCTGCGGGCCGTATCGGATTTCGAGTACGAGTTTCAGATGGCGCTCACCAACAAGACCCTGTACCATAAGGCCGAAACGGTCTTTTTGACGACCAGCATCCACAACATGTACGTCAGCTCCAGCCTGGTCAAGACGATCGCCCGCTTTGGGGGAGATATCCACAGGCTCGTTCCGGACTGCCTGCTGGAGCGCATCACGCAGCGTCTGTATCAACAGAAAGAAGGAGGAACTACGCAGGAATGAACATCGAAGAGATTCTGGACCAGTTGGATGATCTGCTGGACAAAAGCTGGACCCTGCCGCTGACGAACGGCCGCACCATCGTCGACGACGAGAAAGTGCGGGACCTTCTCAACGACATCCGCCTCAATCTCCCGGCCGAGATGAAACAGGCGAAGGCTATCGTCAACGACCGGGCGGATATCCTGGCCAACGCCCGCAGGGAGGCGGAAAGCATCGTGCGCAAGGCGGAGGACCGGGCCCGTTCCATGATCGCCCAGGAGACCGTGGTCAAGCAGGCGCAGCAAAAGGCCAACGAGATCATGGCCCAGGCAAACCAGAAATCCAAAGAACTGCGCACCGCTTCCCAGGAGTATTCCGACGACCTCCTCAAGCAGAGCGAGGAACTGATGTCGAAGCTTCTCACCGACGTGCGCGCCACACGGCAGGCGATCCGCACCTCCGGAAAAAAATAAGCCCCGGGGGAAGTTCGGGAGAAAACCGCCGCCGCCATCCGCGATCGTCCGAAAAAAATGCGAACATACCCTTTGAAAAGGCCCCGTTTTGTTGACGGGCCTTTTCTTTTGCGCTAAAATGATACCGTCTGACATGCTATATCGAAAAAGGAGGAATCCCCATGGCAAACGAGTTGAATCTGGAATCCATTCCTACGCCGGAACTGTCTCTGACCCTCGGAGACGAGCTTCAGAAAGAGGTCCAGGCCATCGACACCGTCTCTGAGGAACAGACCGCCCTGCAGCCGGTGGATCTCAGCAGCCTCAGCGAGGAGGAGCAGAAGATCGTCACGGACTTCGCCCAGAAGATCGACATCACCGATTCCAATATCGTGATGCAGTACGGAGCGGCGTCCCAGAAGCACGTGGCCGGTTTTTCCCAGGCGGCGCTGGAGAACGTGCGCACGAAGGACCTGGGCGAGGTCGGCGGCATGATCGGCGATCTGGTGGTCGAACTCAAGGGGTTCAGCGTCGAAGACAACGAGAAGGGCCTTCTCGGCGTCTTCAAGAAAGGCCGCAACAAGGTGGAAGCCCTCAAGACCCGCTACGACAAGGCGGAGGTCAACGTCGACAAGATCAGCCGGAGGCTGGAGGACCATCAGATCACCCTCCTCAAGGATATCGCCACCCTCGACCAGATGTACGAGAAGAACCTGATGTATTTCAAGGAACTGACCATGTACATCCTGGCGGGCAAGACGAAGCTGCAGCAGGAGCGTTCCACCACGCTGGTGCAGCTGCGGGAAAAGGCGCAGAAGTCCGGTCTGGCGGAGGACGCCCAGGCCGCCAACGATTTCGCGGCCCTTTGCGAGCGCTTTGAGAAAAAGCTCTACGATCTGGAGCTGACCCGCACGGTGTCTATCCAGATGAGCCCCCAGATCCGCATGATCCAGAACAACGATACCCTCATGGCGGAGAAGATCCAGTCCACCATCGTCAACACGATCCCTCTTTGGAAGAGCCAGATGGTGCTGGCGCTGGGACTGGCCCATTCCGAGCAGGCCATGAAGGCCCAGCGGGAAGTGACCAATATGACCAATTCGCTGCTCAAGAAAAACGCGGAGATGCTCAAGACCGGGACCGTCGAGACCGTGAAGGAATCCGAGCGGGGCATCGTGGATATCGAGACCCTGACCCACACCAACAAGATGCTGATCTCCACTCTCGACGAGGTGGAGAAGCTCCAGACGGAGGGCCGCCAGAAGCGGGCGGCGGCAGAGGTCGAGCTGATGCGCATCGAGGACGAGCTGCGCAATAAACTGCTCAAAATGAGCAAGTAAGCCCTTTTTGCGGCTTTCCGCCGCTCCGGTTCCGCGGCGGGCTCTTTTCGATGGCCGTGGATTTTTAGATCATCTTCAATATTTTTATTGTTCTTTTTCACTATTTTTGTGGATAAAGCAGAAATGTAGGGCGCATGGTTGACTACAATCATTTGAATTAGTATCATTAACTTAAGTGTAGTCACCCGCATAGGGAGAAGGAGGAGCAGCGTTGGGGAAACCGTCGGTCCGTATCGGCGTCCTTCTGTCGCTCATCCTTGTTCTCACCTGCGGATGCGCCCTCTTTCCGACGCCCACGGAAGAGGCGTTCTCCTTCTGCATGGACACCTGGGTCAGCCAGCAATGGCGGGGCGCCCGGGCGAAGGAGACCTGCACCGAGATCGAGGAAGCCCTAAAGGATCTGGAATCCCGGGTATCCCTGTACAGCGATACCGGTGAGATCGCCGCCGTCAACGCGGCCGCGGGAAAGTCCTACGTCCCCGTGAGCGACGACGTGTTCGAGATCCTGCAGGGGAGCCTGAAGGTCTGCGAGGAGACCGGCGGTCTCTTCGACGTCACCATCGCCCCCCTGTCCCTGCTGTGGGACGTGACCGGCGAGGATCCCCACGTTCCCCCCGAGGAGGCCATCCGCGCCGCCCGGGAAAAGGTCGATTACCGCTGCCTTCTCCTTGACGAGGAGAACCGCGCGGTGATGCTGGCAAAAGAGGGAATGCAGCTGGACCTCGGCGGAGCCGCCAAGGGATACGCCGCCGGCAGGATGCGGGAGATCGCGGAGAAAAACGGCGTCAGCGGTTTTCTTTCCATCGGAGGCAATATGCTGGTCGTAGGCAAAAAGGCCGACGGCAGCGACTACCTGGTGGGGCTTCGGGATCCCAACGGAGACGAAAACGATTACTTCGCCACCGTTGCCATCGACGGCTACACCATGGCGACCACGGGCACCTATGAGCGTTGGTTCGAGGAGGACGGGGTCCGTTACCACCACGTGCTCGATCCCTTCACCGGCTACCCCTCCGGGCAGGACCTCGTATCCGTTACGGTGATCTCCAGGGACGGGCTCCTGGCGGACTGTCTTTCCACCGCCGTCTTCCTGCAAGGGAGCGGGGGACTGCAAAAGGCCCTTTCCCGGGAGGACTGCATGGTCCTGGCGGTGACCGCCTCAAACGACGTTTACGCCTCGCCGGAGTTTTTCGAACGGCTGGTCCCCGTGCCCGATTCCGGCTACGTGTTCCACACGCAATGACTCTTATCTACCCGGGGAGGGGATCCGATGCGGCTGTCCCGTGATCCGAAAGCGGTACGCGTCGCATTTTCCGGCCTGCTGCTGGCGCTGGCCATCGCGCTTTCGGCGGCGGAAGGCATGCTTCCCGCGCTGCCGATGCTTCCGCCCGGCGTCAAGCTCGGCCTTTCCAATATCGTGACCATGTACGCGGTCTTCTTTCTGGGGTTTCGGCAGGCCCTTCTGATCGCCGTTCTCAAATCCCTGTTCGTTCTGCTGACCCGGGGCCCGACGGGAGCCTTTCTCAGCGCTCTGGGAGGACTTCTCTCGGTCTGCGTCATGGTTTTTCTCTCGAAGATCCCTCGTCTTTCCCGCATGTACATCAGCATCGGGGGAGCGGTTTCACATAACGTCGGCCAGTTGCTCGGCGCCGTTTTGATGCTGCGCAGCGGCTACGCGTTTTTCTACGCGCCCGTATTGATCCTCTCCGGTATCGTGATGGGATCGCTGACGGGCGTCCTCTTGCGTTTTGTAATGCCCGGTCTGGAATACCTCAGCCGGACTTTACAGGAATAAGGGCAATACTGTCGAGCCGTGACGGCGGGCCCCGGGAACGAAAACGTACCCCGGCCCCGGTCCGGCGCAGACTATATTGTATATAGGCTATTCAGAGGAGAAAGGGAGGAGACTCAGTGGCTAAAAAGAGACTGAGTGGTGCTCATGTACCGCATTACAAGAACACCACGCACTGCGCTCCGGTACGCATTCCGGTTCCTGCGAAAGTCAGGATCCCCATGTCCATGCATATCGGCGCGCCGTGTAAACCGACTGTCAAGGTCGGAGACATTGTTGCGGTCGGCCAGCCAATTGGAGAACCGGGAGGCTTCGTCAGCGCCCCGATCCACTCCAGCGTATCCGGAAAGGTCGTCGCCGTCGAGGACATGCTCACCACCATGGGCAGCATGACCAAGGCGGTCGTGATCCAGTCGGACGGGCTGCAGACCGTATGGGAGGGGGTAAAGCCTCCTGAGGTCACCGATACCGCCAGCTTCATCGAAGCGGTGCGCGCCAGCGGTCTGGTCGGTCTGGGCGGCGCGGGATTCCCCGCCAGCGTCAAGCTTTCCGTAAAAGATCCCACCCAGGTGGAATACCTTCTGATCAACGGCGCCGAGTGCGAGCCTTTTATCACTTCCGACGCGCAGACCATGCTCCACGAGGCGGACTATATCCTCAAGGGCGTGTCCCTGGTCCGCAAGTACGTGGGAGCGAAGAAGATCGTGATCGGTATCGAGGACAACAAGCCCGAGGCGATCAGCCTTCTGGAGAGCCGCAAGGGCGAGGTGGAGGATTTCACCGTCGCGCCCATGCCCTCCCTGTACCCCCAGGGCGGTGAGAAAGTCCTGATCTACAACCTGACCGGCCGGGTGGTGCCGGAAGGGAAACTGCCTCTCGACGTGGGCTGCATCGTCATGAACGTGACTTCCGTCGCTTTCCTGGCCAAGTACATGGAGACCGGCATGCCCCTGGTGGAGAAGTGCCTGACGGTGGACGGCAGCGCCATCGCGAATCCCGGCAACGTGATCGCCCCCATCGGCACCCCCCTCAGCGACATCGTCGCCGCCTGCGGCGGTTACAAGACCGAGCCGAAGAAGATCCTCTACGGCGGCCCCATGATGGGCATGGCGGTCCCCAACGACGAGGTCCCGCTTCTTAAGAACAACAACGCCATCCTTGCTTTCGCGGAGGATATGTCGGTGCTGCCCAAGGCGACCGCCTGCATCAACTGCGGCCGCTGCGTGGAAGCCTGCCCCTTCAGCCTGATGCCCAACCGCATCAACCGCGCCTATGAGCGCAAGGACGTCGACGCGCTCAACCATCTCAAGGTCATGCTTTGCATGGAGTGCGGATGCTGCTCCTTTGTCTGTCCCGCGAAGCGCGAACTGGTGCTGACGCACAAGCTCGCCAAGGCCTTCCTGCGTGAGCAGCCGAAGAAGTGAGGTGAGAGAGATGAATGAAATTTACGTATCCTGTTCCCCGCATCTGCGCGCGAAGGATTCCACCCAGACGATCATGCGCGACGTGCTGATCGCTCTGGCCCCCGCTTTGATCATGGCCGTGATCCATTACGGCATCCGTCCGCTGATCCTGGTGGCCGTGTGCGTCGTTTTCTCCGTCGGTTCCGAGTACGTGATGGAAAAGCTCTGCAAGCGCCCCGTGACCATCAGCGATCTCTCCGCCGCCGTCACCGGCGTCCTGCTGGCCTACAATCTGCCCGCCGGGCTCCCGCTCTGGATGGCCGCCTTCGGCTCCATCGCAGCGGTCGCTTTCGTCAAGCAGCTTTTCGGAGGCCTGGGCCAGAACTTTGCCAACCCCGCCATCACCGGCAGAATCATCCTGCTGATCTCCTTTGCCGGTAAGATGACCGACTGGGCTACCGGTTATCCGGACGCCATCTCCGGCGCGACTCCTTTGGCGGCCGCGACGGCCGGCGGGCCCCTGCCCTCCATCGCCGATCTTTTCATCGGCAATATCAACGGCTGTATCGGTGAGACCAGCAAGATCGCTCTGCTCATCGGCTTTGCTTATCTGCTGTTCCGCCGCGTGATCACCTGGCACACCCCCGTGGCCTTCGTCGGCACGGTGTTCGTGCTGATGTTCCTCCTGGGCAAGGATCCGGTCTATCAGGTCCTGTCCGGCGGTCTGCTTCTTGGCGCGATCTTCATGGCTACCGACTACGCCACGACTCCCTCCAACGCGAAGGGCCGTCTGGTGTTCGGCGTCGGCGCGGGCCTGCTCACCGTTCTGATCCGCGCTTTCGGCAGCTATCCGGAGGGCGTTTCCTTCGCGATCCTGCTGATGAACATCCTGACGCCTCACATTGAGAATCTTACCGAGTCCAAGCCGTTTGGAGGTGCCAAAGCATGAATAAGAACGGTTCTGTAATTCCCGTTATTGTGCTGACGGTGATCTGCCTCGTCGCTTCCGGCCTGCTGGGTTACGTCAACTTCATCACGGCGCCGATCATCGAGGAGGCCGCCCGGGAAGCAGCCGAACAGGCCAGGGCGGAGGTCCTGCCCGCGGCGGACAGCTTCACCCAGGTCACGGACCTCGCCGATCTGCCCGAGGGCGTAGAAGAGGTCTATACCGCCGATAACGGAGCGGGTACGGTCTCCATTCTCACCGGCGCCGGCTACGGCGGCACCATGAGACTCATCGTCGGCATCGACTCCGAAGGCAAGGTCACCGGCACCCAGGTGCTCGAGCACGCTGAGACCGCCGGTCTCGGCGCCCGCGTCGCGGCGGAGAAATTCCGCAGCCAGTTCCCGGGCCAGGACGAGTCTCTCGGCGGCGTTTCCGTGATCTCCGGCTCTACGGTTTCCTCCAAGTGCTTTATCGGCATGGTTCAAAAGGCGTTCCAAGTCTCTGAGCTTGTCGCCGGAAAGGGGGCATGATCCATGGGTAAACTCAAAACTCTGACCGCGGGCATCATCCGCGAAAACCCGGTGCTCGTTCTGGTGCTGGGCACCTGCCCGACGCTGGCGGTCTCCACCTCCGTCGTGAACGCCATCGGCATGGGCGTTGCCGCGACTTTCGTTCTGATCGGCTCCAACCTCGTTATCTCCCTGCTCAAGAACGTGATCCCCGATAAGGTGCGTATCCCGTGCTACATCGTGGTCATCGCGACCTTCGTCACCATCGTGCAGCTGATGCTCAACGCCTTTGCCCCGGCTCTGTATTCCGCCCTGGGCATCTTCCTCCCGCTGATCGTCGTCAACTGCATCATCCTCGGCCGTGCCGAGGCCTTCGCCAACAAGAACAGCGTCGTGGATTCCATTCTGGACGGCATCGGCATGGGACTCGGCTTCATGCTGGCCCTTGTGATCATGGCTACCATCCGTGAGATCGTCGGCTACGGCGCGTTCTTCGGAAAGCCTCTGATCCCGGAAGACGCTTCCGCCATCTCCATCATCGGACTTGCTCCCGGCGGCTTCTTCGTCTACGGCATCATCATCGCGGCTCTGAACAAGATCTCTCACGGCAAGGCTGTCAAGCGCAAGAGCTTTGACTGTGAGGGCTGCCCGGCCGCCGCGGCCTGCAGTCAGAAAGGGGAGTGTGCCAAGTGAAAGCGCTGCTTGCGATCCTGATCACGTCCATGCTGGTCGAGAACTTCGTGCTTTCAAAGTTCCTCGCCATCTGCTCTTTCCTGGGCGTCTCCAAGAAATTTGATTCCGCCTTCGGTATGAGCTGCGCCGTTATCTTCGTCATGCTGATGGCGACCGCTGCCACCTGGCCGATCTACACCTACATCCTCGATCCCAGAGGGCTCGGCTATCTCCAGACCATCGTCTTCATTCTCGTGATCGCCGCCCTGGTGCAGTTCGTCGAGATGTTCCTCAAGAAGTTCATCCCGCCGCTGTATTCCGCCCTGGGCATCTTCCTTCCCCTGATCACCACCAACTGCGCCGTTCTGGGCGTGGTGGTGCTGAACATCACCAAGAGCTATTCCTTCATTTCCTCCATGGTCAACTCCCTGGGAGCCGGCCTGGGCTATATGCTGGCAATGGTGATGTTCTGCGGCGTCCGTGAGAAGGTCGACAACGCCGATTCTCCGGAATGCTTCAAGGGCATCCCGATCACTCTGGCTGCCGCTTCGATCATGTCCGTTTCGTTCATGGGCTTCACCGGTCTGGTGCAAGGCCTGTTCGGTTGAGGAGGTGGCAGGAATGAACGTAGTTATACTTGCGATCGCCGTCGTTTCCGCCATCGGCCTCGTCTGCGGCGTCCTGCTGGCCGTCGCCTCCAAAGTGATGAGCGTGCCTGTGGACGAGCGTTTCGGCCCTGTGCGTGAATGCCTGCCCGGCGCCAACTGCGGCGCCTGCGGCTTCGCCGGCTGCGACGCCTACGCCCAGGCTCTGCTGGACGATCCGGAACTCAAGCCCAACCGCTGCATCCCCGGCGGCGCCGACGCGGCCTCCAAGATCGCCGCGGTCCTCGGCGTGGAGAGCGGGGAAGTGGTGCCCATGATGGCCCACGTGCGCTGCAACGGCACCTGTGAGAATACCAAGAACCGCTTCACCTTCGACGGTGAGAAGACCTGCAAAGCCGCGAAGATGTTCTGCGGCGGTCCCGGCACCTGCACATACGGCTGCCTCGGATGCGGCGACTGCGCCGCCGTGTGTCCCCAGGACGCCATCTCCATCAAGGACGGCGTCGCCGTCGTGGATCCCTGCTACTGCATCGGCTGTACGCTTTGCTCCAAGGCCTGCCCGCAGCACATCATCGAGATGATCCCCAAGTCCTCCATGGTCGTTGTGGAATGCAGCAACAAGGACAAGGGCGCCGTCGCGATGAAGGCCTGCAAGGCCAGCTGCATCGGCTGCATGAAGTGCCAGAAGAACTGCCCGACGGGCGCCATCACCGTGAAGGACTTTGTCGCCTCCATCGACCAGTCCCTCTGCACCGGCTGCGGCGTCTGCGCGGAAGGCTGCCCCAAGCACTGCATCACCAAGTACTGATCCCTTTCCCCATGATAAACGCCCGGAACGGTGGTATCCGTTCCGGGCGTTTTTACGTTCATTGCGGCCGCTGACGGCCGTAGGGGGTCATTCGGCGTACTGGCGGGAGAGACGCCGGATCTCAGCTTTCATTTTTTCCACGACGCTTTCCGGCTCGACGATCCTGATGCCTTCACCCAGGGCCATGATCCATCCGAAGAACTGGCTGCTGACGGTGACGTCCACGGTGGTGCGGAAGCGGTCGCGGCCCGCCGGCGTGACGAAAATGTCCTTGCCGAAGCGGTCGATCAGCACGCCCACCATGGAATTATCGGCTTCCAGCGTCACCTTCGTCAGATCGCCGGAGAACATCCCGAAAAGGCTCTTCGCGTAGCGGGGGATATCGAAGGCGTTGAATTCTTCTCTGCCCAGGCGGCGCTCTTCCGTCAGGGAGATCTTCAGCATTTTATCCACGCGGTAATGCTTGATCTTTTTCTCCTCATCGTCGTAGCCCACGAGGTAATAGTATTCGTTGTCCCACATCAGCCCCCAGGGGCTGACCTGGTACCACTCGCCGCTCCTGCGCAGCTCCATCTTCTTTTTCACGTTCCACTGGCAGTAGCGGAAGCGGATCTGGCTGTCGCTGCCGATGGCCTCGTGCAGCTTGTCCACGTTGTAGTAAATGCTCTCGTTCATGGTCTTGATCCGCCCGGTGATGAACACCTGGCGGTGGAGCTTCTTTCCCTGGTATCTGCTGACGAGGTTCTCCAGCTTTTTGATCAGGGCGTTTGATTTCTTATCCGTGATGAATTTAGCGGACTGGACGGAATCCACCAGCAGCTTCAGCTCCGGCAGCTCGAAGTCCCTCGCTCCCAGATGGTAATAGCAGTTCCGTCCTTCCTTGGAGGCGATGATATCCATCCCGTAGCGGCGGAGCTCCTCAAAATCCAGGTACAGCGTCTTGCGGTCCGCGTTGACGCCGCAGGCGGACAGCTTCGCGATGATCTGCGCCAGGGTCAGGGCGTGATCGTCGTCGGTTTCCTCGGAAAAGATCTTCGCCAGGTACAGCATTTTGAGCTTTTGGTTATAGCCTTTTCGTTCTTTGACTGCCATGGGATTCCCTCCGATCCGGTATCGTTCTTCATCGAGACGGCTGCGAACGGGAAAAGACGCCTGTCGCGAGTCCGGACCTGCCTGCGCGGAGAGAGGCCGGCCGGGACCCTTCGGATCGATTATAGCACAAAAACGGGACAGGGTAAATCACGTGCTTCTCAAAAGACGAACGGGGAAGAGGCGAGAGGGCATAAAAAAACAGGCGCCGATAGGACGGCGCCTGTTTTTGTTGAACTGTTCGCGGGACGGGCAACGGCAGCCCGGAGAATATCAAAGGATCGTAAATTTTTCCGCGGCGTCCGCCAGGACGGAAAGCACCGTGGCGAATTTGTGGTCGTCCGTGTTCCCGTCGAGGTCCAGATCGATCAGCAGACGGTTGCCGGGCATGGGCTGGGAGCGGATCGAAAGGACGGACACGTCGGCCACCGCGAGAGGGCAGAGATACCGGCAAAGGGAGAAGGGCGTATCGTCGATGACCGCCCGGATGGAGGCGCCGCCGGCCTTTGTGGGCACGTCCACGGTGCTCTCCACACACTCGTACTCGTAGTACTTGTTGATATCCATCAGAAAGCCGTAAAGAAGCTTGTAGCCGCTGGAATCTTCCTTTCCCAGCATACGGTCCACACGATCGAAGATCTCCGACTCACGGTCGGGGGAGAAGACGGGAAGCTCGTGCTCTTTCTTATACTCCGCGACCTTGAGGATCTTCTTTTGACGGTCGGCGATCAACTCGATGATCTTCGTATCGATATCGTCGATGTCCTCGCGCAGCGACTTTAGATCAAGAACTTCACTCATCGGTTATCCTCCCATAGGGGCAAAATCTTCTTTGTTTTTGAGAAACGGGGAAGGCGGCGGACCCCGTCCGGGCCTTCGGCGCGGCGCGTCCCCGAATGCTTCATTGCTATTATAATTAGAATGAATTGTCGATGTCAATCGTGAAAAAGACGGGAATTTTAGCTTCAGGACGCGATTTCTGCTCAATTTGTAAAAACAGGCATCCCAAAGGAAAAGAAGACGCCCCGCGGTAAGCGGGGCGTCCTTGATCACAGGGATGAGATCGGGGCCAAAGGGGGATCAGCCGGTGATGGCGACGACGGCTCCGTTATAGGTGGAAGCCATGAAGTCGGCGATCTCCTTGGTCTGAAGGGCCTTGACGAGGGCCTGGGTCTTCTCGCTGTTCTCCTCGCCTTCGCGCACGGCGATGATGTTGGCGTAGGTCAGAGCGGCGTCTCCGGAGGCGTCCTCAATGGCGATGGCGTCGGTGATCTTCAGGCCGGCCTGCAGGGCGTAGTTGCCGTTGATAACGGCCAGAGTGCCCTTGTCGCTGTTGGCGAACTGAGCGGGAACGGTATCCGCCTGAACGGGAACGATCTTGTAGCCGCCGTCGTCAACCACGTCCAGAGTGGTCACACCGTCCGTCGCGTTGGCGCCCTCGGGAAGGGTGATCAGACCCTCCTGCTGCAGGAGAAGCAGGGCGCGGGTCTCGTTGCTGTCGTCGGCGGGAATGATGATGGTGGCGCCGTCAGGAGTATTGGCGACGGTATTGACGTCGTTGCCGTAAAGGCCGAAGGGCTCGTAGTGGATGAGGCCGGCAGAGACCAGGTGGGTGTTGTTGGAGCTGTTGAAGCTGTTCAGGTAGGGGGTGTGCTGGAAGTAGTTGGCGTCCAGCTCACCGTCTTCCAGAGCGGTGTTGGGCAGGATGTAGTCGTCGAAGATCACAATCTTGAGATCGTATCCCTGCTGGGCGAGGACGTCCTTGACCTGCTCCAGGACCTCGCCGTGAGGAGTGGAGGAGGCGCCCACGACCAGGGGAGTCAGGTCCGCCGGAGCCTCAGTGGAGGCGGGGGCCTCGGAGGAGGCCGGAGCGGAGGACGCGGGAGCCGCGGGGGCGGGAGAACCGCCGCAGCCGGCCAGCGCGGTCAGCGCGAGAGCAAGCGACAGCAGGATCGCCAAAGACTTTTTCATAGTTAAACTCCTTCTTTCTGTTGCTGAAAAATAGATCTCTATATCAACACGGGACCGACGCCCGTGGGATCGTTCACTGCTTGGCCCGCTTGTCCGTTTTGTGGGCGATGCGCATTCCGATCTCCTGGATGATCTGAACGATCAGGACCGTCAGGACCACGCAGATCCAGATGATATCCGTCTTTGAGCGTTGATAGCCGTAGGTGATGGCGATCTGGCCCAGGCCCGTGCCGCCGATGGTCCCCGCCATGGCGGAGTAGCCCAGGATGGTAACGGTGGAAATGACGGCGCCGGTGATGAGAGAGGGCTTCGCCTCAGGGATCAGGACCTTGTAGACGATCTGGAAATTGGAGGAGCCCATGGCCTGGGCCGCCTCGATGATGCCGGGGTCCACTTCCTTGATGGAGGATTCGATCATGCGGGCCACGTAGGGGGCCGCGGCGATGATCAGCGTGACGATGACCGCCTTGTTGCCCAGGCTGGTGCCGACGACGAATTTCGCCACCGGCAGCATGGCAATCATCAGGATGACGAAGGGGATGCTTCGGAAAATGTTGACGATAATGCCGATCAGGCGGTTCAGCCAGGGAATCGGATGGATCCCGCCCTCTCCCGTGACGGAAAGGATCAGGCCCAGTGGAATGCCGATCAGGTAGGCGACGGCGGTGGAGATGAGGGTCATGTAGACCGTTTCCCAGATGCCTCTCTGGATGATGCCGCCGGCCCAAAGCTTTTGAAACATATCGGAAAACATCTTTACACCTCCTGCACGTAGTGGACGCCCTGCTCCGTGAGGAAGGCACAGGCTTTTTCCAACAGCCCGGGCTCGTTGGGAAGCTCCAGCAGGGTCTGGCCGTAAGCTCTTCCGTCGATATCCCGCATATCCGCGAACATGATGTTCACGGGGGTCTGGCAGGAGAGGACCAGATTCGCGATGATGGGCCGCTCCGAGACCTCGCCCTCGAAGACCAGGCGCAGCCGGGTCCCTCCGGTGACGGTCTCATAGTATTTCCCCTGGGGCAGCAGGAGATTTCTCGCCACCTCAGACTTGGGGCTGCGGAACACCTCGCTGACAGATCCGATCTCCGCGATGCGGCTGTCGCCGATGACGGCGACCCGGTCGCAGATCTGCTCGATCACCCGCATCTCGTGGGTGATGACGATGATGGTGACCCCCATCACGTCGTTGATCTCCTTCAGGAGCTGGAGGATCGACTGGGTGGTGTTGGGGTCCAGGGCGCTGGTGGCTTCGTCGCAGAGAAGGTATTTCGGGTTGGTGGCCAGCGCCCGGGCGATGGCGCCGCGCTGCTTCTGTCCGCCGGAGAGCTGGGAAGGGTAGGAGAGAGCCCGGTCGGAGAGGCTGACCAGCTCCAGAAGCTCTTTCGCCCGCTCCACCGCCTTGTTTTTCGGGACTTTGGCGATCTCCAGGGGATAGCAGATATTCTGCAGCACGGTGCGCTGTTCCAGCAGGTTGAAGCTCTGGAAGATCATGCCGATGGTCTGGCGGGTCTGCAGCAGTTCCTTCTGGGACATCTTCGTCAGGGATCTTCCGTCCACCAGCACGTCGCCGGAACTGGGGCGCTCCAGGAGGTTCATGCAGCGTACCAGCGTGGACTTTCCCGCGCCGGACAGGCCGATGATCCCGAAGATCTCCCCGTCGCGCACCTCCAGGTCGATGTCGCTGAGGGCGGTGATCGGTCCGTTTTTGGAGGGAAACACTTTGTTGAGCCCTCGAATTTCGATCATGAGCAACGCTCCATTCTTATTTTCTGTTCCGAAAAGAAAAGGAGATCCGGAAACCGCTCGTTCCCGGACCTCGCGAGCATTCCGACGGGAAGGAAAAACCGATCCCCGCGCGGTCCCGGGACCGTTACTTCAGAGCCGCCTTGAAAGCGTCTTCCACGGCGCCGTTATTCGGGCTGACGGAGAAGAGAAGGTAGTTCCCGGAGGTCTTGACAAGGGCGTCGTCCAGACGGGAGATCTCCGCGGGGATATAGTTCTCGTAGTTCTCCCTCTGCATCTTGAGCCGCGCCTCAACGGCCGCTTTCACCGCGGATACCGCGTCCGCGTTCTCACAGGCGAAGACCGCCAGCTCGTTGGTGGTGCCGCTGGTAGCCGACACGTAGATCTTGTACGCGCTGACGCCGGAGGCAGGCAGCTGCTTATACTAGTTGGCGACGTTTTTCTCGGTCAGGGCGATCAGCTCGTCGTCATACTCGACCTTCTCCAGTACGCCGGCGGTGAAGGCGTCCAGATCAAGGGTCTTGGACGCGCTCTGGCCTGTGCCGCAGCCGGCGAGCAGAAGAAGGGAAAGAGTGAGCAGAAGGACAAGAACTTTTTTCATAATGGCGTTTCTCCTTACATATCATGATGCTGTATGGGTCTTGAGATAATCGAACCAGTCCAGATAGAGGTCCGAGTGGATGTGCAGGCCGTCGGACGTGCTTTCGGCGGAGAGGCCGCCGGATTCGTCCCGGAAATAGCTGTTCACATCCAGAAAATGGACGCCCTTTTGGCCGCAGAGCTCCAGCAGCCTGCTGTTGAAATCGTCGATGACGGCGTTGGTCACCACGCGGTTGTATTTTATGGAGTAGATCGACTCGTTGATGGGGAAGGCGGACTGTACGTAAATGACGGCGTTGGGCGCGTGGGCGATGATCTGGTCCAGCGTCGAGGAATAGACGGCGATCACGTCGTTGAGATCGGCGGCCAGGCTGTTGGCGCCCAGAAGGATGTAGATCTTGCCGGGCTGCACGGCGTCCAGAGCGGGCAGGATGGTCATATCTCCTACGCCGGGAACGGTGGCGATCTCTTTGGTGAGGATGTTGGTGAGACCCGCGCCGGTAGAAGCCCACACCGTGGCGTTGGACATGACGTCGTAGAGGCTGATGCCGGTGGTGATGGAATCCCCGATGAAGACGGCGTCGTCAAAATAGGTGCTCTTGACGCGCTCGGAGGCGGGAACGGGCCGGGCGTCGGAAAGGAAGCGAAGACCGCTGGGACCCTCCGCCAGAGGGAGGGAAGGGGCTTCTACGGAGACGGTCTCCTCCGGCGGCGCCGTTTCGGAGGAAGGCTCCTGAGAAACGGGCGGCTCGGACGCGGAGATTTCCTCGGAAGAGCCGGGCTCCAAAGCGTCGGCAGGCGCTTCGGAACTGCTTTCCGGGACTTCGGCGGAAGAGGATCCCTCCGCCGCGCCGGGAGAAGGCGTTTTTGATGAGGCGCTGCCCGGAGAGGAGTCAAGGCCGTACTTTTCCCGGATGACGGGATCGAACTCGAAGGGTTCCTCGATCTGGGGCCTGGGAGAGAGGATCTGCCACACCCCCGCCAGCACCAAAGAGATGCCGGCTGTCAGGATAAGAAAGGCCAGCAATGGGCTGCGGCGTCTTTTTTTTCTGGAAAACTGTGGGCTGGAGACAGCCAAACGATCACCACCCGTATGATCCTTCCGCGGAAAGAAAACAATAAAGAATAGTGTCCCGCGGTGAAGGGTTTGTATCCGGCGGTCCGCAGGGCTCCGCCCGGGATCCGGCGATCCGGCGGGCCGATCTTACGGGCAACAGCAGTAGTATAGCATAGGTTTTTGGAAAAAGCAAAGGGGAAAGGGGCGTTAACGAAGAGTAAATTGTTGAAAACACCGGGTTATAAACCGTTTCAACAGGATTTTCCACAGAAAAACGGGAAAACGGCGAATTCTCGCGGTGGAAAAATCGTGAGGACACGAATAGGAATGAATAAACAGATGTTCTATTCAAAATACCCGGCCGGTCTCGTTTACAGCCTGTAAACCGGGAAGAATTACTGTAAAGTAGTATAGCTTAACAGTCTGTTCCGGCCCTTTCAAGGGCGAATATCCGAAAAAACTGCCCTCAGGACCCCCATTGTTATTGACATTCCGCTAAAAAAAAAGGATAATGTCGTTGTATATGTGTCTTTCCCGTAACGGCTCAGCCGCGGCGGTCGGACAGCAATACCGAATGATTTAGATTGTGAGGGAACAGAGTATGGGAATGATGGACAAGCTTCGCAATTTCATGGGCGTCGACGAGGAAGACGACGGCTACTACGACGACGAGCAGGAGACCGACGACGATCTGGATTACATCGCTTCCCGCAAGAAGAAGGATCCTTTTGAGAGCGCGGACACGGGCAGCGAGAGCGCCGCTCCCGCTTCCAAGAAATCCAACAAGGTCGTGAACATCGCCGCCACGACCCAGCTTTCCGTCGTGCTGGTCAAGCCCGAGACTTTTGACGAGGCCTCCGGCATCGCGGACCATCTCAACGCCAAGCGCACCGTCGTGCTGAACCTGGAA
>JAEEGL012761408.1_pt1 | contig 16848 bp, 8 predicted proteins | sample 9134231 | NCBI WGS metagenome assembly JAEEGL01 (sample SAMN16246548, study PRJNA631951) | gut metagenome | biome: gut microbiome; feature: rumen; material: fiber-attached | host: Bos | place: Iran: Karaj | collected 2018-10
AAGTGCGCTCAAAACCTTGCCGCCGGCAGCGCGGGTGGCCATGGGTTTTCCGGCTTCGAATGCGGGAACTTTGTCCCAGCCTTCGGGAAGTTTTCCGCTCATGCGGCGTTCAAATTCGGCGGCCAGTTCGGGGTATTCCTTACGATAGGCTTCGAAATCGGCCTTCCAGGCATCGTAGGCAGCATCGTGTTTTGCAACTCTTTGTGCGCGGCTTTCGGCGACGCGGGTCGGGACGAAGAACTGCGCATCTTCGGGCCAGCCGTAGGCGGCTTTGGTGAGTTTGATTTCGTCGGGGCCGAGCGGCGTTCCATGAACTTTCGAAGTATCCTGCATGTGAGGGCTGCCAAAACCGATGTGATTGCGGACGTTGACGAGTGTCGGTTTTTCGTGCTGGGATTTTGCGGCCTTGATCGCATTGTCGATGGCTTCGAGGTCAGTGCCGTCCTCGACTTTGATGACGTTCCATCCGTGTGCTTCGAAGCGTTTGGGCACATCTTCGGTAAAGCTGACGTCCGTCGTGCCGTCGATGGTGATGTGGTTGTTGTCATAAAGGACGATGAGCTTGCTCAGGCCCCAGTGGCCGGCCAGCGAAGCGGCTTCCGCGCTGATGCCTTCCATCAGGCAGCCATCGCCGCAAATCGCATACGTATAATGATCGACGATCTTGTGTCCCGGCTTGTTGTAGCGAGCCGCCAGATGGGTTTCGGCCATCGCAAAACCGACGGCATTGGCAATGCCCTGTCCGAGCGGACCGGTCGTCGTATCGATGCCCGGGGTGACGTGGTTTTCGGGATGGCCCGGCGTAATGCTGCCGAGCTGGCGGAACTGCCGGATATCATCCAGACTGACCGGATAGCCGTTCAGGTGAAGCAGGGCATAGAGCAGCGAGGAGGCGTGGCCGTTCGAGAGCACAAAGCGATCCCGGTTCGCCCAGCCGATGTGGTTCGGGCAAAGATGCATGTGGCGGCTCCAGACGACGTGTGCCATTGCTGCACAGCCCATCGGTGCCCCCGGATGACCGGAATTCGCAGCCTGAATCATGTCCATCGCAAGTGTGCGAAGGGTCAGTACATTGAGTTGATCGATGTCGATATTGGCGACCTGTGCATCCCATTCTTTTGTCATGTTCTTTCTCCTCGTCAGATGTAAAACGGCCTCAAAGCCACAAAAACGCATTCTATTCTAAACGATCTGGGCCGATGAATGCATCTATTTTCATGATTCTGTCGAATGATTCTGCCTGTTGGCCGCGCCTATCGGGGGGCGTCTGCAGGACGCGCCCCCAATACGGCTGCGGATGCCGCTGCTATTGGCTGCGCCAATACGCTGCGGCTGCTTTTTATTAATAGACGTGCGTGGGACAAAGATCGACATCCTGTGCAGCAATCGCATTATCGTCCTCTTTGCACTCCACGAATTCACCGAAACTCTTGCCTTCGGTCGGTTCATCCACGATGTAGTAGATTTTAACCGGAGATTTGATTTCGATTTTCTTGCCATCGACGGTAATTTCCTGGTTCCAATCCAGCGTGACCGAAGCGTTTGCCCCCGGCGGCATGACCGTTTCGACCTTCTTTTCGCCGATGAGAACTTTCTGATCTTTGCCGTCGATCGTCACGACCGCATAAAATTTGACGCTCAGACCAGCCTTGATGCCCAGAGAACCCTGATTTTCCACTTTTGCGGTCAGCTTGAGAATGCCCTTTTCGCATTCCTTCTGATCTGAGGTCATGCCGGTTGCAACGAGATTCGGGGCGTTATAAACGCCGCTCGGCTGAACATTCTGCCGGTAGTTGTTGAGTTTCGGATGCGTCCAGTTCACCACTTCATGAAGGGGAACGGTGCCGTCCTCATTGATATTCGTGACGTGATAGTAATGCTGGTTCCAGATTCGGCGTGTTCTTACCCACTGACCGCCCGGGTCCTCGAATGCGCGGACACCGACGGTTTCATTGTTGTTGGTCAGCAGGTCGGATGCGATGACGATTTCGGTACTGCCGTCATTGTCGACATCGACGACGATGGGATATTCCTGCCCCGTGGCACTCCAGTTTGCTACCGAAAAGATCTCCTTGGGATCGTTGTAGCCGTCGCCGTCATTGTCGACGCCCGAACCGGATCCCGAATAAATGTGCAGATGTTGTTCATCGCCATAAACGACTTCGGCAATGCCGTCGCCCTCGAAGTCAAAGACGCTCGAACCCGTCGAAGCACTGGAATAATCGATGGTTTTGCTGTCTGCCCAGAGGACTTTTCCGCCATTGGGAGTACCGTCGTTGCTGTAAACGATATAATAATACCTCGCGGCGACGCCGATATCCGGTGTGCCATCTTTATTGAAGTCAGCAATGACGGGAGTTCCGGCACCTGACTGGCATACCCAGGCTCCGCTGCCCGGACAATTGTTGCTGGTGTAGATTTCGCGCTTTTGGTCGACGGGGATGGGGGCATTCCAGGCTTTTGACATGCTCCACTTGTAATTGCCGCCTCCCTGATCGACTTTATACACTTTCCAGAATTCGAACTGACCGCCGCCGACGCCGCTGATCGCGTGGGCGATTTCCGGTATGAGCTCTCCGGTCGTCGCCGCATCATCCCCGCTTGGCATCAGGTTGGCGATTGCGATATGGCCGCCGCTACCGCCGGAGGCCAGCGTCTGGCAGTGATCATTCAGGATTGCCGGCCCCGTCACCAGTTCCATAATGGTGTCGCCATCCAAATCCGCAGCATGCGGATAGCCCAGACTCACGTTCTTACATCCCTCGCGCCATTCGAGTTTTTTGTTGCCGGAACCATCCGTCACGATACTCGCTACGCCATCATTGGTGATGATTTCAGGCTTATCCTTGCCGTCAATATTGGCAACAGAGAGGAAGAATAATTTCCGTCCCTTCGTGATTTGAAGCTGGTACTTGGTTTTAAGTGAGTAACCGGTAGGGGAAGCACTGTCCTTTTCGACGCTCAGGGCTTCGAGATAATCTTCTGCTTCGCCGGTCGAAAAATCGATGGTCGTGGATCCGGATGTATATACCCGGTGATGGTTGGTTCCCAGGATGATTTCAGCTTTGCCGTCGTCATCGATATCGGCGATGACTGCGTCCAGCGGATACGTCCAGTAACGCGGTTTTGACGAAGCAATTTCGTGGCCGTCGTCCCCGCTGATGACGCGAAGAACGCTCGGTGCCTGATGATCCGGGCCGACTTTTGTCGAATAGGTAATGAACGCGACATCGGGGACGTCGTCTTCATTGACGGCCCCATCGTTATTGTCGTCCGTCAGATTTGCGGCCATCGGCATGACGATGACGCGGATATAATCAGGATCTGTCGAGGGCACGCCGCCTGTCAGATCATTGGGCCAGTGCCACTGAAGATTGGCCTTGAACTCGCTGAATTTGGGAATGACCTGACATGTGCTGGGGATGTTGTCCTCATTGACGCAGAGCTGTGTGGATTCTTCGCAGATTTCGTCGAAATTGCAGTCACTCGATTTAGAACACTTGTCTCCGTGTGCTGCACATGTATTGTTGATGCATATTTCTTCGTCCTTGCAGCAGAATTCGTCGCTGGCACCACAACGTTTTTCGGCATCACACTTGATCTTGCAGACGTTGTCCTCGCATACGGGGGTTTTGTCTTCACAGCAGAGCAGTTGATCCTCGCCGCAGCGTGTTCCGGCGCAGATCGGTACGCATGAACCGTTCAGGCATTCTTCTGTTTCATTGCTGCAGCAGGAAACTGAGGTTTTGCCTTCGCATCGGGTCGATTCTCCATCGACGCATACGGGGCTGCATCCGTAGGCCTGATCACATTCCTGATCTGCGCTGCAGCAATCATCACCGCATAATACCTGGCTGGGATCTTCGCATGCCTGTCCGCATTGCTTCAGCAGCAGGTCGCATGTCTGACCATCGCTGCAGCAATTGTCTTCGCATACATTCTCACATTTCTGGCAAATGCCGTCTTCGCAGTAGTCGGGGGCGGTGCATTCCGATTCGCAGGATTTGTCGTTGGGATCGATGCATTTGCCATCGATGCAGTTTTGGCCTTTTGTACACGAAATACAGGGATCACCTTCCTCGTAGCAGGTCTGGTTCGCGCAGACCTGATCCTCTTTGCATTTTGCACAGGGGTCTGATTTATCCAGGCATTGTTTTCCGATACAAACCTGGCCATCCTTGCATTTTGCGCAGGGATCATCTGCATCGTAGCATTTTTCATTTATGCAGGCCTGATCTTCATCACACTTCGCGCATTTGCTGTCGGATGCATAGCATTTTTTGCCGACGCAGACTTCCTGCGGATCGCATTTGGCGCATGCATGGTCGGCGTCGTAGCATTTTTCGTTTACGCAGGATTGTTTGGCATCGCACTGCGCACATTTGTCGTCAGAACTGAAGCAATAACCGCCGACACAGACCTGATCGGCTTCGCATTTGGCACAGCCCGGATCGTCGTAGCAGATGCCGTTGGCCGCACATACCTGGTCTTTTTCACATTGGCAGGAATTCCCGACATTCGAGGCGTTTACTGAATCGTCATTGCATGCCGAAACGATACAAATCAAGACACTGAGTGCAAATATTATATGTGCTTTTGTTTTCATTTTGCTTCCTGTGGCTGAAGTGGTTGTTAAGTACTGACTTCACGAGGGGTATAAATAAAATATTGAGGGATTTCAACATACCTGCTGTTCGGGCTGATATTGCTTTGTGAAAATCGTGCTTTAAATTGCAGCGACTCAGTCTTATGAGAGCACGGGCAAAACGGACAATGATGGGCTATTGCGTCCCTTTGTCTGAATGATGAATGCGGATTGTGCTTTCGCTGAATGCTGGCAAAAACAAATAAAGGCCCGTGAATACAGGCCTTTATCAGAAGATATTATGGATTGCGGATTAAAATGTTCCGCTGATTCCCATCCATCCCGGAGACACATCAAACGTCACGGATGCAGTCTCTTCATTGGATTTCCGGAAGCTGGAGAGTTTGGTATGGCTGACGATTGCAGTCACAGCGCCGGCAACGCCAAGTCCCACGCCGCCGATTAACAAGCCAAAGCCGGCAGTAACGACTTGGTTGTTTTTGTCGAAGTTTTTGAAGGCATTGGATTTTAATCTATTATTCGCATTCAAATCATTACCACTTGCATCAAGCTGCTTCATCAGGTCTGAATCTTTGAACTCAGAATACTTTTTCATATTCTTCCAGTTTTTGGAAGCCTTGTCACTGTATACGCCGATTAGGCCGGCACCCACGATAGCGATGACTGCGCCGCCGATGGCAACGCCGGTTCCGGTCCACTTCAGTGTATTCATATCATCTTCGTACTTGGTGATTACCTGCGATGCCTTACCGCCTTCGGCAGATTTTGCAGCGAGTTCCTCGTATTTCACTTCGAAAGCTTCTTTTTGAGCAGTCAGTTCATTCTCTTTTTCATCCAGTTTTTGCTGGAGAGCTTCTGCCTGAGCTTTGTGGGGTAATTCGAGCTCGGCACGGCGGAACCAGATTTTTTCGGCCAGCTGTTGCGGGACAGGATAATCCTGCAGATAGTCGCTCGCTTTACGAACATAGGAATGGCTTTCCTGCTCGTTTCCCTGTTTACGATAAATTTCACTCATCGTGTAATTGATAATCGGTGACTGATTGCAGATGAGTGTCAATTGTTTTGCATAATTCAATGCGGCATCCAGTTCGCCGTTATCATAGGCTTTGGCCATTTGAGTACTGAGCTGACTCCAGTTGGCTGATCCCATTTCGGAACAATCAGCAAATGCCAGAGAAGATGAGAGACCGATGGTGAGTGTGACTAAGAGAGCACATAAGCAGGATTTTTTACTCATAACGTACCTTTACCATGGAGAAGGTTGACGAATAATCTAAATACTTTGCGCAAAACTTCTAAATGAGTCCAATCGGAATGGCAGTTGTATCCGTTTTTGATTTTGATTTATCAGAGTGTTTTGCTGGCGTGGGGGCGGGTTCTTCGGTTGTTTTGTGCTGAGCCGGAGCTTTGCGGCCAGAAGACTGTTTTGGTTTGGAGGGGGCAGGCTGGGCCGGAGCTGCAGGCGCAGGTTGTTCAGCTGCTTCTGGTGCAGCTGGCTCGGCAGGTGCGGGTTGTGGTGCTGCGACAGGAGCCGCCGGTGCAGGCTGTTCAGCGACAGCGGGAGCAGCGGGAGCCGCCGGTGCGGGTTGTTCAGCGACAGCAGGAGCAGCGGGAGCCGCCGGTGCGGGTTGTGGTGCTGCGACAGCAGGAGCGGCGGGAGCCGCCGGTGCAGGCTGTTCAGCGACAGCGGGAGCAGCGGGAGCCGCCGGAGCAGCCGGAGCAGGCTGTTCAGCAACCGCGGGAGCAGCGGGAGCCGCCGGTGCCGGTGCAGCCGGTGCCGGTGCAGCCGGTGCCGGTGCAGCCGGTACAGCTACTGTAGGCTCTTCTTTGGCGAAAAAGATGACAGCGGCAGCTGCACACAGGATGAGTAGAACTGCTGCAAGGATTGCGATCAGCTTCGTTTTGGAACTTTTTTGCGGCTGTGCCTGCAGTTCGATGGATTTAAGATACTGCGCTTCACACGAGCTTCTTTGTTCGCATGCTGTAGGCAGGACGCGCTGAAGATCTTCCATGAATTCGCGGGCCGAGTGATATCGGTTCGTGGGTTCTTTTTCGCATGCCTTTCGGATGACATTTGCGAGACATTCCGGAATGAATTCAGGAATATCAAGTGGTTCGTGGACTTGCTTGTAGGCGACCTGCATGATATTGGCACCGGTAAAGCTAAGCTGTCCGGTCAGGCACTGCAGCAGAACAAGCCCGAGTGCATACAGATCGCTTTCGACAGAAGCTTTTCCTGTACCCGAAAAAAGTTCCGGAGCCATGTAGGATGGTGTACCGCGGATGGTTCCATTTGGTGTTTTGAATTGTTCAGTTCGGGTTTTGTCAAAAACTGAAGCAATACCGAAGTCGATGAGTCGGATTTCGGGCGGCTCTGTATCTTTTTCGACGAGGATATTGGAAGGTTTGATATCCCTGTGAATGATGCCATTTGTATGGGCATTGTCCAGGGCCTGCAGAGCCTGCGTAATGATGGCTCCTGCATATTCAATGGGGAGGCTTCCGAATTCGCGGATATAGTCATCGAGCTGTTTGCCGCTGATGAATTCGAGAATAACGCACGGGGCACCGTTAAAATAGCCATATTCCCAGCATTTAACGATATGCTTTTCGGTCAGACTGCTCAAAATGCGTGCTTCGTGAAAGAAACGATCACGCGTCATTTTCGTATCTTCAGCGGACAGTGTGGGGGATAGCGCAAGAACTTTTAACGCGACTCTGATACCATCGGAAATTCGCCATGCATCATAAACAACAGCACATCCGCCGTCGCCTTGCCGGGTGGCAATGCGATAGTCCTGAGAAATTTCTCTCAGGTCACTGTTTTCTTCGCTGAATTCTTCAGCTTCAGGGTCTGAATTTAATAATGATTTATTGTCTATCATGATGATATTTAATCTAACACTGTGAATGAGGGGCTGTTTTTTGCCACTTATGCATAATAGTAAATAAAATTAGAGTATTAGAAAGTCAAGTTATGTTGTTATCGAATGGTGAGGGGGCGTATCGGCTGCAGCCGATAGCCCCCGCCATGCCGTGTATCAGCATGGCTGATAACGGCATGAATGCTGCGTATCTGCGCTCAAATTGCGCAGAAAGCAGCATGCCCGATGCTCAAAAAAAATGCACAAAAATGCCGCCAGGCGTATAAAGATCGCGTAAAGTCGTCCGGCACGAATTTGTGTCTGTAAGGAGAACTATGTCGAACATACTTGTAATGAATACAACGAGCCATGAAACACGTGTGGCCCTGGTGGAAAATGGCGAGATTTCGGAGTTTTTTCTGGAGCGCAACTGCGAGCGCGGTACGGCCGGCAATATCTATAAAGGCCGTGTCCTGAGGGTATTGCCCGGCATGCAGGCGGCGTTTGTCGATATCGGGCAGGAGAAAGCGGCATTTTTGTATGTGTATGATGTGTACAACAAACATGAGGCATACATGCAGGAGGTGGATGCTGATGCCGTGGATGATCCCGAAATTCCTCAGTCGCGCGGGATGAATCGTCCCATTGGTCCCATCGAGGAAAGGCTGCACCAGGGGCAGGAAATTCTGGTTCAGGTGGCCAAAGAAGCAATAGGGACAAAAGGTGCCAGAATCACAAGTCACATATCTTTGCCTGGACGTTTTCTGGTTCATATGCCGACGTTCGATCATATTGGTGTCAGCCGTCGTATCAGCAGTGAAGCGGAGCGCACGAGGCTTCGGGATTTGGTCAACGAACGCAGACAGGCTGGGACGGGGATTATCGTCAGAACGGCTTCAGAAGGTGCAACAGAGCAGCAGATTGATGATGATTTTAAGTATCTGACGAGTTTATGGCGCGATATTCTCGGGGATTATGAGCGGCAGAAAGCGCCTGCACTGCTGTATGAAGAACTCGATTTGCCGCTCAGAGCCGTGCGTGATTTGATGACGGATGGAATTGACGAAGTCATCGTCGACAACTCGGAACAGTACGCCCGAATTCGGGAATTCGTTCAGAAATTCATGCCGGAACATGTCGATTGCGTAAAGCTGTATCAGGGGCTCGATCCCATTTTTGATGCGTATGGCATCGAAATAGAGGTTTCGAGAGCTTTGGCAAGGCGGGTTTGGCTGCGAAGCGGCGGGTATCTCGTGATTGATACTGCCGAGGCGCTGACGGCCATCGATGTCAATACCGGAAAATATGTCGGTCAGCATTCGCTCGAAGATACGATACTGCAGATCAATCTGGAAGCTGTCCGGGAAATTGCCTACCAGCTCAGAATTCGCAATGTCGGAGGGATCGTCATCATCGATTTCATAGATATGGAGCGAGTCTCGAACCGCGAAAAAGTGTATGCTGCACTGGAGGAGCAGCTTTCACACGATAAGGCGAAAACGAATATTCTGAAGATCAGTGAGTTCGGACTCGTGGAAATGACGCGCAAACGTGTGCGAGAAAGCTTGATCCAGAGCCTTTGTGAACCCTGTTTTTACTGTGAGGGGAAAGGGTATATTCGAAGCCGGCAGAGCATTGCATATGAGATATTGCGTGAACTGCAGCGGGAATCTGCACTCGGTAAAGGCCGAAAACTCACGGTAATGGCGCACCCCGATGTGGCGCAGCTGCTTTTTGATGAGGAACGCGCTGCGATCGAACAGCTCGAGGCCACGATTCACCGCTCGATCGAGATCCATGCCAATCCGCAGCTGCATCATGAACAGTACGAAGTATATGATGATTGAGGTTGGAGTTTAGTTGGAAGTTGGGAGGTGGAAGTTGGAAGTTGGGAGTTGGGAGTTGGGAGTGGGGAGTTAGGGTGGGATAGAGACGTGTCGCGACACGTCTGTACGAAACAATAAATCAACTGCGCCCCTTCGGGGCGTAACCGCCAGTGCTTGGTAGTTGGAAGCTGGGAGTTGGAAGTTAGTCCTCTATTTACCTAATTCTTTAGCAAGCCCCTTTGTAATTGCATAACTCATAACTCACAACTCATAACTCACAACTAATTTTATGTGGATAATCGTGAGAATTGGGAATAATTAGAGGGTTGGATGCAATCGCATTCTGTGGCAGAACTTTCTAAAAAACTTGGGCATGAACGACTCAGAGAGCAACATAAGACCAGATTACCGGGCCAGTGTCGAGGCCGGACTTCGACGGCTGGAATCTGAGAAACTATCGTTTCTCAGTGAAAGTCGTGTGGTTTCGAAGTACGATCCCGAGAATCTGTCTCTTTATGCGCCGCCTGCTGAAGACGGGAATAGCGAGATCGAGACGGGGGTAAAGGGAGCGTATCGGCATGATACGGAGTCTTTGGTGGTCAGGAACTATTTGCAGGGGACAGAGACTGATTTTCGGAGACTGACGGAAACAGAGGGTGTGGGTGACGCTGTACAGGATTTCAATCCCGAGGGCAGCAGAATCAGAACAGTAGAAATGCGGCCCAATGCTGCCAATATGTCGGCAGATGAGGACGCTGTTGAATTGCCTACGACGACTCTTCAGTTTGTGTCCGGGGATTCAGATGATGAAGGCAGAACCAGCTGTGATTCGATGCTCCCCGAAGAGCCGGATTATTTGTTGGCGTCCTTTGACCCAACGGATGATGTCGGAAGAATTGCCGAAGAACTTCGCCTCGAAACCGTCGAAACCGTCGATGTCGGACGGCAGGCTGAATTGGTCCGTTCTGCTCTGTCTGCCGGGCTTTTGGCGGAACAGAAAAGTGCGACGTCTACTGTTCCCAAGGCTCAGATCCTGAGGCCAGCCAATTCCCGGCCATTGGAACGGGAAAAAGCACCTGATTCTGCAATGGATAAACTCAAGCAGCAGGGGCTGTTTAATCCGCTTCCCTCTCACGCAGAAGTTTCGAACAGCATTCAGAGTCTTCAGAATATCAATGATGTTTTGCCGCCATCGGATGTGAGGGTGTGGAATGGTCAGTTTGGTGAGAATTCTGGTTCGGATATTTTAGATGAAACGATACGGCGGGATCCCGATGATGACGATGATGAGGGATTCCAGAATGTTCTGCGGCTGGCCAGAGCTGTGCAGATGTATTGTCCGGACCCCCAAATTCTTCCGACTTCTCAGGCGGATAATCCGGAAATGGATGGTCGGGAAACGATTCCCATCGATATCGCTAACATTCCCATGAGCGCATACCAGACTCCGAAGGCGGAGCATGTGAAGTCTGCGCACGAAGTCGCACTTGATCAGCCGACTTATGTAATAAAGGAATCCAACAGAAAGTATGTCGCCTGGTGGTGCTTTTTTGTATTCGTTCTCATCTGCGGCATAGGATATTTGCTCTATATTATGGGGGCACTTGCGTGGATTCATCCAATGATGGATCCTTATCGCCCCATTGAGGCAACCGTAACATCTGCTTCTGGTGAACCGGAGCTCATTTTTGCCGAAGAGATTCGTGCTGCAGTCGATGAGGCATCACAAAAGGTCGATGAGGCTGTTCAGCTTGAGAAATGGCTGCCCGAATGGATCGAAACACAGATAAATCAGCAGACATCGCCGGAAGGACGTATTCCCTATATCGAAATGGCATTGGCCGTATTTCCCGATCACCCGGACTATACCCGCAAATTGCTGGAATTGAGTATGGATGCTGGGCAGTTTGGGAGTGCGCGTCAGATATGGAAAACGATACCGGAAACAATCCGAAACAATTCTGAGATGAACGGTTTGCGTTATCGGATGTTTGCAGAGGATCCACATTTTTTGCCGCCCATTGCAAAACTGAATGAGAACGAAACGTTCTGTGATGAAATTGCTCCTTTGGGCGGTGGTTCAACGCTGACATTTAAACTCAGGCTGAATGGCGAAAATGTCGGTGCATTCAAACCACTTCAAAAAAGAAAACAATCCAATTATCGCGCAGAGATCGCTGCATGGAGGCTGTGTGAGCTGCTCGAATGTGATTTCAGCATTCCATGGAATCGACCGATTCGGATCGAACACAGTGAATTCATGCGGCTGTATGATCGTACAAAGTCTTCCAAAAAATCCGCTTATCGCAAGGAATTTTCCGATCTGGAATGGACAAAGGAAGACGGTCAGACCTGGCTCTATGGAACACTCAAGGACTGGGTGCCGGATTTTACGCGTTTCCCCATCGAAATGAAATCGCTCTGGCAGCCCTGGCTTTCTCAGAATAACTATATTGAGGAATACAAACCTCTTGCGGAAGCTCTCTCTCCGCTCGCCAAAAATCAATACACACAAAAATTGTTACCAGTCATTCTCGGGCAGTCTCCTGAACTGACGACAAAACAACTCGCAGCGCAGATCTCGGAAGTCCTGGTGTTCGATTTTTTGGTCGGAAACTGGGACAGATTCTCGGGTGTACCGTCCTGGTGGGGGGTCAACAGTCAGTTTAAGGATGGCCGAATCGTCTCGATCGATAATGGCGCTGCTTTCCCTTCGTACAGCAATGATAAGGTGTTTGAGCGGTATATGATGACCGAACGTTTCAGTGCTCATTTCATTGAGGCTCTGCAAAATCTGGATAAGGATCAGACGCTGAAGCTGCTGTTCCCCGATGCTACCGAGCGTGAAATTAAGTGTTTTGAACAGTTCTGGAAACAGCGCGAGGCTGTTTTGACGCGCATCAAACAACTTTCCGAAAAATATGACAAGGATAAGGTGCTGTCACTTTGATTCCTTCCGCTAACCTCTAACCGCTATGTTTCAACACTGTCGTCAGTTCTGCTTTATATTTGTCCTGATACTCCTCGGGACTCTGTCTGTGTCTGGGTGTGATCAGCTCAATAGCGTGAATGGCAGTTTTGAAGAATCCATGGAATCCGGACGCCTGAAGTATCCTGTACAGGGAGGGGAGACGGTACGCTTTTTCCGCTTTCATCTGCGTCAGTTCGATGATGCTGTCGGCGGTACATTCGAAACTTTCGATCTGAGCGGTTACGAGAAGTTCACTACGGTTCCCGAGTTCATGAACAATGCCGTCAGCTTCTACTACTGCGCGCGCATTGATTATGGCTATGTCCGAAATAACCAGGCCAATATTGTCTTTACGGATCGTGAACAAAGACAGTGGCTGTTTCAGGCACGGCTGGGCGAAGAGAATCTTGCAGGTTCGATTCGCCGTATGAATTTTAACAATTTATCCGGAGAGGGAACGGCGGAACTGGACAGTCTGATGCCGGAGGATGCCGCATTCCTTGAGTCCGGCGGTTCCCCCGACGGGCAGATGGTGCTTCGGACGATGCGCAGGGACAGCGATAAATCTCTGGAATGCATCTATTATTTTAAAACATCTACCCTCAAGTTTCACTTTTCTGATGCCATCCCTCTGGAACGATGCCAGCCGTCTGCATCCCGGTGCCGTTCCCTTAAACTCGCCATTGTCGGGATGTTTCCGCATCATCAGCTCAAGTCGTTTGAACCTACTTTGTTCCAGGATGTGACGACGGTGTATCTGGACAATTATGATCTGGGAGCGGATCGCATTCGGACGGTTCATCTTCGCGACAATCCATTCGTTACGCAGTATGCATCTCCGGACAGCATATTTATTGCGACTGCTGTCGTGTATGAGGATCTGGATCAGAACGATGTTTGGAACAAATCGTCAGAACCCGTCTGGGCCGCATTGGATCATCAGATACTCGTGTTTTATGGCAGTACGCCTGAAACGGCCATATATGGCCGTTCCAGCGATGGGGTGCTGTACGAAGAGCCCATCATTCGTGCCGAGGAAATGCCGTCAGATCCCGGCTGGCATGTATTTTCCTATGATCCGGATAATCCCGAAACTGCGTCGCATGCTGCAATACGAAAAATGACACCGGATAATGCGACCGTGCTTTCCCTGCGGCCGATCCACATGGACACTTCCCTGCCCGAGGATACGCTGGGATGCTACCTGAAACCGGATTCCGGGGACAAAACACAATGTATCGGCATCCTGCCGGTTCTGTTTGAATGAGGGCCTTCCATGATATTTCGCCGAGCTCTCATTTCGTTGATATTTTTGATTGTTCCCCTGATCTGGATGTATCCGGCGCAGGGATTTGCGGACGAGTTGCCTGATATTGTTGTTCCGCAGGAACAGCGTTTCAATGTCGCATTTATACAAAGATCGATCCCGATTTATTTATATAAGGATGTTCCGCCGGTGGCCAATGTGGATGTTTCTGCCCTTCGGGAGGCTATCATTGCGCACGCACGGAGCAATCCATACCTTCGGGTGATTCCTGCCTCCGAAATCGATTCCAGTTTCCGGAACTCCGATCTGAGCCAGACGGATGCGTTCATGCAGGCTGAGATTGACATGGGGTACGCAAGAAACTTCATGGACAATCAGAATAATCAGTCTGCCATCGAACTGACGCGCAGGGTTATCGAAAACTACTCAAAATCGCTGATGCAGTTCTATCAGCCCAAATCCGTATCCCAGGCCTATCAGCTTTTGGCCTATGCATTGATAGCCCAGTACCAGGAAGATGTTGAGAAGAACTACGAGGTCCTTCATCCGGCACGTCTGGCTTTTCTGGAAATGATTCGTCTGACACCCTATCTGATGATGCTCGAGGGAAGGCAGAGTCCGGAGCGCGTTGCCATCTATGACGAAGCGCTTGAGCTCTTTTTAAGCAATGAGGCATATCGTCAGACGGATCAAAAAGATGCGTCCATGCTGGCCCACAAGCTCCACGCCGATATCCTGATTCTGGCCCGGATCGTCGAGGATAAGTCCGGTGAACTCTATCTCGAACTGGATGAATATAATGTTCAGCACCATGAAATGATATATCACAGACAAAAAATTGATATATCATCGCATGAACAGATGAATACAGCTGTCGCTGATACGGCGACAATGATCCTGTCGAGAAGCTATTCATGCCTTAAGGTAAAGGAAGAAACTCCGGTTATACAGTCAGCCAGGGCAAACCGCGTATTTCTGGATGCCGGAGCCGGATATTCTGTTTTTATAAAATATCCGACGTCAGATGTTATTCATAATGTGGGCGGTTATGTATTTGTTTCCTATCTTTTTGATGAGCATTTCTTCGTAAGGGTCGGCGCAGAAATACAGGGCGTACTGCAGGATGTGGCTCACGAATTGTATGATCCGTTCGAAATGTATCAATTCCCGTTTATGGTCGGCATTTCGCAGGACTGGACGTGGGCGAGGATCTATCTGGCGACGGGACTCGACCTCGGATTTACATCTTCCTATACAATTGTAAAATCGACCGTATGCAAGACATTCGGGACCGATGATATCGAATGTTCAAAATCTGATGTGACAAAGAATCGTACACCGTTTTCATTGTTTGTCGATTTTGCTCTTGGTGCGGCGTTTGGCCGGGATCCCTTTTATGTCAGTCTCGAGGGCGTTATCAGCGTGACGGCCTATCTTTCCGGAAATTCGCGGGCTTTTAAGCATCCTGCCGGGTTACGTCTCGGACTGGAGTATTGGTTTTAGTATTGGGGGGCAGTCTTGTGCCTAGCGGCACTACAACTGCCCGGCGGGACTATTTCGCCCAAAGGCTCAATACGTCCCGCTCATTTGACGTTCATTTCGAACCACTTGCGCAGTTGCTTTGGCGTCTTTTCTCCCTTTTTTTTGCTTGTATGATAGCTCGCGTACAGTTCGGCAAACTCTTCTTCGGGATTGCGGAACTGATATTTGCTGATTTTGCCCGATGTCCATGCGCTGTTGCGGTACGAAAACCAGTTCTCCCCCCGGTAGCTTTCGTGGATCTGACGCTTCATGTCTGGAAAAAGTTCACCGTTTAACCAGGGCATTGATTCGGCAAAAGCCTGCCGGATATGCATGATAAGGCCGGAACCGGCGATCTTTGGCCTGATTGTCGAAAGCGGACGGCCTGAATAGGTATTGCCAAATTCGAACGTTGCATTGAGTGAACGTGTGATGGCGTATTGTATGGCTTTGCCTTCATTTCCCGGCGCAGGATGCTGACGGATCAGATCTTCTGCGCAGCGCATGCAGAGCTTGCGCTCCTGCGCCGAAAAACTATCGGGATAGGGATTTTTCAGACTGTCTCTGATCGATTCAGTAAGCGTTTGAAGATCGTTATGAGAATGCTCCTGCCAGCCGGAAATTTTTCTGAAATCCTTTCTGGTCGAATAACCGTGTTTGCGATCGATGATATGGCCGAATTCGTGAGCTGTCGTAAAATCAAAGATGTTCGTTCCGATTGAGGTATCGGCTTTGCCGTATTTTTGTTCGGCATCCGGTTCTGTGAATTCGCCGTCCTCTTTGTTGTTCAGCAATTCATCATTGAATCGGAGGCCGACAATTCCTTTATTGGTATGGGCTTCGCCGCTGATGGATTCCAGAGACGCATTTTCCGGCTGTATGGCCAGAATGGCCTTGATTTCCCTGAGATCTTTTTGGGGTAATTTCAGAAAACCGCCATACAGGCGAATCACGCCGGATTTCGTCCATGGTGCTTCGATTTCCTGATTATGGCGTAATTGATATCTTTTGATTTTCTGTGCGTTGGTCAGGACATCGGGATTGGTAATCTGTGCGCTTCCTATCCGAATGCCAAAACGAATATCAACGAGCCGGATGAGCATTCCAGTGTCGTCGATCAGATGATATAATATATCTGCAATGCAGTTTCTCTCTTTTGTTGGCAGTCTGGCCATCATATTATTCATCAGCCAGTTGTCATTGGCGACGACATATTGCTGATAAAGTGTTGCATTTTCGATTTGGATCAGGGCTGTACGGGCATTTTTTGTTTGTATGCACTGCCAGAGGGAATCCGTCAGCTCTTCTGGTGTTTTAAAGATATCCTGTCTGGATTCATACGTTGGGGGAGTCGAATGATTGGAATGCACCGGTTCCATCGCTGCCTGCGTCGGGGGATCGATGAATATTTTACTCTCGTTTTGTGAAGTTTTTTCTTCCTGATATTTCATAAGACACTTCCCTGTGTGAGCAATGTTGGGGTTAATGCTGCGTAATCTGCGCAATCTGTCTTATGATGAATATTGGGAATTTGTACGAATTCAGGACATTTTTTTCATACTATTCGTCGATTTTGGATAAATGATTGGGTTTTGTTGTACAAGCGTGGAGATTTTGACGAATGGAATTCTCATTCGAGCTTTTATTGTTGCGGACATACATAATGAGAGCCCTGTAAGGGCGATCAGAGTACAGCCTGGGGTGAGCCCGAAGGGCGTAACCCCAGGTCATGCAATTCCCAAATCAGCACGCTGAAAGTGTGCAAGGCATTTATTCTCATTATTCGTGTCCAC
>JAEEGL014146055.1_pt1 | contig 16848 bp, 16 predicted proteins | sample 9134231 | NCBI WGS metagenome assembly JAEEGL01 (sample SAMN16246548, study PRJNA631951) | gut metagenome | biome: gut microbiome; feature: rumen; material: fiber-attached | host: Bos | place: Iran: Karaj | collected 2018-10
TCCAGGATTGTGAATGATCTGGATGCCTTCAAGGCGCAGGCGCACGCCATTATTGCGAACCGGTATGATCCGGCGCTGGACGATGTGGAGGAGAAGGTTTATACGAGGGATATTTTTAAGAGGGATTAGGGAGGCTTTCAGTTTTCAGGATTAGACATTGGCATCGGATGGACCTGGCTCCTATCCGATGCTTTTGCTAACTTATGCTGTATCAATGCGAAGAATAAAAAGGTTCAGAAAACCTCTAACGGAATTTCAGGTTTGGAATCTGGAAGTCGGGAAAATGGGCCGGAATACCGAATTCTAGTAATTGGGCAGGATTGCAGATTCTTGCTCAAAAGGGGGCCACAGATTAAGCATCAAGTGCAAAAATCGCCGAAAAAATGCGTATATTTGTATTCTTACGTATACGCGTGTGCGCGTGAGTCCGAACCAAGGCCGTCTTCCTGGATAGGAAAGGCAGGAGCGGGCGTTTTCTCCGTTAATGGTTTATTTGACGGGGAATGGAAGAATTATGTCTGAGTTACATGTCAAGTAGGACTTTTACCCAAGCCATCCTCATTACCGGATTCCACTGGCATCATAGGCTCAAGCCTTGTCTTGCGCCTTTTGGATTCCAAGGATTCCCTCAGCATCGTAGGGCTCGACAACCTCAATGACTATTATGATCCTTCACTCATGGATTACCGCTTAAGCGTCATCCAAAAGAAGGCCGCGTATGCGAAGGCATCACGACAGGGAGCCCCCTTTGGGCGTTATATGTATGAAATTACAATCAACAGAGACTTTGCCAGGAATTCGACTCGGATTGTTTTGAAATAAACTCCTCCAACTAAAAGAGAATTATTAACTGACTTGTCAGCCAAGTATTTGTATGTTACTCGTATTGATCAACTATCTTTATCTGAGAACCAAAATAGAGTAGTTCTTATCAAACCGGTTGTTTTTAATAACTCAGAGTTTCAATCTATTGCGAGAAGTCATTGTCGTTTTAGTTCATATTATCGATTAGAGTCTTAAAAAGAATAACTATAATTCATCCTAACTGTTATGAAGAAGCATGCATCCCTTTTGATTTTATGCTTTGTGGCGCTAATGATTTCAGTGCCTAGTGCGTATGCGTGTCGAACAGTGACCGTTATGTCTGGGATGGACTATCAGAAGGTATTTGCAGGGAAGGATACGAAATATGTTATCAAGCAGGATATTAATCTTTCAGGAAAGAGCATCAAGATTGGAGAGGGCAGCACATTGGTATTTAAAGGCGGTAGTATGGCAAACGGTGTAGTTATTGGGAACAACACACGTATTACTGCGGATGATTATGAGATTTTTAAGCATGGCTATAGAACCTTCCGAGGCTATATTTTGAACGGCATATATAAGTATGCGGCCAAGACAGAAGGTGCTATCATCATTGAGGGAACCTGGCAGAACAGAAAATGCGGCATCAAGTGGACAGGAATGGATGCTTTCTCTGAAAAGGAATGTGCAGGCCTTTCTATCAATAACTTTATACGGCTTCATAGGCGGGGGACTACAGTAGTATTCCCGAAAACGGAGCGATATTATGTCTATGAACCGATCATTTGTAAAGGCTATTCTATGGATTTCAATGGCTCGACCATTAATAGCATAGACTTCAACTATGTTGAGAATAATACCATACAGATACCAAAGGATGCTTCTTCTCATTCGCTGAAAAGTCTTTATGGCTTAGTAGTGTTTGAAGGGAATAATGCCTCTCTTAAGAATCTCATTATTGATGGTCGTGCTAGCAAACGAATAGAGGATCCTTCGTTAGGGACAGAATGTTTGCTTTCTTTGAGCACAAATACGTCATGTGTGCTTGATGATATAACTTTGCTTGATGCTGTAGGATGTGGAATCTGCACATATGCTATCTCTGACTGTTCGTTCAGAAACATTACAATTAAAGATTGCGGTGAGCATGGTATTTATACACATGCATATAAAGGGGTGCTGCAGTTCGATGGATGCAATTTCATCAATTGTGGTCAGAATTCTACTCTTTATAAGAAAAGAGGACAATCAGCCTGTATTAAATTTTCGGGATCGAGAGACAGAGATTATTCTGAATTGAAAGATCTTCGAGCTTATTTTACACATTGCCTTTTTCTCTCTGACAATAATGGCATTCCCGTAGCAACAACTTATTCTGATCTTCCTTATGCTGAATTCTCTTATTGCAAATGGGAAGGAAATGTGAGCGGATACACCGTAGTCTCTCCTGATCTCGCTACAGAGATTGGTCGGTTGATTGAATATCGATTTGTGAACTGTGTAAATCCTTGTGCGAAGATAAAATCCGCGAATACTATCAGACGCCTCTTACATTGTACCGATGTTCATAACCCGTTTGCCGATGCGGTTGAATTAGATGATTGTGAAATTGTTGTTGAATATGCCGATGTTGATAATAACTATACGGGAAGGTTCGTTTCTGAATACAACAACCCTGTAGTGTGTAAGAATTGTTCTTTCATAAAAAAAGATGGTGATTTTTCTATAAGAAACACTATAAAATCGCCCCGTCCTATGACTTTTATCCGCTGTAAGTGGAATTTTCCTCCCTCGGAGATCTCTAAGAATAAAGGTAGCTATTACTTGGTTTTATCGGATAAAGGGAAACAAGACATGTCGACCGTATCTGTCAGTTTTCATTCTTGTGACTTCGCTATCGACAGATATAGGATGCTATACTGTAATGATACAGATGTGGATTTCAAAGACTGCAATTATATAAGTTCATATGGCTCTCTAGTTGATGCTCAAGCCAATCAACCGAATAGAGTTCGGATATCATCCATGAAGAACCAGAAAAACCTACCGATCGCTCGACATTATGTTGCACACAGTAAATGATTATTATGAAAACGATACTTACTTTCGGAGTTTATGATATGCTGCATATCGGGCATATACTCCTCTTTAAACACGCCAAAGAACTGTTTCCTGTAGATGAGTGCAGGCTTGTTGTTGCTGTTCAAGATGGAAACTATATTCTGAAATATAAACCAGAAGCAAAGATGGTTTATTCTACTGAAGAACGTATGTTTATGGTTCGTTCTGTTAGATGGGTAGACGAAGTCGTTTCTTACAAAGACGTGGATATTGATATTCAGAACATAGATTTTGATGTTTTTGCCAAAGGTCCTGACCAGAATCATGCTGGCTTCCTTCGAGCCGTTGAATGGTGTCGTAACAACCATAAAGACGTGGTCATTATACCTCGTACTGAAGGTATTAGTTCAACGATGCTAAGGGAGTATTCTAAACTCAAGTAATGAACTTATGAGGAGGTACAACCTCATAATACTGATTGTTGCGTCTGTCCTATTTGCTTCTTGCCAGAAGGATTGGATAGAAATTGATGATTTTACTGCAATCGAAGATTATGAGATCGGACAGACAGAGTATATGGCGATATTTGGCGATATTCAGTACTACACGACTTCGTCGTACATCAGCCTCTATCAGCATTCTTTGAATTGGCTTTTGCGACAGAAGTCTAAGGGAATGAATTTAAAATGCATTCTTCATACTGGTGACATCTGTCATCAAACAAATGCGCTGAGTTGTTGGCGTAGTTTTTGGGGGGCGATGACTGTTATATCTAATGAGATACCGTTTTACTCTATGATTGGGGACCACGATTACTTGTGGTATGACGGGACACACATTGACGGACGTAGTAATACACATTTTAATGAGTATGTGCAGTTCCCTCTTTCTATGCAAAATGTACTTGAACAATTTGAGAAAGGAAGGATGGAGAACGTTGTGATTAAAAACACTATTCAAGGGCAGCCTTTAAATTTACTCATTTTAGAGTTTGGACCGCGTGAAGCAGTTGTAGAGTGGGCTGATTCTTATGTGAAGGCACATCCTGCAGAGAGTTTTATATTGATGACTCACGAATACCTTGAAAAGGGGGGCGGAAGAAGAACGGCGGGGTTGAAATCTGCTGCCAGATTACAGAATACAACATTCACTACGCCTGAACAACTTTGGAATAATCTCATCAGATGTAATGACAACATCCGGTTGGTTCTGTGTGGACACGTTGGTGGGCTTTATGCACTGACAATTGATATCAACGATTTTGGGAGAGAGATCCCCCAGATTCAGCACAATATCCAGAGCCCAGATTACCGTTATGACAATTGGCTGATGATGTGGAAATTTCCAGTAGATGCGGATAGCGCTAACGTCTTTATTTACAATACGAAGACCGGGCACTATTTTAATGATCAAGAATCTCTTTTTAAATTCAGGTATAAGGACTGACGGAACGGATGGCTAAACATAATACATTAAAACAGAAAGCGGCCGCTGGCATGGTGTGGACTGCATTGCAGAAGTATTCCTCCATGTTTATTATGTTTATTTCGGGCATTATTCTAGCCCGATTGCTAACACCGTACGATTATGGATGCATAGGAATGCTGTCCATCTTTATGGTTCTTGCGGAAGTTTTCATTGACGGAGGCTTTGGCTCTGCCTTAATTCAAAAAAAACGACCGACGCAGGAAGACTATTCCACTATTTTCTTTTGGAACATAGGCATGTCGTTCGTGATGTATGCCGTTCTTTTTTTTAGTGCCCCGGCCATTTCGCGTTTCTACAACATTCCATTGCTCTGCGATGTGTTACGAGTCCAAGGGGTTGTATTGTTTATCTATGCATTTAACATTATCCAACGTAATCAGTTGCAGAAGAAACTTAATTTCAAGGTTCTTTCAATAGTGACTATTACCACGTCCTTGATCTCGCTTACAGTAACCATCATTATGGCATATAAAGGATTCGGAGTATGGGCACTTGTGGCTCAAAACCTTATCTCAGCAGCAATACCGGCCATTGTGTTTTGGTTTTTTATCAAGTGGAGACCATCTTGGTCTTTCTCTTGGGCCTCCTTCAAAGAACTCTTCAGTTTTGGCTTTTATATGTTCCTAACCAGCCTGCTTAACCAATTTGGCCAGCAGATTCAAGGTCTCATGATAGGTAAGGTATATAATCCATCCACCATGGGGTACTACTCAAAGGCTTATAGTACAGAAAAACTGGCATCTACTTCTATCGGCAGTGTGATGAACCAGGTGACATATCCTCTTTATGCAGAAGTGCAAGATGATAAACAGAAACTGGGCAATATGATAAAGCGTATCACCATGACGCTTTCATATATTACTTGGCCGCTTATGTTTATTTTGCTGCTATGTGCTAAACCAATCTTCGTACTTCTCTATTCCGACCGTTGGCTGCCAAGTGTGCCGTATTTTCAAGTGTTATGTATTTCAGGGCTCGCGTATTGTTTACAATCAGTGAATAACCAATCGATAGCAGCAATAGGAAAAAGCCGCACTATGTTTGTATGGACTGTTATAAAAAGAACGGCGGGGATTGTTTGTGTCGTTGGTGGGTTGTCGTTGTATGGAATGAAGGGGTTGCTTGCCGGAGTAGTCTTAGGTACTTGGTTTGCGTATTTTGTTAATATTAGCCTCGTTTCTAAGTATATAGGATATAAATGGTTTGACCAATTACTTAATATAGCGCCAGTTGCTATAGCCTCAATTGCATCAGCGCTAGTTGCGTACGGTATTGGATTGTTGTTGAATCTATCAATGTATCCAGACGGCATAGTAAAAATACTGGTCTATGCTGTTCTTTACTTAGGTTGGTCGTTTCTATTCAAACCCGAAGCTTATGAGTATTTTAAGGGCATCATATCCCCTATGACACAGAAACTGAAGAAGATTGTAAAAAAGTAATCGATCGAAATATAATATGAATCCAATAAAGATTGTAGTCGCCGGTGACTTATTCCCATCAGAAGACAACTATAGTTTGTTTATAAAGGGTGACTCAGAAGCCCTATTCGGAAAAGAGATAACTCAAGTGTTTGCGCAAGCGGATTTCTCCATTGCCAACCTTGAAGGAGCATTGACTGATTCGTCTATCCCCCAACAAAAGGATGGTCCAGGAATCAAAGCTCCCAAGGAAACAATAAACGGCATCAAGAACCTTGGTCTTACTGCCGTCGCTCTTGCAAACAATCATATAACTGACTATTTGCAAAAGGGTTGTGAAGATACAATAGAAGTGCTTAAGCGAGTTGGAATTGAATATATCGGCCTAAGGAAATTGAATGAAGCCACTCATAAACACTTCTTGACCAAGGTAATCAACAGCAAAAGAATATGTATTTACAATGTTTCAGAAACCTTTTTCAATCAACCGACTCTAGATGGCATTGGTGCAAATCTCTATGATGAATGGGTTGTTTGTAATGAAATCAAAGAGTTAAAAAGGACGCATGATTTCTTGATAGTCATCTATCACGGTGGCGCAGAATACCTTCCTTATCCCACACCGCAGACCAGGACACGCTTTCATCGGATGGCGGATTGTGGTGCGGATTTTATTACAGCTCAACACACTCATTGCATCGGCTGCGAAGAATGGTACAAAGGATCATACTTACTTCATGGACAAGGGAATTTTCTCTTTGCAAGGCAAAAAAAATATCCAGACATCACTAAGCAAGGTCTTGTTTCTGAAATTATTCTCTCGGATAGTGGATTTGAAGTAAACAACCATGTTGTGAATATAAAAGGGAATATACTAGAATATGATTCGAATCAAGACCTTACAGCTTTTAGAGAACGTAGCGGGCGAGTTGGTGATGAGGCATTCATTGTAGAAGAGTATCAAAAACTGAAGGTTGGAGAAATAATGCAAAAGTATTTGGTGGCTTCTAAAGGAGGATTCCCTTTCCGCAGGTTGATAAAGCGTCTGTTTCCTAGCGTTATCAAGCATCCTGAGAAGACTTATGCTTTTGGACAAGTACTCAGGAATTATAATGTCCTACAAGGCGAACGGAGAAGAGAGGATATGTACTATGTATGGAAGTTCATCCTTGATAACTACAAACCGAATAAGTCAATATGGTACAAGTTGTAGAGAAGCCAGATTGGGTGACGTGGGATGATATCCACGAGGTTATCTGGAAGGCACACGAATCCAATCGTCTGCAAGGTATCAACATGAAATTTCCTGCATTACCTGGCGAAGAGATCAGAAAGAGGGTCGAATGTAATGGAAAGATGTATGTTGCTCTTGATGGGAACAAAGTGGTAGGGACTGCAGCAATCAGAACGAAGAAAGCGAGTTTATGGTGCGGAAAAGGTGAATATGCATACCTTTGTTTTGCATCCGTTTTGCCAGAATACAGTGGGCAAGGAATATACAAACAACTCTATATACATATAGAGAGAGAGAGTATCAAAAATGGATTTTCTCGCGTGATGTTCGACACTCACGAGAATAATACACGCATAGCAGAAATCAACCTGAAGCATGGGTATAAGAAAGTTTCCTATAAGCGTTATGACGACCATTACAATATCATTTTTGTCAAATGGTTGGAAGGGTGCCCATATTCTGACGGTAGATGTAAAGTGGAATTCGCTATCCAGAAATTGAAGGAGAAGGTAAAAACGTTCATTCGTAGATTTAACCCCAATCCCCTTTAACATGAAACAGAAGGTCGTTATCATAGGAGTTAGCTATTCTTCTCGCTTGGCTCTTGCAAGATCCATTGGGATTCTTGACTGCGATATTACTATAATAGCTTGGGGAGTTCCTGGTAAGAACGGCAAACCGATTGACGCCTATAGCAAGTATGTGAGCCGGTGGCTTATTTGTCCTAAGGAAGAAGACGCATTCATCGATACACTTAAGAAACAGTGTACTGATCCCGTCCAAAAAGTGGTATTGATACCCGACTGCGATTTTTCGGTGGCAATGATTGATTCTCATCAGGATGAATTGCGGCCCTACTTTTATATGCCCCATATAAATGAACGACAGGGAGCCATAGTTGCCTGGTCTGATAAGATGAAACAAAAGCAACTGGCTTCCTCTATAGGATTAAACGTTGCAAACTCATCTATTATTAGAATTGAAAATGGCAAGTATCTCATTCCTGAGTCGATATCTTATCCTTGTTTCCCGAAGGCTTTGGCGTCAGTCGCTGGAGGTAAAGCCGGTATGTGGCGGTGTGATAATACAGATGACCTAGATAGAGCGTTGCAGGATATCATTCGCAAGAAGATGTCGACTGTGAAAGTTTTGGTAGAGGATTATAAATCTATTGAAAAAGAGTATGCCGTTCTTGGTTTTTCTGATGGTGAATCAGTTTCAATTCCTGCAATCATACAGTTTATAGAAGGTTCAAGAACTCAGAAGGGAATAGCACTTCAAGGGAAAGTGATGCCGATTACCGGATTTGAAGAGATAATAGAGCACTTTGAATCATTAATGAAGAGGATAGGCTTTTGGGGCCTTTTTGACATCGACTTTTACGAAAGTGATGGTAAGTGTTATTTTAGTGAACTTAATCTTAGGTATGGTGGCTCCGGATATGCTGTCGTCAAAATGGGCGTGAATTTGCCTTCGATGTTTGTCAATAGCATTTTAGGAAGAAGCATGGAATCGATGAATAAAACCATAAGCGGGGTTGCAACTTATACAAATGAGAGGATATGCTATAACGATCTGATTAATGGGTATATAAGTTCTAAAGAGTATAATCAGTATATCAATAGTTCGGATATCCTTTTTATCAAAGACCCTGATGATAGCAAGCCCTATGAAGAATTTTTGAAAATCGTGCGAACTGCAAAAATGAAGTTCATACTAAAGAAGGTTTTAAAATGGCACCGCAAACAATAAGTAGAGTAATAATTGTTGGCGATTTATTTCCTGTCCCGTCTAACTTTACGAAATATTCTGAAGGCGATGTGGAGTATCTTTTCGGGGATAGAATATGCCAATTATTCAGGGATGCTGATTTTCGAATATGCAATTTAGAGGGTGCATTGACCGATACTCCAATGAAGTGTGAAAAAACAGGGCCGGTCGTATTTGCACCGACCTCTGTTGTGAACGGGATTAAGAAAATTGGCATAGATTGTTGCGCTCTTGCTAATAATCATATTACAGATGCAGGGTCCAATGGCGTTTTTGATACAATGCGAGTGCTGGAGAATGCCGGAATAAGTCATCTTGGCTGCGGAGAAAACGAGGATAACATAAGCCACTTTTTATTCTTCGAGGCAGGTAATCAAAGAATCTGTCTGTATAATGTTGCTGAGACGATGTATAATGCCCCAACTAAGACAGAACCGGGAGCATTCTTGTATGATGAATACATTGTATGCAAGGAACTGCAGGGTTTAAAGACTAAATGCGATCTCTTGATTGTCATTTATCATGGTGGGACCGAAAAATATAGATATCCGTCACCACAGACGAGAAATCGTTTCCACCGTATGGCGGATTCTGGTGCTAATGTAATATTGTCGCAGCATACTCACTGCGTGGGATGTGAAGAATACTATAAAGGGGCTTATTTGTTATATGGACAAGGCAACTTTCTCTTTCGCTCTTTCAATAATGAGTTTACTGATACTGGGTTAATTGTTGAACTTTGTCTTCATTCAGAAGGGTTCTCTGTTAAGAAACACTTGGTAGATGCGATAGGAGATTCTGTCCGTTATGATGATAAACAGGATTTCACGGCTTTTAACGAGAGGTCATCAAGAATATCAGATACGACTTTTCTAACGAATCAATTTAAAGACTATTGTTTGTCTGAACTTCCAGTATATTTGAAAGCATATAAAGGGAAAATATTGGGATTAAAGTTTTTAAGACGTTTTTCTCCTAAGTTATACAAGAAGATATGTATGAGGCGATATGAGCGTAATCAACTGTTGTTTACGCTTCACTCATTACGTTCTGAACAAAACAGGGAAGTAGTTATAAAAGGGATTGAAGAGTACTTGAAGCTTTTCTAAAATGAAGCAAAAAGTAGTAGTTATAGGTCACGGTTACACGTCTAGACTTGGTGTAGTCAGAGCACTTGGACGGGAAGGGTATGAAGTAACTGTAATCGTTATGACCGGATATAATCGTGACGGGAAAGCACTCAATACCAAAAAGCCGATAGACTGTTATAGCAAATACGTCAGTTGTGTACTTTATTGTCCGTCAGATAGGGAAAAGCTAGTTGATTTATTGCTAGACAAGTGCGTCGATCCTACGGGTAAGGTCATTGTTTTTGCAGATAGCGATTTCTCAGAAGCGACTGTTGACTTATACCAGGATCGACTTCAAGATTTCTTTCTGTTCTCTCATATCAATCATCAGCAAGGTGCAGTTGTAGCATGGATGGACAAGTTGAGGCAAAAACGTGCTGCAATGGAAGTAGGCTTGAATGTTGCGGATGGATGTGTTGTTGATGTGGACAATTGCCAGTATGAGATACCTTTAGAAGTGAAGTACCCTTGTTTCCCTAAACCGATTAGCACTATTGTTGGTGGCAAAGGTGGCTTGAAGCGATGCGATGACGAATCACAACTCAGAAACGTAATTGACTCATTGATAATCAAGAATCCTAACATACAAGTTTTAGTCGAAGAGTATAAACAAATTGAGACAGAATATGCGTTAATGGGTTTTTCTGATGGAGCAACCGTTGTAATTCCTGGTGTTATTAAAACCCTGTCTTTGGCGTGCGGCGGACACTTTGGGGTTGCAAAACAAGGGAAGATTCTCCCAACAAGGGGGTTTGAGGGTCTTATTAGTCAGTTTAAACAATTTGTTTTGAATTCAGGATTCACCGGTATCTTTGATATAGATTTCTACAAAAGCGATGGGAAGTTCTACTTCTGCGAGATGAATTTTCGTTATGGTGGATCGGGTTATGCATATACGGCAATGGGAGTGAATCTCCCGGTTATGATGGCCCGAACACTTCTAGGACAAAGCATTGCTGACATGAAAACAGACATTACGGAGGAGGGAATCTTTGTTAATGAACGTATGTGCCGTGAAGATTGGAATAGCAACTTTATTAATACAAGAGAGTTGAAACAATTGTTATTTACGGCTGACATCAGTTTCTTATACGCACCAGAGGACCCCAAGCCGCAATTGATGTTCTATAAAGACATCAATAGTCCAATCAGGAGGATTAAAAGATTGATTAGAAAGTTTTTAGCATGAATGCAATAAACGACTTATCGTTAAAGAAAATCCAGAAGGCAGAGTTGTATCTTCTACTTGAGTTTGATAAAGTCTGTCGGGAGCAGGGGTTCACCTATTTCCTCGACAGTGGCACAGCCTTGGGAGCAATTCGCCATGGCGGTTTCATCCCGTGGGATGATGATATAGATGTGGGTATGCCTCGAAAAGACTATGACCGGTTTATGGAGATAGGTCAGAGTTATCTACCTGATAATATATTTCTGCAGAACCGTCGAACCGAGAAGAATTATAGCCGCTATGCCGCCAAGTTGCGACTCAAAGGAACCATTTTTCCTGAAACAGATAGTGCCCTTTATGAGCATAACGGAATTTTTATCGATATTTTCCCCTTTGATAATATCGCGGGTAATAGGTTCTGGGCACGACTCGCGGTGAAGAACGTGGTTGAAATGCTTCATGTGATTCGAACTTACCGTGGGCACGATCTGGGCGTTAGCCCATCAAGAGTAAGGCGCAGCATATCATGGATTATTAAACGGATGCCAGAAGGTCTGATTAATAGTTTGGAAAAAATCTGTTTTAGAATTGCGTTGCGCAATGAAAACAAGGAAACAAGTTTTATGACTTGCTATTTTTGGCGTATGTCTCAAACAAAGCAGTATTTATTTGAAAGGCCCAAAATGTTGCCTGTGAAAGATATCTATTTTGAAGGGCATATTTTGAAGATAATGAAGAATCCGGATTATTATCTGACTTTAATGTATGGCAACTTTATGCAGTTGCCTCCGGAAGAAAAGCGATTTGCACATCTCAAGGGAGACGTTGACCTCGGTAGTTTTGAATAACGTTGTGATACGAGATAATAGTGGTAGATGGTAATTTGATATAGGGATAAGATATGATCTATTTACTATATTCTTTGTTTTTATTCATAGTTGGCTTCCTGTTTTGTAATCAGAAGGATCCAAAGAGAATTAGTTTTGTTCTTCTTTTCTTTGCAATCGCTCTGTTCTGGGGCTTATCTTTTTTTGAGGCAGCGGATACACTCGGCTATATTGATAAGTATAATTTTGAAATCCAAGCATTCCCAGGGTATGTCGATAGCCAATTTGAGATAGGTTATACTCTATTGGCGATGATCTTTAAAACACTTAAACTGGATTACTGGGTGTTTCAACTTGCCGTATTCGCTGTGGAAATCTTGCTGATAATCAAGGGACTCCGACAGTTCTATGATGATAGATTCATGATGTGCCTCCTCCCGTTGCTCTTTTTTATTTATCCGAGTAATCTGGCGGCATTCCGGCAAGGTATGGCAATATCCATCTTCATCTTCTCTCTGCATTTCATCTATGATGGGAATCCAAAGAGATCGTTACAATACTTCTTATGGATAATCTTTGCTTCGTTCTTCCACCAATCAGCAGTATTTCTGATATTGGTTTATTTCTCTCGCTTGGGGAAAAGAGTCTTATCTTATAATTTGGTATTGTTCGGTATGCTCATAATAGGAGATATTATTTGGCTGACAGAAGGGAGTTTAACATCGCAGTTAGATTTTCTGATTCCATTTTTCCGTGGTGAGACTTTGGATATGGGCAGCAAATATGCTGATATTATTGAAGGGGAGAATATGGATACGTATGGTATAGCAAAAGTCGTGGAGATGAATGTGACCGTGATCATGTTCACTTTGTTTTGCAAAAAGGATAAGTACAACGAACTGTTGCGCTTCAATTTGTTGATGTATGTTTTTGTTGGTCTTGTTTTTGGTGGGATGTTGGCACATCGATTAAACTATTATTGGTCGCTTCTATATTATGTGTGCTTTATACGTGGAATAATGTCTTTTTTGGAGCGATATGAACTTTCTTTTGTAGCATACTTTTTAATCGCAGCATATATGTTGTGGTTCTTCATTTTCAAGTCTGGATATATAGATCGACCATATGTATTCCTTTTTGGATTCTGATCATTATGAAACTCACAATAGTACTAACAATTTATAATAAGGAAGCCTACCTTAGGAGGGCTTTCGATGCCCTTCTCTATCAAGATGGAGTGAGAGACGATGATTATGAGATCCTCGCAGTCAATGATGGATCGACAGATGGATCTGCCTCAATCATCGAGGAATATATCAAGGAATATGAGCGTGTTCGTGTTCTGAATCAAAATAACCAAGGACTCTCAATGGCTCGTAACAATGGTGTTGAAGCCGCAAAGGGGGATTATGTCTGGTTCGTTGATGCAGATGATACAATTTCACGTAATGCTGTAAGTTTAATTTGTGGTGCGGTAAAGTCAAATCCCGATGTAATCCCTTTTTATGCTCGGACGGAAGGGCGGTTTGAGTTAAGAAATGAAATACCTATCAGCGCAAAGACCGGGGAAGATGTCCTATTGAATGGCCACTGGCAGCAATGTGGTGTCTTTTGGGCTTTTCGTCGAGACTTTCTCCAGATGAATGGATTACGTTTCAAGCCTGGAATCTATCATGAAGATGCAGAGTTTACGCCTAGGATGCTCTACGCTGCAAAAACAATCAATGTCATACCCGAGGTGTTGTATACAGTCTATCGATCCCCAGATAGCATCACACAAGTACCGCGTCCTAAACGAGCTTTTGATTATCTTACAGTAGCAGAGAGTTTATCTCGTTTTGTTATCAATGAAAGGGAAACAAAAACGAAAAAAGGTAGAGCGATATTTGATCAAGCAGCATTGTGCATCAATAATGGTTTGTATGTGATTTCTCAAAACCCGAAAGATTTGCAGGATGAGTTTAATAGTGCATTTAACCTACAAAGAGTTCATTTAATTCAGGCATTATTAAAGTCCTGTCATAAGAAGTATAAACTTGAAGGCGTCATCTTTTCTTTATTCAAAGGAGAATATGTCACAATATATAAGTTGTTACAAAAACTGAATAATAAGTCTTTATGAAATTATTATTGCACAGTAATAAGGCTTCACATTATCGTGCCCAAATCTATCAGATGATGGACAAAGAATTTAACTGTGATTTTTGCTTTGGAGATGATGAGGGGGCGAATAAAAAAATGGATTATTCATTGCTTTCAGGAGATGTTTATGAAATCCATAGTGTCGACTGGGGAATCGTAGAGTTTCAGTTAGGAATGGTTAATCTTCTGAAAAAGGACTACGATACGTATGTTATTTATGGTGCGATTCGTTGTGTAAGTACTTGGTTGTTTTTGATAGCAAGAAAGATATTTTATCCTAGCAAGCGAGTTTTTGGTTGGTCACACGGGATGCTTGGGAAAGAAGGGCATTTTAAACGTTTACTGTATAAGACAATGTTTAGAATGATGACTGGGGCTTTTATCTATAACGAGCGTTCAACTAAGTTGATGCTCGAATGTGGTATACCCGATAGCAAACTTCATACAATTTATAATTCTCTTGCCTACGATAAGCAACTTCCACTGCGACTATCATTGAAGCCATCGAGTCTTTATCAAGACCATTTTGGTAATAACTTCAAAAACATTGTTTTTATTGGTCGCTTGACAAAAGTAAAGCGTTTTGATTTATTGCTCGATGCTGTTGCAGAATTGAAAACACATGAGGAATCATTTAATCTAACCTTCATTGGTGATGGAGTTGAGCGTCATAATATGGAGCAGAGGGTGAACGAACTCGGGATTCGGGATCAAGTTTGGTTTTTTGGCGCTTGTTACGATGAACGCACTAATGCTGAACTTATTTATAATGCTGATTTATGTGTTTCTCCAGGGAATATTGGGCTGACAGCCATGCACGTGCTTATGTTTGGATGCCCGGCAATTACCAATGATGATTTTAACCATCAAATGCCAGAATTTGAGGCTATTCAAGAAGGCATTTCTGGTTCGTTTTTTAAAGTCGGGGATAGCAGTTCTTTAGCCGCAACCATCAGCAAGTGGTTTTCGGCGCATAAGAATGATCGAGAAGAGGTCCGTAATGCTTGCTATAAAGAAATAGATACAAAGTGGAACCCTCATAATCAGATTAGAGTTTTCAAAGAAGTCTTATTGGCTGCCGATTAACGATCAGTTTCTCTGATGGGTTTGACAAGTATGACTGTATAAATGAATTAACTAAATTTATGAAAATAATATTACTATTTTGGGCGTTTGCCATATCAACGTTCACTTTTGCTCAAAACAATGTAATGTTTAAGAATAGTAATCAAGAGCAGGAAGTAGAGCAGGCTAGAGAATCGCATTTTCATCTTGGCCTCGATCTCCAAACAAAATATGTTTGGCGCGGTATGGAGATGATGACAAGCGAAGCTGCGCCAGTGGTATTCCCGCAGATCAACTATCAGTATGGTGGGCTTTATGTTTATGTGATGGGCGGCTCGTCCATTAATGGGAAATACAGTGAGGTCGATATGGGTGTCAGTTGCACATATAAGTGGCTTACGATTGGGCTCAATGATTACTATTATCCCACCGTTGATTCGCAATTCGACCAGTACTTCAATTTTAAAAATACTGAAACTGGCCATTGGCTCGAAGGAGTTATAACCATCGCCCCTGATAAGGTTCCGTTTTATCTGACCGTGAGCAATTTCTTCGCTGGAGCAGACAAGAATCTTGAGGGGAAACAGGCTTTTTCCACATATGCCGAATTGGGTGGACATTATGATTTCTTGAATGATCATAGCCTTTCTTTGGCTGTAGGTGCTGCTTTCAATAAGAGTTGCTACAATGCGTATGTGCACCAGTTTGGCATCTGCAACATCGAGTTGAAATACACATATAACCTGGCAATTGGCGGGCTCTCGATCCCTGTCAGCGCTGCCTATATGGTCAATCCTGTTTTCAACAAGACTTTCGTCAATTTTACCGCTTCGCTGGCTCTCTGATAAGTGATGAATGCCATCATCATGGCGGCAGGTACCGCATCCCGGTTTGTTCCTCTTTCTGCCGAGCGCCCAAAAGGGCTCTTGGAAGTTAAGGGAGAAATCTTAATAGAACGTCAAATACGCCAACTCCTGGAGGCCGGAATTAAAGACATCACCTTGGTCTTGGGATATAAGGCTGAGATGTTTTCCTATCTCAAAGAGAAATACGGAGTTCGCACGGTCTTGAACGAGGATTATGCCAGGTACAACAATACGTCATCTATCGTTCGTGTCCTTGATTTACTGGATAAGACGTTTATCTGCTGCTCAGACCATTATTTTCGGGACAATGTATTTCTAGATGTTCCGCATGCCAGTTATTATGCAGCCCGTTACGCTCAGGGGAGTACAGATGAATACTGCCTTGACATTGATGGGAATGGTTTCATTACCGATGTCCATGTAGGTGGCAAGGATGCGTGGTATATGGTGGGGCAAGTATTCTTCAGCCCCTCATTTTCAAGTATTTTTCGGAAGATTATGTACGAAGAATACGAAAAAGAAGAGAACCGTCTGGTCTATTGGGAAGACATCTATATCCGCCACATACACGAACTACCGATGATGGCCCGCAAATATGATGATTCCACCGTGCTGGAATTCGATTCCATCGATGAACTCCGCCAATTTGACGAAAGTTATCTGGATGACACCCGCTCCTCGATCGTGAAAGAGGTCGCGCGAAAACTTCAATGCCGAGAAAGAGAACTCGGCCATTTTTCACGGGTGAAACATGAGGGCGATTACGTCCTATTTACATTCGTGTTCAAAGGGGAGACTTTCCTGTATGATGGTCGTGGCAAATCCATTCGCAAAGTATGAAAACAGCAGTTATACTAACCGCTCGTAGAGAA
>JAEEGL014173105.1_pt1 | contig 16848 bp, 10 predicted proteins | sample 9134231 | NCBI WGS metagenome assembly JAEEGL01 (sample SAMN16246548, study PRJNA631951) | gut metagenome | biome: gut microbiome; feature: rumen; material: fiber-attached | host: Bos | place: Iran: Karaj | collected 2018-10
CGGAGAATGAATTAAAGAAAGAAAAACTCTCAGAAGCTGAGAGTGTTACCAAAGTTCGTTCCAACAACATTCGCAATCGCCGCGTTTAAAAAAATCAGCCTCTGAAATACCGTAAAACAAAAAGTGGTATCTGCAGTCTTTTCGGATCAGTCAATCATCCGAAGCCAGTTACCACTTGTTTTTTATTGTCTGCCTCTCAGGCAGCAGGCGCTTCTGCAGGCGGTTCCGCCGGGACTTCCTTTTTTATTTTCTTTTTCCGCCATGGTTTCTGCAGACCTGCAATAAGGTAAGCAATACCGGTCAGATACAGCAGACCGCACAGCCAATACTGGAAATTCGTTGCACCAGTGAGGTAGAAACTGAGAACAACAAAGGTATGTAGAAATAACAGCAGTGTTCCGGTGCGGAACCGGCGCGGCATCAGAAAGCTTAATACAGTAGCAGATAGTGAAGACAGATAGTAAAGACAGAAATAGAAGAAAATGAGCGGTTTTGGATGATAATACAACAGTACAAACAGAATCATTGATACTCCAAGGACAGCGGTTATCAGAATCTGCCACAACAGAGGCTTCTGCTTCTGCAGATACCCCCAGGCCAAGAACAGGAATCCTACCGACTCCACAAGGGGTGCGATACTTTCGAATTCCATCTGCATCACAATTCCAACACTCAAAATCACAATACCCGCAAACACCCGGTCACGTAAATCAGAACGGCAGTTTTTCAGATAGATCCACGCAGAAAGTGAAGTAAGCACTGTAATCACACTTCCACAAACCAGATTCCAGTTCAGATTAGTACTGACAGAATTAACAATTGGATAGTATACATAAAGTGCAAATGCCAGAACCATGAACAGCACCGGAAGGAAGATGAACGGTTCTGACTTCGGAAGGAAGCCTTCCTGAATACCTACTTTGATGTGGTTACGGCAAACCAGAACGGTTATTCCGAGTATAACTGCAGCCGCAACCAGTATTACCTCTGCAGTAATAAGGAGAACAACCCTTTTCCACGGCATGCTGCGGAACATTCCCTGCTCAAAATTAACAGAGGTATCGCCTTCTTCATTATGACGGGCATTCCGAATGTCAGTCGTATTTTCCACTTTATAATCCGGTTTGATTCCGCTTTCAATTGCGCCGGAATCATACTGAGAATAATCCAGCGATAATGATTCACCGGCTTTCATGGACTCAGTTTGGCTGTAATATGAATTTGCCTTAAGCTCTTCCGTCTTAAAACTGATTTCGAGCAGTGATACTTCCTGATCTTTTTCAGAAACGACTTCCAGACGATAAGCACGATCTCTCGGCAGAATGATTACTGTCTGCCCGGAGAACTTTTTTGCAAAAATAAACAGGTTATCATCGTAGTATTCCTGACTTCCGTCATTATGAAGGGTTTGAAGCAGCGCTCCGTTTTCTCCGTCATAAAGATTTAAGCTGATATCACCATGCATGGTAAGACGCGTATATGCGGTTTTCGTGCTGAAGATCTTTTCCGGATCATCCGTAGAATAGATCCACGCAATATAAATCTCCGGATGGTGTTCACGAATCAGATTCAAAATCGCAGGAGGCTCATCCTCCAGAGAACGGAACCCTCCGCTTTGCAGGATATAGTCAGCCCCCATGCCCATGATAAAATCCATCAGATCATTCGCATCTGCCCGATTATCATCGTTGATCAGCTCTTTGTTTTCCGAGATATCCTTTACCTGCTTCAGCAGATTCGTCAGAGAAGGATTTTCCCATATGGAAATCAGCGGTTCCTGCAGATATTTGGCGTATATTTCATTGGTTGGACAGATTCCATACAGGTATTCCATAATCAGCCGAATCCTGGCATTCATTTCCGGAATACTGGTGTATTCGGTTCCAGTCAGGTCCCAGTACACATCACTGACATCTATTGCCTGCCGGTACCAGGAAGAATCCGTTTCCTGTGCCAACGTATAGAATGTAGTTCCGTAACGACTGTAACCCCAGTCCCGGAACGGAACCATCGGTACTGGATCTGTACTTCCTACAATATTGAAGATATTTGGGTATTGTCCTTTTTTCGGATCCTTTGTTGTTCGCGGTGTCGCAAAGGTATAAACATATACATCATCTGTTGTAAACCGATCGGATTCGGTCAGACGCGCACCCAGCACATTGGAAATGGCAGCAGCACGAGAGAATCCGGTAATCCAGACTTTCATGCGTCCTGACAGATGATGATCTTCCACATAAGCCAGAAAATGTTCATAAACTTTCTGACAGGAATCAGCGAAGCCTTCATGGACTGTATCTGTACCAATGTCAAAATTGGATTCCCATTCATTGGTATAGCCATGTCCGTCAATCCCAATCGCTATCAGTTCAAACGGGCCATTCTCATCCGTAATCGTCTTATGAGAAATCGTGTTGGCAATTGTATAACGCCCATCCGTTTTGTCATAGTCATAAGTGACAATGTCGGAAAAACCGCTGTCCTCCAGAAACTGTCTGGCATTGGAATCCAGCGCACGATCCTCGGCGTTGTAAAGCAAACGGGTGGAACTGGCCATCAGTCCAAGTGAAGCTTTACAAAGCTGATGATTATATTCTGAAGCGGGCGTACAGAAAAACGAATCCGAGAACGGTGTCTTCAGAGTAAGTGTCTGCGGAGTCATTTTCGAGTCAAATACCGCGTCGATCATCTGAATCTGATCCGGATCCGATTCACTTTCAGACGGTTCTTCTGCACGAACCGGAAGAATCAGATTCACACATACAAACAGTACTGAAACCACTGCCAGCAAACCGGATTTCCAGTTTTTACATTTCATATTTTTTATTATATGGGATTATCTTCGGTATGATATATAAAAACTGAATTGTACATTTCTGTCACACCATTTGCAGGCATGGATGAAAACCTGTTATTTTGTATATATTCACGTTTCAGAATCATATTCGCTGATTTGCGATTACATTTCATAAAGGAAAAAAAGGAAGTTTACTATTAGCAGTAAAACAAAAAGTCTGTGGTTTAATCTGGCAGTATATGTGATAGCCTTCGCGATCGCTCTGATTCTATTCTGGAATACCGATAACCTGTTTTACGCGGCCGCGTTATTCATGGCTGTCTCAACTCTGGTCATATTCGTAATCGGAAGTATTATCAAAGATACTTCTCTGTTTGATCCTTATTGGAGTGCTGCCCCTCCTGTGCTCCTACTTGCCGCAATGGTGAAACATCATTATTACAGTATGAACGCATGGGTCCTCTTCGGAGCAATTCTGATCTGGGCAACGCGTCTTACTGTCAATTGGGCAGTTGCGTATAAAGGGGTCGGACACGAAGACTGGCGTTATGCGGATCTGCGAAAGAAACTGCCTGCGCCCTTGTTTTTTCTGGTGAATCTGTTTGGCCTGATGGGATTCCCGTCACTTCTTATCTATTTGGGTTTGATTGGGGCCCTGTTTGTGATTCAGGTGGAAGGATTCGATCCCAAGATCCTCCCCGGCATATTCATGATTCTTGCCGGAACACTGCTGGAACATGTGGCAGATTCTGCAGTTCATAAATTTCTCAAAGAGACTGATAAACCGGGGACGACCTGCTGTGAATCTGTCTGGAAGTATTCCCGGCATCCGAATTATCTTGGTGAAATGATGGTCTGGACAGGCATATTTCTCTCGTTTGTAATGCTGCGCCCGGATATCTGGTATTACGGACTGGGTGTTATTGGAATCTGGATTCTGTTTCCGTTTATCTCCATTCCGATGATGGAAAAACATAACCTCTCCCGTCGAATTGATTATCAGGATTATCAGAAAACAACTTCAAAGCTGTTTCTGATGCCGCAGAAAAAACAGAAGTAATGAAAGCTTCAAAAAGAGCGACCAGATTAACTCCGGCCGCTCTTTCGTAATGTGACAATTCTGAATAGCAGTAATGAATGCATTGCCGTTACGCGTTCTGAGCGTTCTTTTTCTTCCCATAAAGGAAAATCAACACAGCAGCAACAGCATAAATTACAGCACCTATCAGCATCGGCGAAAACAAACCCCGATCCGGAAGAAGCATCAGTTCCGCAATCATCGGTGCAAATGTCAGCAGTATATAAGACAACACGATTGAAATGATAAGTGCGGTCGATTCATCTACCGAATTTTTGACCACATTAAGTCCCATAAACTGATCGGTACACATCGGTGTGCCAAAACCATCCAGGAATCCAAGTATCATGCTGGTTATCACAATCATCATGATCAGCGGTGGTACACGCAGAATGAAGATACTTACTGCTGTCAGGATGAAAGCAAAAGCAATGGAAATCGGGACCCCAAAATACCGCTTCGCGGAACCGACCAGAGCAGGACCAACATAGATGCCGGCAAGACCGTTTGCAATGTAGCAGTAACTCAGCATAACGGAGGAAATTCCATGTGTCTGACAAATCGCCGGAATCAGTGTTACGCAAAGCATGACACCAATATTCAGCGGAATACCGATCACCAGAACATAGAACAGCATCTCTGAAGAGAATACTACCTTTCTGATATCGCTTAACCGAACAGGTTTTATTTCTTCTATTGCTGATTCTGTTTTCTGCTCCAATGCTTTCCACGGAAGCAGGAAGAAGGTAGCCGCCAGATAGAGGACAAACAGGCAGGCCGAGAAGATAAAGGTCATGGCATAACTTGTATTGGCTGAAAGAATCGCACCGAGACCCGCTCCACAGGTAGCACCAGCCAGAAGGCCTGCATTATCCTGAGAAATATTCTCACTTCTTCCGGCTTCAGTCTCATAACCCTTTGTAATCAGATAATTGGAAATCTGCTTAAAGCCTGCATATGCGATACCCGCACCGGCTCTGCAAATAATAATGGTAAGCGCTCCGCCAATGGTGAACGCTGTTACATTACAGAAAATCATCAGTACCGTTGAGAAAAGCAGGATTCCCATCACATGATATTTCTTCACATAACGTGGAAGAATCATCATTGCTACCATCTGCATCAGACCTTCCAGGGTCAGAGGTAAAGCGGCTGTCATACCGACGGACAGACCGAACAGCGCTTCTCCGCTTTCTCGTATCAGCATAGCCGCATATGGTACACACATGTATTCTGCGGTAGAACACAGAAATCCTGTAAACCGCAGCGCTATACCAACCTGTTTCTCTGAGAAGCCGACTTTTTTATTGCCTGATCTCTCCATCTTCTTAACAAACAGTTCAATCAGATTATTCATTTCAAAGACGAAGATCATCAGGATAATCATCGTTGAGAGCAGAACCAGCAGAATATTCCTCATTTCTTTCTGGGCCGCCTCCGTTGAAAGCTCTGCTTCAAGTATCAGCCGGGTTCCTTCCTCTTCATCAATATCAATGATATAAGAGATCAGTTCCGATTCCTCATCCTTCCGGGTAAAAGACGAGATATGATCCATTACACGAACCGAACGGACCACTGACAAAGAAGAAACTCTGTCTTCAATATACTTTTCAAGACCTTTTACTTTCCGAAGATCTACACCCTGATTCTGAACATGGCGGATTGTATCCTCCAGATTAACCATGGAGACTTCAATTGAGTCTTCCATCTTCTGCATGTAATCCTCTTGGAACTTGTTGATCGTCAGTCCGGCAAGCAAAACAATCGAAATACCCATGATAATCAGGATGAGTACCTTTTCAAAGACACGGTCCGAATTACGCCGGTGATTGGCTTTCCACTGATCATCTTTTGTGACTCTGACAAATATCGCCAGCATCAGACCTTCCAACAACGCGACTATCAGTGCGAGATTAATGATTTTTTGCCTTATGCTATGGAAGCTTTCATCGAAAATGCGAACCGAATAGAGAGAACCAAAATAGCCAATGATACTGTCATCCTGATGAATCGGTGTCAGAATCATTCTCATCTTGTCTTTTTTCGCAATTCCGTCTTCTTTTTCTGACAGTTCCGAAAAGAGTCTTCCAAACTCTCTGGTACTCAGGAACTTCTCAATCTCACTTTTTGCTTCCTCGTTATTTGAGGAATCATAGTACATCAGTTTGCCGTCCGCCCCCAGAATAAATGGGATGGTGCCGTGAATCTGATTGTTGAATGAAGCAAAGACTTCCTCCATTCCATAGTAGTTCTCAAAGCTTTTACCAAATCCGATGGCAGTTTCCAGATCCGTTACCGAATCCTTTTCAATTTTAGAGACAACCTGTTCTTCCAGTTCCAGAGCAGATGTCCGGTAGTTCAAATAACCCATTACGGAAATAAAAATCACAGACAGCCCTGCTACCAGCAGCAAAGTCAGCAGATAAACCCAGGATTCTTTTCTACTATTCTTCTTCATGACTGCTTACTCCCTGCTGTAAAAATCTGATCGCATACTGCCAGAAACCCAAACGATAAAGGATACTTAATATCCATGGCAACATCATAATTTACATAAATACTGGGAGCACTCGTATAAACACAGGGAAGACTTCCTGCCTCGGCTCCATTCAGAGTTTTACCAATTACATCTGCCACAAAGCGCCCGACGTTCTCCATATCATTTGCTGAGATCAGCATCAGTGCACCTGCTTCTACAACAGACACATCATCCATCAGATATACCGGAATCCGTTTTTCGTAGAAATAAGAAAGCAGCGGCATCAGGTATTCCATGTCATTGATCAGGTCGACCGTGAGGAAGAAGGCGTCAATGTTTTCCCCGGCCATCTCCTGGACCTTCTCTTCTACCAGTTTGTAATATGCTTCTTTATCTTCAGCGGTTTCACGCGGCTGTTCATCAATGTTGTATTTAACCAGTGAGAACCCGATTTCTTCCGCGGATTGTTTGATATCAGGAACACCGGAAATGGTCTCATCTCCGTAAATAATCACACCCAGACGATAAAATGGTTTGATCGAATGATAATACTTCAGCTGACGCAGAGGGAGGGACGGTTCCACCTGAGCCCAAACATAGGGATTCCCGCTTCCTTCTGTCGCAGAATCAATAATTCCGGAGGCAACCGGATCGGTCGCAGAGAAGTCAATCATCGGAACTTTCAGATCCAGGTCTTTTACAAAAACACCTGCACTGGTACCTGTTGTAATAATCAGATCGATATCCCCTTCGCTCGCTCTTTTCTTAAGGTCTTCCGCGATTTCATTTTCATCCTCATAAGCGAGGTAATAGCAGGCCCCTGGTGAGAATTCAATGTATGGACCGAGATCTGTTTTCTCCAGAATCTCATACATCTCATCGACATACGTTTTTTCTCTCTCAATTCCCTCGGCGGTAAACGGAACGCTGCCCTCTTTGATCCACCCATTCTCCTCAAGTCCGGCCAGGATGTAGTAAAGCTGACGGCTGAAAGGAATGTATTCGTCATAAGACACAACGCATAACCGCTTCTTGGGATCACCCGATTTCATATTCGGAGCTGTTTCGTTTGTTTCAGACTCCGGCTGATTTTCCTCAGCCTGTACAGCACAGCCGGAAAAAACCGGCAGCAGAAACAGAATTGCTGCAAGGAGCACTGCAATCCCTGTCATTTTTTGTCTCTTACCAACTCTCATACATACACCTTTTCCAATCTTTCGGCCGTCATACTTAACCAGTCAGAATGAACGTATTCCATGTCATTTCTGATGACAATCTGTTCATCGGTTACGCCCGGTTCCCCCAGTAAAACAGCTGTATCACCGACAGCCACGTCTTTGCAGCCTGTCACATCAATGCAGAGGTTGTCCATGCAGATCTCATCAGCCAGAGGAAATATCCTGCCTCTGATCTTAACCCGCACATCCTTTTGTGTCAGCAGCAATGGACAGTCACAGTATCCGATCATAGCCCGGGCAATTCTCCGTTTACGGGTACTGCTGTCTGTATGCTGATAAGACAAAGGAGTATCTGCATCAATCTCCCGGACATCAAAGATTCGGGCACATATCTTCATGACCGGCTTCAGACACCCGCCGTCGCCGCACATCAGTCCATACATGGCTGTTCCTGCCCGAACCATATCATAGGAGTATTCCGGAAAACTGAATATCATGGAAGAGTTCATGACATGGACAATTATCTTCTTCCGATGATCTTCACGAATACTGTTTACCAGACGGTCAAATTCCAGCAGTTCTTTTCTGGTTTCTTCCCGGTTCTCATTATAGTATGCAGAATACAGATGCGCGTAGAGGCCGCATATATCAATACCTTCCGCCTGGAACAGTTTTTCTTCATTCTGCTGAAACTGCTTAAAGCCCATTCCCATTCCGGAATCCCAGATATCTACCCGGATATGGACACGAATCTTTTTTTTGCGTTTAATCCCCAGAGCATTCAGTTTGTGAAAGTGTTCGAGACTATAAACCGAAAAAACTGCTCTGGAATCTGTATCTTTAGCCCTCTGCAGCAGAGACTCTATTTCTTTGACATCCGCCATTCCAAGGAGAAGGACATCACATCCATCATCCGGAGTCTTTCTCAGGATACGCAGCAGCTCACTGCTTTTCCCGACTGCCGTCATTTCAACAAGCCCTTTCTCCGTTAAGAGATTTTTGACGCCGGTCAGTCCGTGTCCATATGCATTACCCTTGATCACCGCACAAATTCGGGTTCCTTCTTTTACCCTGCTTCGTATGGTTTCCAGATTATATGCAAGAGCATCCCCGGATATTTCCACCCATGCCGCTTTATTTACTTTCATTTGCCACCACATTCTCCGGATAAGCACGGAATAATTCTTCCGCAATCTTCCGATACCAGTCCGGTTCTCGTTCTTCTCTTACGGTGAGGTCGAAATACATCTCCGACAAACCGATCATATGTCCATCCCAAAGCGATGTCTGTTTTGCCAGCTGACGTATCGTTTCAAATGAAACTGGATTTCGCCACAGTTCAACAGGACCTGCTGTTGTCGCAAACTGATCTCCCTGATAAAGCATCAGCATTGGTCCGCAGATATATCCGGTGCAGTCATACGCACGGATGAGATCCGCCTGTTCACTGCAGCCGGATTCTTCCAATACTGCGCACAGAGCACTCTGCCACTGAGGAAGATACGATGCCTGGAACATTCCACCCATCCAGGTGATTCCTCTTTCAAAGAACAGAAGCATAGTCTCGGTAAACACACCGGGGAATATTTTCTTTTCCTGAAGCAAAGATGTCAGTTCAGCAGGACTCGTTCCATAGCTTACCGGTTCTTTTCGCCAGTCCGTGCCCGTGAGACGTCCTTCTTCCGTCAGACTGAGCATTACTTTACGTCCTTTTTCATCTGCCGCACGGAACAGGAGATCACCAAGAGACAACCCATCCGGCAGTTTTTTCCGGACGATTCTTTCTCTCATATCTTTGTCATATAAAAACCTGTAAATAAACGAAGTCTCATCAGACAGTTCCTTCAGTAAGAGAGAAAGTACGATCGACTCCATTTCCAGATATACAATCGAAGGAGCTTTCTCTGAAAACAGATGGCTTGCGAGTTTTCTTCCGAGTACCGTTGTCTGATCAGAGAAAGACTCTGCTTTTTTCAGGTCTTCTTCGCTGTAAACATCACGGCATATTTCCTCAAGCACCTGTCTCAGCGACAGATCTTCCCCTTCGGCAACAAAGCGCTTGCGGAACCGGTCAATCATTTCCGGTGAAACAAGATCCGCGTGTGAAGCAAGCTGTACACTAAACTTTGCCGGAAACAGCGGCAGAAACTGTTTATTATCTCTGGAAAAATAAGCACTGATACCTCTTGAATAAGTGGAATTTTCCAGTTCCACCTGTCCGGCAGCCAGAACCGGAACATAGTTGTTCCGGTTTCCCAGCTTTTCCAGAATCAGAGCAAGCAGGATATTTCCCTGCAGAAACTGCGAGCAGTAAAGAGAGCCATGATGGTCTGCTGTACCGATTACTTTTTCTTTCAAAACTTCCCGGATCCCCGCCGCATCTTCTTCTCCAAGCAGCTTGCGGGTTAAAGCTTCGGCAGCTTCTTCAAAATCTTTTGAATCGCGAAGAGAACCGACCTGCTGGTTATGTTTTACTTTCTGTGCCTGTACTTCCGCAAAGAAATCAAGACTCATCCCGCCAAATGCATAACTAGCCATAACAGTGTCGTTGCGCTGCCTGCACAGTTCTGCCATTCGGCTCGCACAGTTCGTCATTCTTTATCAGCCTTTCCGTAATAGATGAAACTAAGCATGGTAATATCATCAAACTGCGGTGCATCACCGACAAATTCATCAATTTCCTTTTTCACGCTCGGCAGCAGCTTGGCAGGTAATGCGTCCGGATCTCTGTTGAGAGCTGCCATCATCCGCTCTTCACCAAACAGTTCGTTGTCTGCGTTTGTAGCTTCCATTACGCCGTCCGTATAGACAAAGAGTCTGTCTCCCGGATCCAGATGAATTTCACTCTGACGGTACTTCATGCCTTCCATCGCCGCAACTGCCATCGAATGCTTGGACTTGATCAGTTTATAAGGCCGGTTTCCTCTGCGGATCGCAGGATATTCATGTCCGGCGTTCACCTCATAACCATCACCTGTTTCGAGGTCAATTACCGCCAGCCATACCGTTACGAAGAACTGTGACTCATTTCCTTCGCAGAGCTGGTTGTTTACGTTCGTAACAGCTTCTGCAGGAGATTCGCCGGTCTGGAGCCGGTTCTTGATCAGAGTCTTGGCGATGACCATGAACAGCGCAGCCGGAACACCCTTTCCGGATACATCCGCGATTACAAGAGCAAGATGTGTATCATCAACCAGGAAGAAGTCATAGAAGTCACCACCAACTTCCTTCGCCGGTGTCATGGATGCAAAGATACCAACTTCTTTTTTGTCCGGGAATGCCGGGAAAATCTTCGGCAGCATATCTGCCTGAATCTGAGTAGCAATATTCAGATCCGCATCAATACGTTCTTTCTCCGCCGTGATCCGCTGGAGATTATTCATGTAATTCTCCAGTTCGAGAATCATATTTCCAAAGCTTTTTGCCAGAACACCGATTTCATCCTGCGGACCGGCGTTTGCGATAATCTCATTTGCGATCGTGGGATCCTTCTTTTCAGAGTAATCCTTGACCTCACGTTCAATCTGTACGATACGGTTCAGGATCTCTTTACGCAGCAGGAAATAGAGGATGGCAGTGACTACGATCAATACAAGGGCAGTTACAAGTTCCTGTTTAATAACACCCTGCATGATCTCCTCATTGACATAATCAACACTGATCTCAGAGCACATAAGACCTACCTTCTCTCCGTTGATTAACACCGGCATGCAGTAGGTGTATACATGGCCAAACTCATTATTCAGAGTATCAAATCCGTTCTGGACTTCGCCTGTATTCCAGGCTTCCCACATATACTTATGGATTTCGGGATCTTCATAAACAACATCTCCGAGTTTGAGGATCTCTTTTCCGTCTTCCGTCGTTATCGTCTCCATGGTCGGATCGAACATGTAATTCATCTTCAGATCCTCTTCACTTTCAGGATAGATAAAATAGACGTAGCTCAGATCAAAATCCTCACATGCATCAAAAAAGGTAGTAAACCAGTAATCAAAAGAATAATTTACAAAAAGGCGCTGACCTTCCAAATCCAGATCATCAAAGCTGATATCCGTTCCATAGGCTTTTCCGGGATAATTATCCGCAACATAGCGGGTAAAAGCTTTCTCAGCTTCCGGCAGAGCCGCACGGAAATCTACCGGAACCTGTACCAGATCCTGATGTTCCTTAAACCACTTTTTCAGGTGAACAAATTCTTCCCCTTCACCCTGAATCTGTCCGGTCAGATTTGTTGTCAGTCTTCTCAGATCCGTCACACATTCTTCATGGTAGGCGGAATTCTGAGCGGCATACGTCATCGTTCCGTTGATGATGATCGTTATTACTGCAAACAGAATAAAGACAAGCGCAAATAATTTCGTTAAACTTCTTTTTTTCATAATCCCTTACCTTTTTTTATATATATAAAATAACAAGTATCATTATCGTAAATCTGCCCATCAAAATCAAGGTTTACAGATTCCAGACCCATGGACTCAGAACAGTCACTCGCACTCGGATGCCAGGCTGCCGCCGCAAGTGTGTTTTCTCAGGAATCTTTCACTTTCCGGCAATCCTGTTTCTGAATTTATTTTAAAAGAAAAATCCATTGTACTGGAAAAAACATTAATCGGGAAACAAGTGTTTTACCTTCTGATTCAGCAGCCGGTTTTGAAAACCGTTGTAATATGGTTTCTGTTTCTGTGAAGCCATACATAAACATATACGTTGCAGGGCAAAAATAGCCGCAGGCGCATTTCGTTCTGAATATTGAACTATTTCTGCACAGATTGATAGAATAATTTCATGTTTTCAGAAAATCACAGCCGTTTTTTTATGCGGCTGAAATACTGCAGGGGGTCAAAGCTATGACATGGTACGATGAAGCAGTTTTCTACCATATTTATCCGCTCGGACTGACAGGAGCGCCAAAACAAAATGATTACAGTGAACCGGTCCATCGGCTGAACACGTTACTGCCCTGGATTGATCACTTGAAAAAGCTTGGATTTACCGCTTTATACATCGGTCCGCTGTTTGAATCAGCCGGACACGGATATGAGACAACGGATTATAAAAAGCTCGACAGCCGGCTCGGAGCCAATGAAGATCTGAAGGCATTTGTCAAAGCCTGTCACGACAACGGCCTGAGGGTTATTTTTGACGGTGTGTTCAATCATACGGGAAGAGATTTTTTCGCATTCAAAGACATTCAGGAAAACCGTGAAAATTCACGCTATCGTGACTGGTACTGCAATGTAAATTTTCAGGGAAATACCGAGTACAACGACGGCTTCAGCTACGATAACTGGGGTGGATTCAATCTGCTGGTAAAACTCAATCAAAGGAATCCGGAAGTAAAGGATTATATTGCGGATGTGATTCGCTTCTGGGTCAGTGAATTTGATGTAGACGGCATTCGCCTGGATGCGGCTGATGTACTGGATTTTGACTTCATGAAAATGCTGAGATGGGTCGCCGATTCGGTCAAACCGGAATTCTGGCTTATGGGTGAAGTCATTCACGGAGATTATTCCAGGTGGGCAAACGCAAGCACACTCCACAGTGTCACAAACTATGCGGTTCACAAAGCTCTCTACAGCAGTCATAACGACCACAACTACTTTGAACTTGCACATACGATTCGCTATACCGGCAATATGATCACTTCTGCGACCCACCTGTACAACTTTGTTGACAACCACGACGTGGAGCGGATCTATACCAAACTTGCAAACAAGGCGCACTATTTCCCGGTTCATGTCCTTCTTTATACACTGCCGGGCATCCCTTCCGTTTATTACGGAAGTGAGTTTGGTATTGAAGGAAAAAAAGAACGCTGGTCCGACGACTCTCTGCGCCCATACATTAATCTTGAAGATCACAAAAATGATTACACCGATAATCCATGTACTGTACTGATCGCTGCCCTTGGGGCAATCCACAGGGATTATCAGGAAGAGCTTTCTTATGGCTGCTATCAGGAGTTGACACTTACCAACCGACAGTTTGCCTATGCGCGTGGATCCCTCATCATTGCAGTAAACAACGACGACCATTCTGCAGCTTTCTCAGTTAACACACCGGATGGCACTTATCGCGGACTGCTCTCAAACACGACAGTAAGCGCATCAAACGGAACACTGGAAATCACACTGGATGCCTGCAGCGGTGAAATCTTTGCCCCAATCCGTGCAGGAAAAACCGTCACCCGGAAGGGGCCCAAAGAACAATGTTCCGCAAAGCCCGTGACTTCCGATGCTTTTGTTTCCAAAACGAACGAAACGGCACTCCGGAAACCAGACTCTGATTTTCAAAAGACCCGTCCTTCCAGAACGAATATCAAACCGGAAAAATCAAAGGAATCAAAACCGAAAGCTTCGGTCGAGATTCCTGATATCCCGTATTCCGAGATGACCGTAGAGCAGCTTCAGGCAGTCATTCTTGCCAAGATGGCGAAAAACGGCCCGATTACCGATCAGATGCGAAAAGATGTGGAAAACAATATCTGGCACGATTCTCTGGTTAACTGGGCAAACAGTTTCCACTGACCTTATCATTACGTTCCATAAATCAGATCGTTCCTGAAGTTGTGATAGTGAACGGTCTTTTTGATCGATCGCAAAGCTCAACCTGTATAGTTGTGCAGTTATGTTCCATTACGTCACATTCATGTACTCCATTTTCTTGTTCTGCGTTTCGTGATTCGATATGATGAATTTTAAGGAAAAAACTATCCATGTCATTTGGTGAAACGTTAAAACGGCTGCGTATGGAAAAGGGACTATCCCAGCAGCAGCTTGCAGAAATGGTATTTGTAGACCGTTCCAGCGTCACAAGATGGGAATCGGGAAACCGGCTTCCGGACGCGATGATGATCATGCGGCTTTCCGAATGCCTTGGAACTGATGTAACCGAACTTCTTAATGCGGCCAAAAACCCGGAAGGAGTACCAAATGTGATTCTCGTGGATGATGAAAAAATCATTCTGAGAGGCGGTCTTCCGATTCTTGAAAAAGCATTTCCCAACGCAGCCGTGACCGGGTTTACCCGTCCGCATCAGGTAATTTCCTTTGCCCGGGAAAATCGAATTGATCTTGCGTTTCTTGATATTGAAACCGGTTCTTTGAACGGGATTGAACTCTGTCGGAAACTTCTTGACATTTATCCCCGTACAAACGTCATTTTCCTGACCGCGTTTCCGGACTATTCTCTGGACGCATGGTCAACCGGCGCGTGTGGTTTTCTGATCAAGCCGCTTTCCGTCGAAGCAATACGCAGACAACTTCCTTTCCTGCGCTATCCTGTCCGAGGCCTGGAGAATGACTGACCTGCTGAATACAATCAATTTTTCCATTAACGTCGCTGCTCTGGTGATTGCCATGATCAGTTTTTCTGCGTGCCTTGTCGCACGAAATATTGATTTTGAGACCCGTCGCTTTTTTACCGTCTTTTTCAGTATCCTGATTCTGTATGCTTTCTTCAGTACCGTAGGTCAAATTTCGGTATTGTTTTCCGATAATGCAAGGATTTTGAAATTCTCTGTTTTCATGCACTCCCTGTTATCTTCGCTGCTGATGCCAATGCTGACGATATACATGCTTCATACCTGTAACGAAAACTATAGAACGAGCCATGTGTTTAAAGCTGTTTTCGGACTCTGGATCATTTATATACTTCTTTTGATCTTCACGCAGTTCACCAAACATATTTATTACATTACCCCAAACGGTGACTATTTCCGCGGTCCTTATTATCCTGTTCTTCTGATTCCCCCGGTGCTGATCATGGTTGTAAACATCATCGCCCTGATCCGCAGAAAAGACCGGTTCCCTTCCCGTTATTTCCTTGCTTTTATGATCTACTTTCTGATCCCGATGATTTCCATGATTATTCAGATGGTTTCTTTCGGTTTATTGACGATCACGCTCGGAACGACTTTAGGTGCTGTGCTCCTGTTTTTTTTCATTGTTTATACACAAGTCGAAAAAGCTGTCCATCAGCAGGATGAAAACTCCCGGCTTCAGGCAGCGAACACCGTACTGCAGATGCGGCCGCATTTCATTTACAATACGATGACAAGTATTTATTACCTGATCCAGCAGAATCCTGAAAAAGCACAGCAGGTCACCCTCGATTTCACAACGTATCTGCGCAAGAATTTTGCGGCAATCGCCAAGGATACTCCAATCCCCTTCACCTCGGAACTGGAACACACCAAAGCATATCTTGCGGTGGAACAGGTCCGGTTTGAAGGAGATCTCTTTGTAACGTTTGATACACCGCATACCTCATTTATGATTCCTCCCCTTACCCTTCAGCCGATTGTTGAGAATGCGGTTAAATATGGGGTTGATCCGGAACTTGAGCCCATGTATCTGACGATCATCACAAGAAAAACGAACCATGCAAGTGAAATCACGGTGAAAGATACCGGACCGGGATTTCAAAATGACGAAAACGGCGAGCCGCATATTGCACTGGAGAATATTGCCAAACGCCTCCAGTCGATGTGCAAAGGCAATCTGATCATTGAATCGCAGATAGATCAGGGAACATCCGTCCGAATTGAGATTCCGGATTAATCCTTGCATACAAAAATTTTATTGCTCAGGAAAGTTACTCCAAGTGCCTCTTTTGTAACTGAGAAAAGTATTTAATGATTTTAACGGACGCATCGTAAACCGGAATGCATTGATTCTTTTGCACACTGCGCCTGCCCCCTCAAAACTGCCCGGCATTAAGCATTCAGACAGTTTTTACGAAACCAAACATGTTAACAATCAGGACCATCTGCGGTTTGTCACATTGAAAACACAGCGGCGTGTATATTGATACTGAAGAAAACAGATTACGATTGGAGATGATCAGACTGTGAAGAATTATTACAGGCGTCTGAAAGAAGCACTAAGTCATATCGGCATAAAATCGATCGCAACAGCACTGACCGTTTTTATCATTACGGCCGGAATCGCAGGCTATGTCGGCATTCGCTATTATGAAGCAGAAAAAGAAGTTCTGCTGCTGCAGGGTGAACTGAACGCCAGAGAATCGGCAATCGAATATAACAGCTGTCTTCTGACACGCGTCAACATCGTAACACTGGTAGGCCGTGCAGTAGACGAAATGCTTTCCAACAATACAAAAGGAAAGCAGATCGAAGAGTATCTCACACAGCAGACCGAATATGTAATCTCTACACTTGACCCGCATACCACCGGTCTTTACGGATGGATCGCCGGAGAATATCTTGATGGATCCGGATGGGTCCCGGATGCAGACTTCGTCGCGACCGAACGTCCCTGGTATATTCAGACACTGGAATCTGAAGAAG
>JAEEGL016807495.1_pt1 | contig 16848 bp, 14 predicted proteins | sample 9134231 | NCBI WGS metagenome assembly JAEEGL01 (sample SAMN16246548, study PRJNA631951) | gut metagenome | biome: gut microbiome; feature: rumen; material: fiber-attached | host: Bos | place: Iran: Karaj | collected 2018-10
ATTAACCAGCCTATGTGGGATTCAGACGGAGGAGAAATGAAACAGAAAGAGCGGCAGAATTTGACTGTCACTCATTCCGTCAGTATCACCCCCGGTCGATTGAAAGTTGACGGACGGCTCTATGAAATGCCAGAATGTGATGCACCCTCTTTCTTTACGGAATTGTATAAGCGTTTTGTGGGCGACTACCCGAAGTTCTACAAGATGGACCTGCTCTCGAAATTGGGTTTTCTGGCGTCAGAGTTGCTGTTGCAAGCCGAGGGAAATGAACGTTTCGTGAAAAGAAGCGACCGGGCTGTCCTTTTGTTCAATCGCACTGGTTCCCTCCATGCCGACAATGCCTATCTGCAGACTATACGGGACCCAAATCAATTTTATCCGTCTCCGTCGCTTTTCATTTATACGTTGCCCAATATGTCAGCGGGCGAGATTGCCATCCGCAACAAATATCAGGGCGAGACTGCTTTCTATGTGCTTCAAGAACGGAATCAGCCGCTGATAGAGCAAATTGTGAAGGTGAGTCTTTTGGAAGCGTCAACTTGCAGTGTGCTCTATGGCTGGCTGGATGTGGAAGACGACTCGCATTTCGAGGCGGAGCTGATGCTTGGATTTCTCAACTGATGAATGTCAATACCAAGCTATATTACAAAAGTGAATTTAATTAAAAAACTATACTATTAAAATGGAAGAACTGATATTAGAACTGAAAAAGGAAATCATCGATGCGCTGAACCTGGAGGAGATGACTCCGGATGATATAGATGCTGACGCGCCGCTGTTTGGCGATGGTCTGGGACTGGACTCCATCGACGCTCTTGAGATTATCGTGCTGTTGGAAAAAAAATACGGCATCAAGCTGGCCAATGCTGCTGAAGGTAAAGCGATATTCACAAGCGTCCGGTCGATTGCCGACTATGTCAGCAAGAACCGAAAGAAATGAGGTGTGAAGAAACCTCCATTAAGTTAATGAAGTATTTCAAAAATCCTCGAAAATGGATAATATCGTCATCACGGGAATGGGCGCCATCTGTGCAATTGGCAATGACTGCTTTGAAATGTTGCAGACCCTCAGATATGACTTGACGGACATTCGTTCCGACAATTGTTTCTTATCTGATTTTCCTGACACACCTGTCGGTAAAGTGTCTGTGACAGATGAACAGATGAAAAAAGCGTTCGGTTTGGAAGACAGTACTGTGAGTCGTACCATGCTGATGGCGTTGTGGGCCATACGTGAGGCGATGGAGGACGGCATTGTCAATAAGCAGTGCGAACTTGAGGAAGGACACCTTCGTGTGGCTTTTGTAAATGGTACGACAGTGGGCGGAATGGACCTGACAGAACGGGAATTTCCCGCTCTCAGAGATGGAAAAGGAAATGCTGCGTGCATGTCTGTTCACGACTGCGGGGCCACGACATCCTCTATAGTTGACCATTTTCCTGTTTTCTGTGAGTCCACAACTGTTTCTACAGCCTGTTCGTCGGGCGCCAATGCCATTGCCGTTGGAGCAGAACTCCTGAGGAGCGGACGTGCTGATATTGTGGTGGCAGGCGGAACAGAGGCGCTGACGAAATTCCATCTGAGTGGGTTTAACTCTCTGATGATTCTTGATCATGAGCCGTGCCGTCCTTTCGATAAGAGCCGTGCCGGATTGAACTTGGGAGAGGGAGCCGCATACATTGTGATGCAGCGGGAGCAGTCGGTCAGACTTTTCAACATCAGGTATGGCCAATTGTACAATTTGAATATAAAGGCGTTTTTCACTGGCTATGGAAATGCTTGCGACGCCTTTCATCAGACAGCCACGTCGCCCGATGGTGAGGGACCATACCTTGCTATGACAGAGGCGCTTGCCATGGCCGGACTGAAACCGGGACAGATAGACTATGTCAATGCGCACGGAACTGGCACACCGAACAACGATCAATGTGAGAGTGTGGCGCTTAAGCGTGTGTTTGGAGAAAGAATGCCGGCAGTGTCGAGTACCAAAGGCTATACGGGGCATGCCACCAGCGCAGCCGGAGCCATCGAGTCGGTTATCACTCTTTTTGGACTCATGAGTGGATTTTTCCCGATTAACCGTGGATGGAAAGAGGCGGATGAGGCACTCATACGACCGGAGGTGACGCTCTGTTGGAAAAATGATGTGGAGCATGTGATGTGCAATTCTTTTGGTTTCGGTGGCAATGACACGTCGCTGATTTTTTCGAGAAATCCAGTGTCTGCAAGTCGGGAAACTATTGAGGCAACCGCTGAAATTGAAGCCTGTGAGTTGGCACGGGTGGAAGTCCGTGACGTGGCAGAACTATCGGGTATCAGTGAGTTTGTCAAGCCGATAGAGGCCCGTCGTATGAGCCGCCTGATGAAAGCTGCGATGCTGAGTTCGATGCGTGTGCTGAATGTTGCCGGAGTTGAGTCGCCCGATGCCATCATCACCGCAACGGCCTATGGGGCTGTGGAGCTGAGTGAGCGGCTGCTGAACCAGCTCGTGGACGGTGAGACGCTCAAACCCACTTGGTTTATGCAGAGCACCCATAACACAATCGCAGGTGAGCTGGCCATCCGTACAAAATGTCATGGATATAACATCACCTATTCCCACGGAAACCAGTCGCTACAGTGGGCGCTGGACGACGCGAAGCGGCTTATCCGACAAGGGCGCTGTCGCACTGTGCTGGTGGAATGTCATGACGAGACGACACCGCTCTTCCGACAACTGATGGAGAGAGTGGGGCGGCCTTGTCAGGAAGAAGAAGTAAAATCTATAGCAATTTTGTTGTCATGTGGAAAATCATCTCATTAGCGGTACTGCAGAGTGCGTTGCTCTGTGGAGGTCAGGTGTTCCTGAAGTTCGCGATGATGCGGATGCCCAAATTCTCATGGACTCGTGAGTTCTGGCTTTCCCTGCTTGTGAACTGGCAGTTTGCATTGTGCGGCCTTTGCTTTGGCGCGGCGTCTTTGCTGTGGATGTATATCGTCAAGGTATTCCCTTTCAGCAAGGCATACCCTATGGTCAGCATCAGCTATGTGTTCGGGATGATTGCTGCAATTCTGTTCTTCCATGAACAGGTGAATGCCCTGAAATGGATAGGGGTTGCGTGTATCATGGTGGGATGTTTTCTGATTGCCAAGTAAGTGTTAGCTAAAAATTAAATGTGTGGTTGGGCTTTATTTTATCTTTTAAAATCCGGAATCTGAAACAATAATGAAATATAGATTGATTATGCAAAAACTCTTATATATATTGACCGTGTTGTTGCTTGGGCTCAGTGATGTGGCAGCGCAGCAAGTGGACAAGGCTGCAGTGAAGGCTAAGGTGAATCGCACTGCGATGGAGATGAAGTCGTTGGAATGTGACTTTATTCAGACGAAGCACCTGAAGATGCTGAGCGACAAGATGGTGTCGAAAGGCCGTATGTGGTATCAGCAGAAGAATAAGTTGCGTTGGGAATACACTTCTCCTCAAAAATATGTATTTGTTCTGAACACCACAAAAGTCCGTATAGAGACTGGAGGACGCAACGACGTGATAGATACGAACCAGAATAAAGTGTTCAAGGAAATAGCTCGCATCATGATGAACAGCGTGGTTGGAAAATGCCTGAACGACGATAAGGAATACAAAGTAGACATCTCGACCTCTGGTTCCGACTGGATGGCTACGCTCACTCCCCAGCGAAAGAATATGAAGCAGCTTTTTAAGAAGATTATCATTCATTTCGACCAGCGCCGCGCCCTCGTGAACCGGGTGGAACTGCTGGAGAAGAACTATGACCGGACTGTGATAGAACTAAAAAACGTGAAGACGAACCATGCGATTAGCCCGAGTCTGTTTGCTGTGGATTAGCCTGTCGGTGGTAGTTGCGCAGCGTATGTCCGCTCAGTCGCTGTTGCCGCAGGTGGTGGGTGGTAAAACCCGTTATAATGCTGTCATCGAGCTGCCGAAAGGCTACTTGAGCGGTGTTTGCGTGTTGCTCAATGACGGGGATGTGCTGAAAGGTTCGTTTTTCAACGAATTTGGCATTTCCTATTTGGACTTCTCATTTTCTTCGGCAAAAGATAAGGTGAGGCTCCATTCTGTTCAGGCTATGATGGACAAGTGGTATATCCGAAAGGTGCTACGCCATGACTTGAGGATGCTGTTGCACAAGATGGAGGAAGGTGTAGGGGAGTATCAGAACGAAAAACGAAAAATGACCTATCGGTTCACACCTCTTCCTGAGGATGAATCGGAAAACACAGAGGAAGATGAATCTGAAGAATGACTTTTACGAGGTGCTGGCGGCAGACAAGGATGCGGCCACGTCCGCTTATCATATACACCTGAATGTCAATCATAAGATATTCAAGGCGCATTTTCCTGGAGAACCTGTCACTCCTGGCGTCTGTCTGATTCAGATAGGCAAGGAACTGGCTGAGGATTGCCTCGGCAAGAAACTAAGGATTAGGTTGCTGAAAAACGTGAAATTCTTATCGGTTGTGTCACCTTTGCAAACTTCAGAATGTTGGTTCCGGATTAATAAGAAGACAACCGACAATGAAAACGGACAGATTGCTGTGCAATTGACAGCCGATGCCGATGGCACACAGTTGTTGAAAATGTCAATGGTCTGCACTGTCCTATAGGAACATAGCACAGAAAGAAATCCTCGTCATCCATTATTATCCTTTTTACTTTTTTAAGTTACGTGAAAGAGCCAACTTCTCCCCAGCAGATAAAGGAAACGCTTCGTGCCCGTGGCATTTGTGTGGTCATCCCGACATACAACAATGCCGCGACGGTGGGCAGTGTGGTGGAAGGTTGTAAAGTCTATTGTCAGGACGTGATTGTGGTGAATGACGGCAGCACTGACGGAACCGCCGGCTTGCTGTCCTGCATAGATGACATCACGGTGCTGGCTTACGCGCGAAACCGTGGCAAGGGCTATGCGCTGAAGAAAGCGTTCCGTTATGCACGCAAGGCTGGTTTTGCTTATGCTGTAACGATGGATGCAGACGGGCAACACTATCCTGCTGATATCGCTACGTTGCTGTCCGCCAACCAGCTGTATCCAGGGGCGTTGATTGTGGGGGCGCGTAAGATGAACGGAACTGAGCAAAGCAGTGGCAGCCGATTTGCCAATCGCTTTGCCAATTTCTGGTTCTGGGTCCAGACAGGCCGTAGGATTAGTGACACGCAGTCGGGTTACCGGATTTATCCATTGAAGAAAAACTATGCACTGCCTTTTGTGACGAACCGCTACGAGGCGGAACTGGAATTGATGGTGTTCGCCTCTTGGCATGGTGTCCGGATAAAGGAGACGGAGGTCAATGTGTATTATCCGCCGGCTTCTGAACGTGTGAGCCATTTTCGGCCCGGCAAGGATTTTGCCCGTATCAGCGTGATGAACACAATTTTGTGTGTGCTGGCAGTTGTCTATGGCTTGCCACTCAGATTGTTCCGTCTGTTGATGAAAGGCCTGCGGACAGTTTATGCCGCTTTGTTTTTCGGATTTTTTTCTGTATTTGTGCTCACGCCCTTAGTTGTCTGCTATGTGAAATTAGGCAAGAATACGGAGAAGAAACAAAGACGTATCCACAGGCTCATCCACAAGGTTTCACGGTTCGTGATGATACGTCATGGCATTCCCGGCACTCGGTTCAATTTCAAGAAATCCGATATGGAGGACTTCTCACGTCCGGCTGTCATCATCTGTAACCATCAGTCTCATCTCGACCTGATGTGTCAGTTGGTGTTCTCCCCGAAAATGATTTTCCTGACGAACGATTGGGTATGGAAAAATCCGTTTTATGGCAGTATCATCCGTAATGCGGAATACTATCCTGTTTCGGAGGGACTCGATTCTCTGCTTCCGAAACTCCGTTCGCTTGTGGAGCGGGGCTATAGCATAGCCGTCTTCCCCGAGGGTACACGTTCTAAAGACTGCCGAATCGGCCGCTTTCATCAAGGGGCGTTCTACTTGGCTCAGGAGCTGGGAGTGGATCTTTTGCCGATGTGTCTTTACGGACCTGGTAAGGTGTTGCCGAAAGGTGTTCACCATCTGAACAAAGGACCAATCTATATAGAGGTTGGAAGGAGGTGGTCTCTCAGCGAACTGAAGTCGTTGGGCACACTTCGTGAGCAGGCATCATGGTTTCGTCAGGCATACATACGTAAATATGAGGAAATCTCCAACAGGATAGAACAGGACGTGTAATATGGCTCTGTTTTCTGTTTCCGTCTGCGAAACGCCTATTCCTCATTTTTCATTCTTCGTTCTTCATTTATATTCTTTTTTTTCGTAATTTTGCAGAAAGAAGTGCATGGAAACTTATTATGTTTCTTTTGAACACTTTATCATGAATTATTCTTAGTTTATACTGAAAGGAAAGTGGAAAAGGGCAAGGTGGTGATTATAGGCAGCGGTCTGGGCGGACTGGTCAGCGGTGTTATTTTAGCCAAGAACGGTTATAAGGTGACTGTGCTGGAGCAGGGTGCTCAGATTGGCGGTTGCTTACAGTGCTTTCAGCGTCGTGGCGTGAAATTCGAGACTGGCATGCATTTCATAGGAAGCGCTGACAAGGGGCAGACACTCGACCGCTTGATGCGGTTCCTGGAAATACGTGACCGAGTGCCGCTGAGCCGATTGGACTCCGGTGGCTATGATGTCGTATGTATCAACGACCGGCGCTTTCATATTCCATTTGGACGCGAGGCGTTTATCCGCCAGCTGACCGACTATTTTCCTGAACAACACGATAATATTGTTAATTATTACGATCTTGTGGAGAAAGTGGCAGGTGCTTCTTCACTTCATAGTCTTCGATTCGACCATACCGACACGGCTGTCAGTGCCGAATATCAACTGAAGGCCATCGATACCGTGATTGACGAGGTCGTCACTGACCCGTTGCTGGCTAAGGTGCTGGTAGGAAATTTACCGCTCTATGCCGCAGAACGTGGGAAAACTCCGTTCTCTACTCATGCGTTCATCATGGATTTTTATAATCAGAGTGCCTACCGCGTGGTGGGAGGAAGCGACAGGATTGCAGAAGCACTCACAGAGGTGATTGCAGATTATGACGGTGAGGTGCATACTCGCAGCAAAGTCACTAAAATCGTGTGTGATGATGAGAAGGCAGTAGGTGTTGAAGTCAACGGCTGTGATTTTTTATCTGCTGACTTTGTGATTTCCGATGCCCATCCTGTCAGAACATTGGAATTGCTTGACACGAAACTAATCCGCCCGGCGTTCCGCCAGCGCATCCAAAGCATCCGCCAGGGTGTGGGATGCTTTTCACTCTATCTCCATTTCAAGGAAAACACCGTGCCGTATCTCAACTCCAATTTCTATGGTTATGAATTCGGAACCCCATGGGATTGCGAGAATTACGATAAAAATACGTGGCCCAAAGGCTACCTCTATATGCATCTTTGCCAGGAGTTCAACCCGCAGTATGCGCAAAGCGGCGTGATTCTTTCTTATATGCACATGGCCGATGTTGAACAGTGGCGTGGAACGCAGGTGGGTAGACGTGGCGCTGATTATGAACAGTTCAAAGCGGAAAAAACTGAACGTCTGCTTAATGTGGTGGAGCGTCAGTTTCCTGGATTACGGCAGCATATCAAACATGTGTATTCATCCACGCCGCTTACTTATCTCGACTACACCGGCACAGAGGACGGTTCGATGTACGGCATCGCCAAGGACGTTAGTCTGGGCTCTGCTTGCCGTGTTCCTCACCGCACGCGTATTCCCAATCTGATGCTGACAGGTCAGAATGTCAACTCCCACGGCATGCTTGGCGTGATTGTGGGTGCTATAGTCAGCACAGGAGAGATTGTCCGGCCGGAAACGATTTACAAACAAATTTTAGAGGCAAGCAAATGAAATCAGTCATCATCATAGGAGGTGGATTGGGTGGTCTGTTTTGTGGAGCTATCTTGGCGAAGGAGGGTTTTGCTGTCAGAGTGATAGAGAAAAACCCGACCATTGGTGGCGGTTTACAGACGTTCACGCGTTTCGGAGAACGGTTCGACACCGGAATGCACACCATCGTCGGTATGAGCCCTGACGGCAATATCCGAAGAATTTGCGATTATCTGGGCGTCACGGAACAAATGCATGTCCGGGAAGTGGACCATAATTGCTGTGATCGTATCTTTTTTGCTGATGAGCAAAAATGGTATGAAATTGCCAACGGACGGGAGGAGTTTGTTAATTCCCTTGCCCGTTATTTTCCTGATGAGCGGGAAAATCTCCAGCATTATGTGGAAGCGGTGTTTGAAATGACCAGCCATGTGGATGTGCTTAATCTGCGTCCGTCAGATGGCGGTGTCAGTCTTTTTGCCGGTTCCGGTGATTTCCTGATACCTGCCGATGAATTTATCGCACGATTCACTGAAAACCCCACATTGAGAAGCCTGCTGGCTTATTTGTCACCGCTTTATGGTGGAAAGAAGGGGTGCACACCTGCATACGTGCATGCCATTCTTACCCTCCTTTATATTACGGGAGCAAGCCGTTTTGTAGGCGGTAGCGACAAGTTTGCAGAGCTGTTGGCTGATGTGATACGACAAAACGGTGGAAGCATCATCACGGGAGACGGCGTGGCTTGGATAGAAGTGAACGACCGCCATGTTGACTTTCTGGCGACTGAAAGCGGAAAGAAATTTGAGGCAGACTTCTACATCTCCGCCATCCATCCCTTTGCGTTGTTTAGGATGATGCCGGAGAAGTCCTTCCCGCCTTCCTATGTTAAGCGCGTTAAAAGCATACCCAACACTTATTCCGCTTTCAGCCTGTTTCTTAAGCTGAGACCTCATACATTCCCATATCTGAATTTTTCGGAATATTATTTGCGTAAAGTTTCAGACATCTGGAGTTTCGACCAGCCCGACCTTTGGCCGGTTGGCCTCCTGCTGATGACACCGCCAGAAGAGAACCAGCAGGAATTTGCCTCGAAGGCAATCATCACAGTTCCAATGCTCTTCAGCGAGGTAGAGCGATGGAAAGACACAAAGGCGGGCAGACGTGGCGATGACTATCAGCGATGGAAAGCAGAAAAAGCAAAGCAGGTGTTGGATTTGGTGGAGGAGATGCATCCTGGTTTCAGTAACTGTGTCGACCAGATAAACATTGCATCCCCATTGACCATCCGCGACTATTATGGAAGTTTTGAAGGGTCGCTCTATGGTTTTTCGAGGGATTGTAATAACATCGCCTTGTCCCAACTGCCGGTGGTTACCAAAATAAATAATTTATTCCTTACGGGTCAGTGTAACAACCTGCATGGCTTCTGTGGTGTGCCACTTACTGCCATCAACACATGCGAGGCGATTCTTGGAAAGAATGTATTGATTCGTAAGATAAATAATTTGCCAGAGGGTTTTTGATGGCTGCTCACACTTGGCATAGTAAGAACAAGTTCTTCCTCTGCTCTTGCTTCATCCTATGTCTTATTTTACACTTAAATATATGCGCCTCCTTCTTATTGTCGTTCTTCTATGCTTTTCAAACCGGAATATTTCAGCTCAGGTGAATATCTGGGAGGGAACAAATTGCCGGAAAAATGTGGAGATGACTCCTTACCTTGCGTCTGGCAAAGACAGCATCGGAGTGGTGGTATGTCCTGGCGGCAGCTATTTCTGGCATGATATGGAGACTGAGGGCCATGAAGTGGGGCGTTGGTTGCAACGTAACGGCATTTCGGCCTTTGTGCTGCGTTACCGCACAGCATACGTCCCGGCATTCATCTTCCGTTTCCGCTATTTGTTCCGTGGAAACCGTTATCCCGACCCTCAAGATGACTTGCGACAGTGCCTGTGCTATGTAAGGAGACATAGTCGGGAATATGGTGTTAATCCTGATAGGGTCGGTGCTATGGGATTTTCTGCTGGTGGTCATTTGGTGATGTCTGGAGCAGAATTGTTCGATGAAGCAGACCGACCAGCCTTTGTCGTTCCTGTTTATCCTGTGGTGACAATGGTACATCCTTCGGTGCATAAGCGGTCTCGACGGGCATTATTGGGGGAGAGTAGGGTGAACAACTCCCAATTGCGTGATTCTCTTTCACTGGAACGTCATGTGCCTGCGGACTGTCCACCAGTCTTTCTTGTGAATTGCAAGGACGACCCTGTTGTGGACTACCGAAACTCTGAGCTCTTAGACTCAGCTCTCACTGCCAAACATGTTTCTCATCGCTATATTCAGTATGAAACGGGTGGTCATGGTTTCGGAGCATCCGAAACAAAGGGTACCACAGAATGCCGTCAATGGAAGGATGAGTTTTTACGGTGGATTGAAAACCACAAATAAATACGGCATTTATTTTATTTGTGACAGCTCATAGGTTCGTAATGAGCTGAATCGGAGAAATATTAACGTGTAAACCATTGAATTTGTTGGTCTTATGTCTCTGTAACGTTGGTGCTTGCAAAGTCTGGAAATTTCGCTTCTTACGCATGGGGTGCAACGGCGGATGGAATTCCGTGGTGACCCCCGTTATTCATCCTACATTCTTTATTCATTTTTTTCATTCTTCATTTATTTTTCGTAACTTTGCAATTTACAAATAAAAAGAGCAAATCGTAAAATATGAACTGGTCGAAATTTGATGATATACGGCCTTACAATGAGGCGGAAATACCGGCTGCGATGCGGCGGATTGCCAATTGTGAGGTGTTCCCTTTGTTGGCTTCGTTTGTCTATCCTGACGAACCACTGGAGGCGGTCCGTAAGCGGGTGGCAAGTTTTAAGACTACACGAGAGTTCCAGACAGACACGATGAGCCGTGCCAATGAGCAGATTATCCGTCGGTCCGTCAGCCAGTTCATTTGCGATGGCTTGGAGTATATCGACCATGATAAACAATATCTCTACGTGTCGAATCATCGGGATATCATGCTCGATGCCAGTTTGTTACAGTATTTTTTTGTTCAGAATGGTCTGGACACCACTGAAATTACCTTTGGTGCCAATTTGATGATGAATCCGGTTGTGATTGATATCGGCAAAGCGAATAAGATGTTCCGAGTGGAGCGTCCCGGTTGCGGAATGAAGGAGTTCTATGAGAGCTCTCTCCATTTGTCAGAATATATACGATATGTCATCAAGGAGAAAGGCCAGTCGGTATGGATTGCCCAACGCAATGGCCGCACCAAGGACGGACGGGATGCCACGGACCAAGGCATCATCAAGATGTTCGGCATGAGTGGCACGTCCGACAAGGTCCTTGCCATGTCAGAGCTGAATATTGTGCCGGTTGCCGTGAGCTACGAATGGGAGTCTTGCGATATTCTCAAGGCATTGGAACTTTATGAATCTCAGAATCATAAATATACGAAGAAACCTGGCGAGGATTTGAACAGCATCCTTACGGGTATTCTGCAATACAAAGGCCAGGTTCACTTTCAAATTTGCAGACCATTGGCGCAGTCCGAATTGGCTCAGTATGAACATCAGACGAATAACGAATACCATCAATCAGTGGCAAGGCTGATTGACAGCCGTATCAACCAGGGGTATAAACTCTTTCCTAATAATTATATAGCCCATGACCTGCTTTATGGCAATGTAAGGTATCGCGACCGCTATACAGCTGAACAAAAGGATATATTCCTGAAACGTCTCGGCCGTCTGGATCAGTACGAGGAAACCTGCGATTTGGAACGCCTGCGTGATATCTTCCTTGCCATTTATTCCAATCCCGTTGATAACCGCTGATTATGTTGAAACTGGTGCTCAGCATATATGACTTCCTGAAAACCCACAAGGTATTGGGGGTGACTTGTTTTGTGGTCTTGACCTCTTTATTGGCAATCTTACTCTCACGTCAGAACTACAAGGAAGACATCTCTGACTTCTTGCCTGTAGACGGTAACTACCAGAAGGCAATGGACACGTATCAGCGCATAGCCGGGGGAGACCGTCTGTTTGTCCTGGTTCAGAAAACTGATACGGCGGAGGCTGATCCTGACCTTTTGGTCGATGGTGTGTGCCGGTTTGAGGAACTATTGGCGGAGAACGACACGGCAGGCATCGCCCAGAACGTTACTGCTACGGCAAATCTCGACCAGTTTGCCGACTTGTCGGACTCGATTTATGCTGTCATGCCACTGCTTCTCAGTGATGCGGACTACGATAGCATTGAGGCACGACTCAGTGAGCCTGACTGTGTTCCTGCGAGGATGTCTCAAGCAAAACAACAACTGATGCTTCCTATGTCGGGGGTGCTGTCTGCTGGAATCAGCAAAGACCCAGTGGGATTGTTCCACTCAGTTGTGGAGCGTCTGCTGGGACGTTCTTCAGGCCTTAATTATGAACTATACGATGGGTGTTTGTTCACTCCAGACATGAAACATGCGCTGGTGATGGTGGAATCGCCATTTGGTTCGAGTGAGACAGAGAATAACGGACGACTTCTTCAGTTGCTGGAAAAAACGGCGAAGCAGACGACCTCTGATTATCCTCAGATAGCTGTTCATATCACTGGCGGACCGTCCATCGCTGTGGACAATGCCAACCAGATTAAACATGACAGTCTGATTGCCATCGCTTTGGCGGTTGTGCTTATCTTGTTTCTGCTGCTTAAGACCATCAGAAGTTGGCGAAATATCCTTTTGATTGTTTTGGCTGTGGGGTGGGGGTGGTTGTTCGCCATGGGCGTTCTCTCCGTTGTCCATCATAACGTGTCAATCATCGTTGTCGGCATCTCCTCACTCATCATCGGCATCGCGGTGAACTATCCGCTTCATCTCATTGCTCATCTCGGTCATTGTCCGGACCGGCGTGGAGCACTCAAGGAAATCATGCCCCCTTTGGTGGTGGGCAACGTAACCACAGTCGGAGCATTCTTGGCTCTCCTGCCCCTTAAGTCAGTGGCATTGAAGGATCTTGGCGCGTTTGCGGCACTGCTGCTTGTCGGCACCATCCTTTTTGTGCTTTTGTTGTTGCCGCATTTGGCGAAGGTGGAAAAGAAAAAACAAAAACATGGACTTCTTTTCCGCGTGGGAAACTTCTCGTTAGAAAGCCGTCCTTGGATTGCCGTTGTCGTTACGGCCGTGACAGTTGTGATGCTCTTCTTCTGTTTCCGAACCCGCTTTGACGCCAACCTCAATCATATCAATTATATGACAGATGAACAGAAGTCGTACATGGCGTCACTGAGCACCATTGTCAGTCAGCCCGACAGCGTTCACACTGTCTATGCTGTTTCGATGGGGAACAGTTTGGAGCAGGCTTTGGAAAAGAGTGAGAAACTGAACGCATTGCTGCAAAACCGGCCAGAGGTTCTTGAGGTGAGTGGATGTCATGGTTTTCTGTCCACTCAGAAGGAATTAAACCACCGGCTCGATAAGTGGCGCGAGTTCATCAGCAAGCATGGTGAAAGACTGAAACGCGAAGTGCGGCAGTCTGCTCAGAAGGAAGGCTTTTCTGAAGATTCGTTCAATGACTTCTATTCATTGCTTGGACAGCCGTGGCATCAAGTTGACCCGTCGGAACTGACTTTCTTGAAGAATGGCTTGTTCAAGGGCAATGTCATCGAGGATAGCAAGAGCCAGGATTTCCGTGTGGTCGATGTTGTGAAGACCAGGTCGGAAAAATCACAGGAACTGGAGATGCTGCTGGAGGCAGAGATGGGAGAGAACTTCGTGGCGTTCGACGCTCAGCGTCTTAATTCCACTGTCGCCACCAACCTCTCTGACAACTTCAACTACATCGGATGGGCGTGTGGACTCATTGTGTTCTTCTTTCTTTGGTTCTCCTTCGAAAGCCTGGAACTCGCACTGCTCTCATTCCTGCCGATGGCAGTCAGCTGGGTGTGGATTCTTGGACTGATGTCGCTGCTGGGCATACAATTCAATGTGGTGAACGTTATTCTCGCTACCTTTATCTTCGGACAAGGCGACGACTATACAATCTTCATGACTGAAGGATGTCAGTATGAATATGCTTACCGGAGAAAGATGCTCTCATCCTATAAATCAAGCATCATCCTCTCTGCGTTGATTATGTTCATTGGAATCGGCACTCTTATCATTGCCAAGCATCCTGCTCTGCGTTCGCTTGCACAAATCACGATTCTCGGCATGTTCTCAGTGGTACTGATGGCATACCTCTTTCCTCCGCTCATCTTCCAATGGCTGGTGAAAAAAAATGGTAAATACCGCTTACGTCCTCTGTCTATCTGCCTGCTATGGCACAGGTTGACAGGAAAGGATAAGGTTTTGGGGGCAAAGCCTACGGCTGCGGAGTGTCGTCAGCTTGTTTTGGACCGTTACCGCTATAAGGGTCCTGAGGTTATTGGTACAGTTCGCCGCAACTTAAGACGCAACAACTGCTATGCTCGTTGGGTGGATGCTTGTTATGATTGTGACGAGGCGTTGGTGCTGAACAGTGGTTATGGTGAGTTTGCACTATTGTTCGCCATTGTTCATCCCCATGTGAAAGTCTTGGCTTTAGAACCGGATTCCGATAAGACACTTGTGGCAAGATACAGTGCTGAGGGCATAGCAGATAACCTCGCTACATCAGAGCTGACTGAAGATGTTGTGTCCGGATTCCTGAAGAAGGAAAAATGCCAGCTGTTTCTTATCCGTCCGGATGATACCTTGAAACAGAAATATAATAATCTGAACCCGGTCATCATCACTTGATATTCCTCTCAGACTGATATTTATGCTTTAGAATTGTTAATTTCTTGAATTACTTTAAATTCCGTCGAAATAATGAAAGAAGAAATAAGAACTTTGTTAGAAGAAGTACTTCCGTTGGTGGACCTCGATTCTGACTTTCTGTTCGCAGAATTGGATTCGCTTGGCGTGACCACCATTTTGATGACGCTTTCAGCTAACTACGGTGTTGAATTGGAAGCAGAGGATGCCACCCCGAAGAACCTAAGAAATCTGGATAGTATCGTTGAAATGGTGAAATCCAAGAAACACGAATAGGTGAATTCTCTTTTGATTCTCATGATAAGATGCTCATTGACAAAGCATGGCCTTTTATACTCACTTTTTTGACCTTTTACACGTCCGATTTGAAACATGATTGAAAACTACATCAAACAGCATGCGGAGACGATGCCTGAAAAGGCAGCCATAGTTTGTGGTAATAAGTATGTGAACTATGCCCAGTTGTGGAAAATGGTAAAGGACCGAGTGTGCGAACTTCAAAAGGAGGAAGTTCTGCCTGGCTCTGTCCTGGTGATGAGGACCTCCCAGACAATCAAGTTCCTTATCGATTATTTTGCAGCCCATGTATTAGGAGTAGTCGCCATGCCGTTGGAGAAAAACCTTCCTGAGGTCCGCTTTGACGCTATCCGGGAACAATATGCGGGATTCAGACCTCCTGAAGGTGTGGCTGACATCCTTTTCACCACTGGTACCACAGGACAGTCAAAGGGCGTGATGATAAGCCATGATACCATTTTGGCTGATGCGGAGAACCTCATTGATGCTCACGGATATAGTAAGCAGACTGTATTCGTTGTCTGCGGTCCTCTAAATCATATCGGGTCGTTATCGAAAGTCTATCCGGTCATGATGCAGGGAGGTACCCTCATCATCACTGAAGGTATGCGTGGCTTCGACGACTTTTTCAAGGCGATGTCCTATCCATCAAATAAGATGGCCACTTTCCTTGTTCCAGCCAATGTCCGTATGCTGCTGATGTTGGCAAAGAAACGGCTTCAGTCACTGGCCGACAAGATCGACTTCATTGAGTCTGGTGCAGCGCCGTTGATGCATTCCGACATGAAAGCGATGTGTGAACTGCTGCCCAATACCCGCTTGTACAACACCTACGCTTCGACAGAAACCGGCATCATCGCCACTTATAACTATAATGACGGAAGGTGTGTTGCCGGTTGCCTTGGCCCGGTGATGAAACACTCGGGAGTTCGTATCAATGATGAGGGAATGATTGTCTGTCAGGGAAAAACTCTGATGACGGGCTATGCCAACGATCAGGAATTGACAAACAGCGTCCTGCGAGATGGTGAACTTTATACTGCTGACCTTGGACTTGTTGACTCTGACGGCATGCTTCACCTGCTTGGACGTGAGGATGATGTCATCAATGTGGGCGGACTGAAAGTGGCTCCGCTTGAGGTTGAGAGCGTGGCGATGGAGTTGCCGGAGGTTGAGGACTGCATCTGTGTGCAGACTGCCCATCCCATCTCTGGTTCCGCGCTCAAACTTATTGTCGTGCTGAAAGAAGGCAAGATATTGGACCGCAAGAAGATGGCAATGTTTATCAACAAGCATCTTGAGACCTACAAGGTTCCGCTTGTCTATGAGCAAGCTGTGGAAATCCAACGCACCTTCAACGGCAAACTCGACAGAAAATTCTATAGACAACAATAATATCAGCTGTTTTGCCGAGACAATATCATGGTTTGGGTAAAACAACTGTAAATGAAGAGAATAAGACAAAGCAAGGGCGTTTTTACGTCATCGGGTTCCTGTCCCCTAATTCAATGACCTCCAAGTCTTTTATTTCAGAACCGTCAATCGTGAATCGCACGAGGGTGCGTACTTTATGAATGCCTGAAATGCCGGCGGCTCCAGGGTTGATATGCAAGCATCCGAGCGTCTTGTCATACAGAACTTTCAGAATGTGGGAATGACCGCTGATGAATAGTTTAGGCGGCCGGGCGAAGATACTGCCTCTGATCGACGCGTCGTAATGCCCCGGATATCCGCCGATATGTTTCATCAGAACCTCCACATCCTCGCATTTGAAACGGTATTTCTCGCTGAATTGCATCCGGATGTCATGGCCATCCATGTTTCCGTAGACACCGCGGAGCGGCTTGATGGCTGCAAGACGTTCAGCAATTTCGTAGCTGCCGAAATCACCGGC
>JAEEGL017292521.1_pt1 | contig 16848 bp, 17 predicted proteins | sample 9134231 | NCBI WGS metagenome assembly JAEEGL01 (sample SAMN16246548, study PRJNA631951) | gut metagenome | biome: gut microbiome; feature: rumen; material: fiber-attached | host: Bos | place: Iran: Karaj | collected 2018-10
ATCATAAACCAGTAACATTTGAACCAGTAAGTTCTAAAGAAGAACCAAAGGTTGAAGTAAAAAACGATTTAGATTTAAATTTTGTTGATTTTGACGATAATAAATTCTTAGATATTCCAGAATCAAATGTTGTTAATATTAATGATATTATTAGTGATGATACTGCATCATTACCACCGTTATTTAAAGAGGATACTGAAACAATCAATATCTTTGATAATTATGATAACAATGATGATGACGATGATGATGTTGAATTCCAAACTGTAACTAGTTTTGATTTACCAAAGTTTACTTTCCAAGAAGTTAAAAAAGAGGAAGTAAATGATGATGATTTACTAGAAGTAGTTGATGTAAGCCCAATCGTTGTTGATGAAAATAAGGGGGAATAGAAATGTTAAAAGTTAATACCATTATTAAATTAAAAAATAATGATTGCTATGTAATTTTAAATGAAGTAGAATATGAGAGTAATACTTATTTCTTGGTTATGGGTGTTGACGAAAATAAAGATGTTATTCCATCTAAAGTATTAATTATTAATGAAGTTAATAGAGATGATAAAACATATATTAAAATCGTTACTGATCAAGATTTAATTATTAAAATTACTAAAAAATTAAAATCAGAAATGTAATTTAGGAGGGTTTTTAAATGGAACTAAAGGGAAGTAAGACCGAACAAAATTTATTAGCAGCATTTGCTGGTGAATCACAAGCTCGTAATAAGTATACTTATTATGCATCAAAAGCTAAGAAAGATGGATATGAACAAATTGCTGCCATCTTTGAAGAAACTGCTAATAATGAAAAAGAACATGCAAAAATATGGTTTAAATTACTACATAATGGTAGTGTTCCAAGTACAATCGAAAATTTAAAAGATGCCGCTAGTGGTGAAAATTATGAATGGACTTCAATGTATCAAGAATTTGCTGAAACTGCTAAAGAAGAAGGATTCCTTGATATTGCTAATCTATTCTTAATGGTTGCTGATATTGAAAAACATCATGAAGAACGATATTTAAAACTAGTTGGTAATATTGAAAATAATTTAGTATTTGAATCAAGTACTGAAAAGTTATGGATTTGTCGTAACTGTGGTCATGTATATTATGGAAAGGTTGCTCCAGATATCTGTCCAGTATGTAATCATCCACAGAGTTATCAAGAATTAAAGAGCGAAAACTATTAGAAATAATAGTTTTTTTATTTGCTATTTTATGATACAATGAATAATAGAGAATAAAGGGTGTTAATATGAAGATTAATGTTACATTTCCAAATAATGAAACTTTAGCTTTTGATAATGGTGTATTAATTAATCAAGTAGCAGAGTACTATCAATCATACATGACTAATCCGATTTTAGGATGTCGTATTAACAATGAAATTGTACCTATGAATCATCCATTAACCCAAGATTGTCGCGTTGAATTTTTAGATGTTACTGATCGTGATGGCTACAAAATGTATCAAGCTGGTCTTAAATATATTTTTGAAGTAGCATTAAAAGAAGCTTTTGGTAAAGATGCCAGAGTTACTTATGAACACTCGGTTGCTAAAGGTTTAATTGCAACAGTTACTGGTGTTGATATGACTAGTGATTACATGTCATTATTAAAAAACCGTATGGCTAATATCATTAGTTCTGATTTACCTTTTGTTCGTTATGAAATTGATGCAATCGATGCTATAAATTTTTTTAATAAAACTAATCAAGTAGAAAAAGCTAAAAATATTCGTAATATTAACACGAATGTTATAACTTTATATAAATTAAAAAATAATTTAAATTATTATTATTCAAAGATGCCTTATAGTACAAAGAGTATTTCTAAATTTGATATAAAAGATTTAGGAGATAATCACATTGCGTTATTATTTCCAACATCAACTACTAAAGGTAATGTTCCGGAATATGTTCATTATGAAAAAGTAATTAAATGTTTTAATGATAATAAGAACTGGTTAAAACTTCTTAATGTTCCATACGCTGCAGATATTAACAGTATTATTGCCAAATTAAAAATTCAAGATTTTATACGAACTTGTGAAATGAATTTTAATAATCAAATATGTCGTATTACGGATGATATTGTTAGTAATGATAATATTAAATATATAATGATCGCTGGACCTTCATCAAGTGGTAAAACAACAACCACTAAAAAAATTGCTTTAGCTCTTGAAAGTAAAGGCTTAAAACCGGTAGTAATTAGTGTTGATGATTATTTCTTAGATTATGATAAGACACCATTAGATCCTGAAACTAATCGCCCTGATATTGAAAGTATTCGTGCTGTAAATATTGATCAATTTAATGCTGACTTAAGAGCTTTAATGGATGGCAAAGAAGTAATTCTACCACATTATAATTTTATAACGCAAAAGAGTGAATTTTATGATCATTCAACCATTCTTACAGAAAACAGTATCTTGTTAATTGAAGGATTGCATACTTTAAATGATATGTTAACTCCGGATATTGATCCAAAAGATATGTATCATATTTACTTAAGTCCATTTATTCCACTTAATATTGATTGTCATAATTATATTTCAACATTGGATTTACGATTCTTACGTCGATTAGCTCGTGACATTAGAACTCGTAATCGTTCAATCGATGAAATTTTTGATTCATGGAAAGATGTAAGAGCTGGTGAAGAACGAAACATATTCCCATATATTCATCAAGCTGACATTGTAATTAATACGGCGCTTCCATATGAAACTGGTGTATTAAAAGTAATGTGTGAGCCATTATTATTAAGTGTTGATGTTACATCAGAAAACTATGAAGAAGCTCAACGTTTATTAGATTTCTTAAAAATATTTTATTGTATAAATAATGAATATGTTCCTAATGATTCGGTATTAAGAGAATTCATTGGTGGAAGTATATTTGAATAGGAGGATAAAAAATGATTAAAGTTGCGATTAATGGCTTTGGCCGTATTGGAAGATTAGCATTTCGTGAATTATTAACTAATCCTAATTATAAGGTAGTTGCAATCAATGATTTATCAACTCCCGAGGAATTAGCTTACTTATTAAAATATGATACTAATCATCGTTCTTTTCATGAAAATATCATTAGTCATGATGAAAAGAATATTATAATTAATGATTCATTATATTTTCCAGTGTATAAAGAAACTGATCCAATCAATTTACCTTGGTTTGATTTAGGGGTTGATGTGGTATTAGAATGTTCTGGTCATTTCACTAAATATGAAGACGCATACAAACATATTGAAGCAGGAGCTAAGAAAGTATTAATTAGTGCCCCTGGAAAAGGTGATATGAAGACTATCGTATATGGTGTTAATGATTATACTCTAGATGGTAATGAAAAAATTGTTAGTGCAGCATCTTGTACTACTAACTGTTTAGCACCAGTATTAAAAGTATTAAATGATAATTATGATATTAGATCTGGATTTATGAGTACTATTCATGCTTACACTAATGATCAAGCTACACTTGATATAGCCCATAAAAAGGGTATCTATGCTCGTCGTGGTCGTGCTTGTGGTGCAAATATTGTTCCAGCATCAACTGGAGCAGCCATTGCAATCGGCGAAGTTATTCCTAACCTAAAAGGTAAACTTGATGGAATTGCATATCGCGTTCCAGTGAGTGATGGTTCTTTAGTAGATTGTACTTTAGTATTAAATAACCACACTACTAAGGAAGAAGTTAATCAATTATTAATTGCTAACCGTTCTAAAGTATTAGGAGTTACCAATGATCCAATCGTATCCAGTGATGTTTTAGGAAAAAGTTGTGGTTCATTAGTTGACTTATTATCTACCAATGTATTAGATACTGAATCTGGTTCAATTTTAAAAGTAGTAGCATGGTATGATAATGAGTATGGTTATACTTGTCAAATGTTAAGAACTTTAAGTTGTTTATTTAAATAAACAACTTTTTTTATTTAAAAAAATGTGCTATACTACACATATTGATGGCCCGTTGGTGAAGTGGTTTAACACATAGCCCTCTCAAGGCTACATTCACGAGTTCGAAACTCGTACGGGTCACCATTAATTTGTTAATTAAGGAAGTGTATATATATGCCTTGTATATCAGTTCATTTAGCAGTAGCTAAAAAATATTTAGAAAAACATCCAGAAGAAAATAAAGCGGATTTTGTTTTAGGATCAATAGCTGCTGATTTCAAAAAAGAAGATATCGATATCGATAATTATATTAATTTAGTAACAGATGATAAGAATGCGCGTCATTTTGGACAAACTAATCAGGCCGATAATATCATTGATTATATGAAGAAAAAAGTTGATTTAGGATTATTCTTAAAGAATAATGAAATCAACAATTCATTTATGAGAGCTTATTTCTTACATCTATTATGTGATTATTATTTTTTTGGTGATTATATTTTTGACGAAAGTATTGCTAAGTTACCATTAATGGATGCTGTTAAGATAGGTTATAATGATTATAGTTTAATAACCCCAATCTTAATTGAAAAGTATCAATTAGAAGTACCAGAAGTAGCTCGTCAATTTACGGACTTAAAAGGTGTTGGTGAAATCCAATTTTTAAAAGTAGATCTAGTTGATAAGTTTATTGCTGACATGGCGGCTTTAAATTTAGAAGAAGAAAAAGAAAAATACACTAACGTTAATACGATTAAATAGATTTGGAAGTGAAAATATGAATTATAAAGATTTAGCAGATGCAATATTTCCTAATATAACAAAAACTATTGCTGATTATGAAAAAGAATATCCTGCTCGTAATTTAAAAGAGGGTGCTAAGGTAACTCGTTTTGCACCAAGTCCAACTGGATACATGCATTTAGGTGGCTTTTATCAAGCTCTTATTGACTATATGCTTGCGAAAAATTCTGATGGTTTATTTTATTTAAGAATTGAAGACACTGATACTAAACGTGAAGTAAAAGAAGCGGTGGATTTAATATATGATACATTAAATCACTATAATATTATTCCAAATGAAAGTGAATATAATGGTGAAATAAAAGGAAATTATGGTCCATATTTTCAATCAGAAAGAAAAGAAATATATCATACATTTATTAAACATTTAATTGAAATAGGAAGAGCTTATCCATGTTTTTGTACTAAAGAAGAATTAGACGAATTAAGAAATCACCAAGAAGCACGTAAGTTTAGAACTGGATATTATGGAAGATATGCTAAATGTCGTTTACTTCCAATTGAAAATCAAATTGAAAAGATTAAAAATGGTGAAGAATTCGTTATTAGATTTAAATCTGAAGGAAACTTTGATTTAAAATTTAAAACTGATGATCAAGTTAAAGGAACTTTAGAATTATCACAAAATGATGAAGATTTTGTAATTATGAAATCTGATGATAAACTTCCTACTTATCACTTTGCACACGTTGTTGATGATTATTTAATGCATACAACTCATGTAGTAAGAGGCGAAGAGTGGTTATCAAGTTTACCTAAACATTTAGAATTATTTAAAGCCTTTGGTTTTAAAACTCCTAAATATGTTCATACGCCACTTTTAATTAAAAAAGATGGTAATAGTGTAAGAAAGATTTCTAAAAGAAAAGATCCCGAAGCATCTATGACTTATTATAAGGATGATGGCTATCCAGCATTATCAGTAATTGAAGCATTAATGACAATTATTAATTCCAATTATGAAGAATGGCATACTGCTAATCCAGATAAGAGATTTGATGAATTCGAATATAATCCTAAGAAGATGTCTTCTTCTGGTGCATTCTTTGATTTAGATAAATTAGATAATATTTCTAAAAACATTATTTCAAAAATGACTAAAGATGAAGTATTTAATTATTTAGATGAATGGACTAAGGAATACGATTTAGAGTTCAATGCAATCATTAATAAAGATGTTAATTATACTAAAGCAATTTTAAACATTGAACGTGAACAAAAGAAACCAAGAAAAGATTTTGGTAAGTGGAAAGATGTTAAACCAGCTATTTGGTATATGTTTAATGAGTTATTTGATAAAACTGAGTTATCTTATGAATGGGGTAAGATAAATAATATTGATGATATTAAAGAAATCTTAAACACATATTTTAATGATTATTATGATGTTAATGATGATAAAGATACATGGTTTAATAAGGTAAAAGAATTAACTGAAAGGTTAGGTTATACTACTGATATGAAAGCTTATAAAGAAAATCCTGATAACTTTAAAGGTAGTGTTGCTGATGTATCAACTGTTATTCGTGTAGCAGTTACAACTAAGTCAATGACACCTGATTTATATGAAATTTTAAAATTGCTTGGTAAAGAAGAAATTTTAAGAAGAATCAATAGAGTATAGGTAATGTAAATGCCTATACTTTTTATATTTGAAATTTTAGTGATTTTTTATATAATTATAATAGAAAGAAGGAATAAAATGGAGGATGCAAAAAAAAATAAGACAATAAAAATACTAGAAATTGTTGTATTAGTATTATTAGTAGCTTTATTAGGAGCAATTGTTTATAAACAATATATTGCTAAGGATGATGGCAAAGATACGCCTAAACCAACAACTAACGAAACCGCTAAATTAAGTGATACTGATAAGAATAATATTTTATTGGTATTAGGTTTAAAAGATGATGGTTATCCAAAAGAAATACATCTTGATGTTCCTGCTAACGCGGATTTAAATCCATATAATTTTCAAACTATCATGTTAGATGTTAAAAAAACTGGTGATATTAAATTAGATGATTTATCTAATGACGAATTAGAAAAAATAATCTATGGTTATGCTAAGAGTAGTAGCTTAATGGGTAATGTTTCTGGTAGTGAATATGAACATTGTGAAGCAGGACAAGGATCTTGTGAATCATTATCATTTGATAATTATTCAAATATAACTGCTTTATACGGAATTACTAAAGATGGTAAAGCCTTATTTACCGAAGATAACATTTATAAAACAAATTATTTATTTACTTTTAGTGGATACTTCTTAGAACCAGTAACTATTACTGATAACATTACTTTTGAAGAAGGAAAAGATTTAGTTAAAGTTATTTATGACATTAAAGTAGAAAATACTGATAATGCGGTAACTAACAATAAAACATTTACTTATACTTTTAAAAAGGATAATGGTGAATACGTAATTACCAATATCAACATTAAAGACAATTTAGCAGTTGATTATGGTGATGTACCTACTGAATCAACAGAAAGTAATGAATAATAACTAAGCATCAAATTGATGCTTTTTTATTGAAAAAAAACAATCTTTGTGTTAAACTAGCCTTAGTTAAGCGATGATTACATCCTTAAGTAGTTAAATTATAAACCTAATTAGAAATTAAATGTCACCGGCTGAAAGCATTTAAAGAAAATAATTTAATGAAATTCAAATGTATAGTAAAACTCGGGATTGACCGATATCTCATAAATTAAGTGCTAGTATTCTAGAATTAGGGTGGTACCGCGGAATATATTTTCGTCCCTTATTTTAGATTTTTTTTATTGGAGGAATAAACATGGAAGAAAAAATCGCAAAAATATTAAGTCATGCTGAAGAACTAATTAACTCAGTATCTAAAGAATCAGATTTAATGAATGTTAAAAGTGAATTATTAGGTAAAAAGAGTGAAACTAATGATTTATTATCATCATTAAAAGATATGTCAGTAGAAGATAAGAAGATTTATGGTTCTAAGATTAATGATTTAAAAAATACTTTAAGTAATATGGTTGATGCTAAATTAGCAGCAATTAAAGAATCAGAATTTAATGAAAAATTAAGTAAAGAATCAATTGATGTAACTTTACCTGGAACTAATATTGAATGTGGTGCTCCTAATATCTTAGAACACGTAATTGAAGAAGTAGAACAAGTTATGATGAGTATGGGTTATGATGTTGTTGAGGGTCCAGAAATCGAATTAGATAAATATAATTTTGAATTATTAAATCTACCTAAAGGACATCCTGCTCGTGATGCTCAAGATACTTTCTATATTAAGGGTGATGAAGTATTACTTCGTAGTCAAACTTCTAGTGTTCAAGCGCGTGTTATGTTAGCTAATGAAGAAAAAACACCAATTCGTGTTATCTGCCCTGGTAAAACTTATCGTCGTGACGCTGATGATGCGACTCATTCTCATCAATTTATGCAAATCGAGGGATTACTTGTTGATGAACATGTTAGTTTATCAGATTTAAAAGGAACTTTTGAAGTATTAGCTAAAGAATTATTTGGCGCTGATACCGTATCACGTTTTAGACCAAGTTATTATCCATTTACTGAACCATCTGTAGAAATGGATATTAGTTGTTTTAATTGTAAAGGAAATGGCTGCAACATTTGTAAGAATACAGGATGGATTACAATCGGTGGTGCTGGTATTGTTCATCCAGACGTATTAGCCGGTTGTGGTTATGATCCTAAAAAATGGCATGGTTTTGCCTTCGGTTTTGGAGCAGAACGTATGGCAATGCTTAAATATGGTATTAATGATATCAGAACATTCTATTATACTGATTTAAGAGAATTAAAAACCTTTGATAGAAGGGAGAATAAATAATGATTAGTTTAAATTGGTGCAAAGATTACGTTAATTTAGATGGTGTTGATCCACAACAACTTGCAGTTGATATAACTAAGTTCGGAGTTAATGTTGAAAAAGTAATTGATCATAATATTGCTAATTTAGTTGTTGGTAAAGTTATTGATTGTATTGATCATCCTAATAGTGATCATTTACATATCTGCCAAGTTGATGTTGGTGCTGCTGATACAATTCAAATTGTTTGTGGCGCTCCTAACGTTCGTAAAGATTTAAAAGTCATAGTAGCATTACCTGGTGCTATCTTACCTGGTGATTTTGAAATCAAGAAAGGTAAAATTAGAGATGTTGAATCCAATGGTATGTTATGTGCTTTATTCGAATTAGGTTTAGAAGAAAAAACTGAAGAGAATTATAATAAAGGTATTTGTGAATTACCAGAAAGTGCTAAAGTAGGAGATAATCCATTAAGTGTTTTAGGATATGATGATACTATTTTAGAACTTGATATTCATAAACATCGTAATAATGACTGCTTCTATCATTTAGGATTCTCTTATATTATTGGAGCAGTATTAAATCGTCGCGTTAAAGAACCAGCTATTTCATATAGTGAAATTACTGATAATGTTAATAACTATATTAAATTAGATGTTAAAACTTCTAAATGTCCATATTACATAGGTAAAATGGCTCGTAATGTTGTTATTAAAGAATCACCTGATTTTATTAAAAAGCGATTAATTAGTGTTGGAATGCGTCCAATTAATAACGTAGTAGATATTTCTAACTACGTAATGTTAGAGTATGGACAACCAATGCACTTCTTTGATTATGATAAATTAGGTAATACAGTTTTAGTAAGAGATGCTTTAGATACTGAAGAAGTAGTAACTCTTGATGGAAAAGAACGAGTATTAAATAAAAATGACATTGTCATTACTGATGGCGATAATCCAGTATGTATTGCTGGTGTTATGGGTGGATTAAATACTGAAGTTGACGAAAATACTAAGAATATTTTTATTGAAAGTGCTATTTTCGATGCAGTAAGTATTAGAAACACTGCTAATAAATTAGATTTAAAAAGCGAAGCTTCCCTTCGCTATGGTAAAGGTTTAAATTATGAATATACTAAAAAAGCAATTGATCGTGCTTGTAGCTTATTAGAAGAATATGCTGATGCAACTATTTTATCTGATCAAGTTATTCATGATACTTTAGATAAAAAAGAAAAAGTTGTAACCTTTAAACCAACGGAAATCAATGAAATGTTGGGCATTAATATTTCAGAAAAAGATATGGCTCATGAATTAGATCGTCTTGACTTTAAATATGAATATTCTAACGAAACATTTAAAGTTGTTATTCCAAATCGTCGTTTAGATATAGAACCTAATGTTAATGATATAGCTGAAGAAATTGGCTGCTTATATGGTTATCATAACTTACAAAACACTTTACCAATTGCACCTACTAAAAAAGGTGAATATGTGGGTAACGTTAAATATCGTAAGATGTTATCATCTCGTTTAAGAAGTTTAGGATTAAATGAAGTTAAAACTTATACTTTAACTAATAAAGAAAACCAAGCATTATTTAATTATGATGATATCAAACCGGTAATTTTACCAAATCCATTTAGTAGTGATAAATCAATTATTAGAACTAGTATCTTACCATCATTACTAGGAGTTTATGAATATAACAAAACTCGTAAAGTAGATAATGTTAATATTTATGAAATAAGTAATACTTATGATAGTGAATATAATGAAACTACTAAGATTGCTATTTTAATGAGTGGTAATTATGTTGCTAGTAACTGGCAAAATAATGGTATGAAAGTTGATTTCTATTTAATTAAAGGTATTGTATGTAATATCTTAGATTACATGGGATTAAAGAATCGTTATACATTTGAAAAAGCTGAAGTAAAAGACTTACATCCTGGAGTTAGCGCTCGTATCTTATTAGATCGTGAAGAAATTGGTGTTATTGGTAAAGTTAATCCCCGTATTAATAAAAATGACTTATTTGTATGTGAACTTAGTTTAAATGGATTAATTAAACCAATTAAGAATATTAAATTTAAAGAAGTATCTAAATATCCATCAATTAAAAAGGATGTTGCATTTATTGTTGAACAAAGTGTTACTGCTGAAAGCTTAATTGAAGAAATTCGCAGAAGTGGTGGTAGATTATTAACTAACATTGATATCTTTGATGTTTATACTGGTGAAAACGTAAATGCTGGTTACAAATCAATTGCCTTTAATTTAACATTTAATGATGAAACTCGTACATTAAGTGATGAAGAAGTAACTAATGTATTTGAAAACATTATTAATAAAGTAACTACTAAATTTAATTGTGAAATTAGAGATAAGTAGGAAACTGTTTAAAACATTTAATCCGTGGGATTAAATGTTTTTATGTGTGTCAACATAGATAATTATTATTTATAATCTTTGTTTAATTGTGCTATAATACTATTAGATTAGAGGGTGTTTAAATGGACTTAATGATTAAAGCAGTAATTCATGACTTTGGCTTTTTTGAATTAAGATGGTATTCTGTATTAATTCTAGTTGGAATTATTATTGCACTTATTTATTGTAAATTGGAGAGTAAGAAATTTAATATTCCTTGGGATTTCTTCTTTAATATGGCATTCTGGACTATTATTGTTGGTTTTGTTGGTGCTCGAGTATATTATGTATTATTTAATTTTAGTGATTATTCCAATGATTTAATATCGATATTAAAGATTTGGGAAGGTGGTCTTGCTATTCATGGTGGTATTATCGCTGGTGTTATTACCATGATCTTATATTGTCGTAAATATGGTGCTCGTGCTTTAAGAATGACTGATATTACGGTAGTACCATTAATTCTTGCTCAAGCTATTGGCCGTTGGGGTAACTTCTTTAATGGTGAAGCTCATGGTGCAGCAACGACTTTAAGTCATCTAAAAAATTTACATTTACCACAGTTTATTATTGATGGAATGAATATTGGCGGTATTTATTACACACCAACTTTCCTATATGAATCAATTTGGTGTTTCATTGGATTCGTTGGATTATTAATTGCTAAACGTTATAAATATTTAAAAGTTGGTCAATTAACATCTATATATTTAATGTGGTATAGTGTTGGTCGTTTCATCATTGAAGGAATGCGTACGGACTCATTAATGTTAGGTGGCTTTAAAATGGCCCAAATTGTATCAATTATATTATTTATTATTGGTTTATTAGTATTTATGATTTTAAGTCGAAAAACTAAGTTTGAAGACTTATATTCCGAAACTAATGCTGATAATATACACTTTTAACACTTATTAATTGATAAGTGTTTTTATCTATTTGCTTATTATAATAAATTATGCTATTATAAACCCAGTTTGGAGGGGTGAAGATGAATGCTTTAATGTATGCTTATTTAGGTGATGCAATCTACGAATTTTATATTCGTAAGTATCTATTAACTCAAGGGTTTACAAAACCTAAAGATTTACAAAAAGAGTCAGTTAAGTATGTTAGTGCTACTAGTCAAAGAAGATTATTAGAATTATTAATTGACGATAACTTTCTAACCTCTGAAGAAATCGACATTGTTACTTATGGTCGTAATAGTAACAAAACCAGTTCTAAAAGTTGTGATATTAAAACTTATCGTTATGCAACTGGGTTTGAATGTTTAATTGGTAAATTATATTATGATAATAAATTAAGCCGAATAGAAGAAATTATGGATAAGGTGGTAAGTTATTAATGCGCGTTTATGGTAAGAATGTTTTTAATGAAGTAAAAGATAATTACAATAAAATAATTAAAGTATATTTAAGTAATACTTTTAAAGATGAAAGTGTTTTAGAGTTTGTTAAAGAAAATAATATTCCTTATGAAATTTGTGATAATAAAAAATTAGATCATATGGAAAAAGGCCTTCATCAAGGAATTATTATTGAAATGAAAGATTATGAATACTATAGCTTAGCAGACTTAGGTGATGAAGATACCGTGGTTATTCTTGATCACTTAGAAGATCCTCATAACTTAGGTGCCATTATTCGAACTTGCGAAGCTTCTGGTATTAAATCAATTATTATTCCTAAAGATCGTAGCGTTCGTGTAACGGCAACCGTTATGAAAACATCTGCGGGAGCATTAGAACATGTTAAAGTTATTATGGTTAATAATTTAGTTAATTGTATTAAAGATTTAAAAAAGCAAAATTTCTTTGTCTATGCTGCTGATATGGATGGAACAAATTATAAAGAAGAAACATATCCTAAAAAGGTTGCTTTAATTATTGGTAGTGAAGGTTTTGGGCTATCTCGTTTAGTTAAAGATAATACCGATATTGTGTTAAGTATTCCAATGCGTGGTCGTGTTAATTCATTAAACGCATCAGTGGCAGCAGCGTTATTAATATATGAAATAATGGATAGGTGATTAAATGGACTATAAAGAGTATAATGATCACGAACTTATCATGTTAATTGGTGAAAACAATGATGATGCTAGAAACATTATTTATGAAAAGTATCATTATATAATTGATATTATTTTTAAAAAATATTATAAAAGAGCATTAGCGTTAGCAGTCGAACCATCGGATTTATTTCAAGATGCTTTATTGGGTTTTACGGATGCCATTAATCGCTATAAAGAAGAAGATCAAGCGTCATTTGCAACTTTTGCAACAATGTGTGTTGATCGTCGAATTAAAACAACTTTAAGAAATGCTCAAACTCTTAAAAATAAAATTGCTAGTGATACGGTTTCATTAGAATATGAATATGATGATTATCTAACTTTAAAAGATATGATTAAGGATGATCGTTTAGTTGATCCCCTTGATGAGGTGACTGATCAAGAGTATTATCAAGAATTAAATAATAAAATATTACAAGAATTATCCGATAACGAAAAACAAGTTTATCAGTTAATGAAAGAGAGTTATAATTATAACGAGATAGCTAAAATATTAAATAAAGAACCAAAGCAAGTTGATAATACGATTCAACGTATTAAAAATAAATTAAAAACATTACTAAAATAACTTGCTAAATTAAACCTTATGTGTTAAATTATATTTAACACGAAGACGTGTTTTTTATTTGGAAGAAAGGTGTTTATAATGAAAAAAGGTAAAAGCACTAAAAAAGAAAACTTTTTAAAGAATGTTATTTCCGAAATGAAGAAAGTTAAATGGCCAGAATTTAAGAATGTTACTAAGTACTTCTTAGCTACTTTAGTATTCTGTTTAATCTTAGTTGGTTATTTCCAAGGACTTGATTTCATTTCTTCAATTATAAGGGGGTTATTTAACTAATGGATAAAGAATGGTATGTTGTTAACACTTATAGTGGACATGAAAGTAAAGTAAAAGAAAAACTAGAAGCTAGAACTGAATCAATGGGAATGCAAGATTACATTTATCGTGTAATTATTCCTGAAACTAAGGAAATTGAAACATTAAAAGATGGTACTACTAAAGAAAAAACTCATAAAATGTTTCCTGGTTATATCTTAGTTGAAATGATTATGAGTGATGAAGCATGGTATATAGTTCGTAATACACCTGGTGTAACTGGATTTATCGGATCATCTGGTAAAGGTGCTAAACCAACACCACTTCCACCACAAGAAATTGATCGTGTATTAGCTAATATGGGTATGAGTCGTCTTAATATTGACACTGAAATCAATGTTGGTGATAAAGTTAATATTGTAGATGGACCATTTAAAGGCATGATGGGTAAAGTTGATAATATTGATAACGAAAATAACCGATTAAATGTCTTAATTGACTTATTTGGTCAAGAAACTCCTGTAGAAGTAGAGTTATTCCAAGTAACTAAAATAGACTAAATTTTGATTTAGTCTTTTTTTGTAAAAAAGGGTGTGAGATTGTGAGACGCAGAACAAAAAGAATTATCATTGGTATCGTTATTTGCTTAGTTGCTGCAGCAATAAGTACGATTTTAATTCTAAAAATTAGTAGCAGACATCGTTACGAAGAAACTATTTCAGAAATTGTTTATGTGAAAGATCGTAATGTTTCTTTTAATTCTGATGTTAGAGTAATTGACTTTATTCGTAAAATGGATGGTAAATTAGTAGAAAACGTTAAAGTTGATACTACTAAACTAGGTCAAAATAAAGTTAAGTTTAGTTATATTAATACTAAGAAAAGGGAATTTGAATTAGAAATTGAATACAATGTTATTGATGTTACTAAACCAACTATTTGGTTAGGTGGTAGTTATTCAGTTACTAAAAATAGTGATGTTGATTTATTAGAGAAAATTATGTGTGCTGATGATTTAGATGATAATCCTAAATGTGAAATAATTGGGGATTATGATATTACTAAAGTAGGTAGTTATAATTTAACTTTTAAGGCTACTGATCACAGTGATAACGAAACCACTAAAGACTTTGTATTATATGTTAAAGAGCCAGCAAAACAAGGCGGTTCATCTGGTGGTAGTACGGTTAGAACACCAATGAAAGAAGCTTATGACAATTATAAAAAAGATGATACTAAAATTGGAATTGATGTATCGGAATGGCAAGGTGAAATTGATTTTGATAAAGTAAAAGCTGCTGGTGTTGAATTTGCATTTGTTCGTGTAGGTGGAACTAAAGGAATTGATAAAGAATACTTTGTTGATAAACAATTTAAACGTAACATGGAAGGCTTTAATCGTGTTGGTATCCCAGTAGGTGTATATTTTTATTCTTATGCTAAATCAGAAGCCAGCGCCATTAAGGATGCTAAATGGGTTATTGAACAGATAAAACCATATAAAGTTGATTTACCAGTAGTATATGACTGGGAGAATTGGTCATTCTATAATGTCTTTAATAATAGTTTCTATACTTTAAATCATAATGCTAATAAATTCTTAGATACGGTTAAAAATGCTGGTTATCAAGGTATGCTTTATGGTAGTAAGACTTATTTAGATAAAATTTGGTTAAATATTGAATATCCATTATGGGGTGCTCATTATACTAATGATATTGTTAATTATCGTGGATTATATGATTATGTTCAAATCTGTGATAATGGTTTAATTAATGGTATTAATGGTTCCGTTGATATCGATGTTATGTATATAAACTAGTTGTTAATTATAAACATCTATGTTAGGATACATAGCTATAAGTAGGGGGATTTTATGGGAGTTAATGTAAAAGATTTTAATATTGCCCGGGCATCAGACATTTATCAAATTGATTATGAGTTGTTAGCATATATAACTGAAAAGCAACCTGATTATAATTTTAAACTGATAATCAGTCGTGTTAATGCTATTTATAGTAAGTATTATAAAAGCATTAAAGATTTTGATAATAATACCAATTTTAATATATTGATGCATTTAAATTTACTATGTACTATCATTCCTAATTTTCAATTGGAAGAAGGAAGTATTATTGGTGAGTATAACGGGTTAAGGGTTAATATGTTTTTTGGCGAAGAGATTATTATTAAAATTAATTATTTAGGGATAAGTCGTCATGTTCGATTCTTTGTTAATCAAGATGTTGCTCAATTATCCTTTAAGATAGATAATAACGTCTACGATCCTGAATTAGAGCGCATATATCATAATTTTGCTTATCAATATCACGCTCTTGATGCTTTTGATTCGTATACATATAAGAATGGCGAAATAATTTTTTTTAGTCGTTATAAGACTGAGAATGATCTTAATGGCAATATTATTGATGATTATAATTATGACACTGCCTTGATAGCCCAAGAGGAAGCGATAGATGAGTCTGGGAATAAATCAAAAATTAATTATTATAAGGTAAAGTTTTGTGAAGGTAATACTGTAAATGGCGATTATGTTAAACGACCACCTTATGCTATTGTTATTGAAAATGTACCAGATGAAATGGATCGTGATATATTTGATTTAGATTACTTTGAAGTTGATCAAGACGAGTACGATGATACATCTGATGTTTCAAATTATATTGGCAAAAAAGACAGCAATTTAGAAAAAGTAAATAGGCTTTTATTGAAGCATAGTAAATTAACTATCAATATCGAGAAAATGTAAGGAAAACCCTTGCATTTTTATTGTTTTATGGTATAATTTACATTGCGATTATGTGTATTTCATATAATTATTAGTGGAAAGGAAAGAAGCGGACTTGCCTGTACCACTATCGCAAAAACATATAGGAGGTGTTTTCGTGGCAAAAGAAGTCGTAAAGAAAATTAAACTTCAAGTTGAAGCTGGTAAAGCTACACCTGCTCCACCAGTTG
>JAEEGL017420538.1_pt1 | contig 16848 bp, 15 predicted proteins | sample 9134231 | NCBI WGS metagenome assembly JAEEGL01 (sample SAMN16246548, study PRJNA631951) | gut metagenome | biome: gut microbiome; feature: rumen; material: fiber-attached | host: Bos | place: Iran: Karaj | collected 2018-10
TGTATTCTAACCAATTAGATAAAAATGGTACGCAATCTGGAAAAGAAGTTTGAGGAGCTTGAAACCACATGGAATTGCTATCAGGATTGTTAAACCAGTTTTCGGGTTTTGTATAATAGTTGTAGAAATATGTTGCTTCAGCTTCTCTCACGGTATCCCCAACGGGGCGTTGCGCCTGGACATTCTCTGCTATGCAGATTGTTGCTATGGCAACGATTGGAAGTAAAAAATTCTTTTTCATGGCTATTTGTTGTTTGGGTTATTGATGATTGTTGTTTTCTATTGCGGTATCGTCGTTGTTCGATGACGAGCGAGTGCAAAGAATGAGTGCTGGACGTACATGTATTGAGTATTGGTCAATGTATTGAAAATACAGGTTGCTCCATGTCGTGGGCATCTGTTCGTTTTTCTCTACTTTTGGATCTATTCTTGGGAAATTGGTTGTTTTGTTAAATTGGAGTCTGTTGCATGAACCTGGATTGTTGAATTGGTTGCTCCAAAACATTAAATCATAGAGAGGAGGATTGTACTTGTGTCCGCAAACGACATAAGCTGAGTTCCCGTTCAGGCACAGACCATGTGGTTCCCAGTAGCTATATGTGTTGTATGTGACTTGGTAGTCGGATTGGACATAGGCGGGAGCATAACCGGAGGAATAGTCGAGGCATGCAACGGCATATTCTTTTAAATAGGATGGGGTTTCATGGCTGTGGAGGACGACATAGGTTTTCGACACGGGGTCGTATTCAAATCCGTCAATGGAGTTCACTCCATTGTTGTTCAGTTTTACTCCATCGGCGGAAATCATGACAATGGGGTTGTTGATAAGCAGCGGCGAGAGGTCAAATCTTCGCAGAGCCAAATAGGTATTTGAATAAACAAGACTATTATATGGAAAAATACATGGTGGAATAGAACTAAAGTCTCTTCTGTGTGAACATACCGCCACAGTGTCACCGCTTTGGAACACTATTTTGGGGAGGGTTATTTTGACAGGGTCTTCATTGTCGCTCATTACGGTTCCAGGCATGGAATAGGTTACAGTCTCAAAATAGTGTAAATAGAATGGGGGATTGTCGAACATGCCGAATTTGTGGAACGGCTGCAGCGAAACACCCATGCAAAAATGCTGAAGACATTCCTGACTTTTCATCCTGCCCAAATAAACCACGTAGTTGTCGGTGACGGCAATATCGACTATATCGGCATACATGGCTATTTGCAACAGTTTTTGGACTCTGTATTGCATCCCTGTTGCTGGGTCTCCCTTGGCCTCGAAAGCAAGGTAGGACATGCTTCCAGGGACAAGGTTATCGGGGCCGAAACCGGCAATGTGGATACGGTTGCCGGCATCCTTGTACACCTCGATGCCGTCAAGCGATAGTAAGCCGAGAGTGGACAACGTTGCGTCGACATGTACACCGCCGCCGTTGAAAAAGAGACTGTCGATATTGAACCAGCCCAGGAATCCCGAGTTGCTCAAATTGTATCCGCAGAAGAATACCAACCTGTCGACTATTTCGAAGTCTTTGATGAAAAGGCCTTCGGCTACTTTCACATCGTAGAGGTATGTGAAATCGGTGTAGATGAAGTGGTTTTCGAGGGCGGAAGAGGGGAAGGAATGGGATGTGGCGGTGATATACCTGCCAGGGTAGCCAGGTATCTGGCGGATGATGCTGTTCATTCCAGTTGCATCGGTATTATACAGGGTGCCGATGCTTTGGCCGAGAGCCGATTGCCCAGCCATATAGACAATCAGCAATGCTGTTTTTAATAATGATTTTTTTTTTCATAATATTGATATTTAATATGTTGGGTTCTGATTAATTGCTTTGGGTTGAAGCGACAGGCAGAACTTCCTTATCCTGCCGCTCAGCTGTTGGAAAACCCTTGTTTTCCGGCTGCAAAGATACAACTTTTTTTTATATTAGGAAAAAAATATTAGGGGTCTTCCCCTTGAATGAAATATTAAAGTAATAATCCGTTCCACAATGAGCGCAACGGATTGTTTTTTTCTGTAATATGTGTGGTTGGATTAGTAGCTTATTCCAAGTTGTGGAGGGTGAGTTGACCGTCGGTGTAGACGGCGTAATTGCGGTTCAGTATCCAATCGCCTACGTTAACGTATAGGGAGGAGTTTCCGTTGTCGGAATGGATTTGACGGGTCAGCGGGGTGTGGCGGTGTCCAAAGACACAGTAGTCGAAATGCTCTTTTTGTAGGCGTTGGCGGCAGTAGATAACTATGCCTTCGCGGTCGTCACCTTGATATTTGAAGATGTCGGGGTTTTTCTTGATATGTCCTTTGCGGCTTTTGGAACTCCATCCAGTGGCAATGCCGAAAGTCATCCATTGGGGCAGGAGGGAGAACAACCGTTGGTTGAGGCGGCTGCGGAAGATGCGTCGAAGAAAGTCGTAGCGTTTGTCGAGGTGACCCAGGCCGTCGCCGTGACCGACGAGGAAGCGTTTGCCGTCGAATTCAAGGGTGTCGGGTTCGTCGTGCATGGTGATGTCCATTTCTTCTTTCAGGTAGTTGAATAGCCACATGTCGTGGTTGCCGATGAAGAAATGGAGCTCTACACCGGCATCGGCCAGTTGAGCCAGTCGGCCGAGGAAACGGATATGCCCTTTGGGCACGACATGGCGGTAGGTGAACCAGAAGTCGAACATGTCGCCCAGCAGGACTACCATGGCGGCATCCTCTTTCATGCGGTCCAAGAGTTGGCAGAGTTCTTTTTCGCGCTGGAGGGAGTCGTTGCCAGCCCCAAGATGTGCGTCGGTGATAAAGTAGAGTTTGTTACCGGGCATATTGGAAACGAGTGCGTTCAACTTGGTTCTTGAAGTTGAGGGTATGGGGGTTGTCGGGCATGGACTCTTCGAGGCCTTCGAGAACGGCATCGTAGAATTCGAAACTGTCGGCAGGGTTGATGAGCGGACGGTTGTTGAAGGGTTTGTAGAGGGCTATGAGTGTGACGAGGGAGCCGAGATGCTCTTGAATGAAGTCGACGACGTAGTGCTGTTGGTCGGCGAAGGCTGCGAGGTAGATGGAGTCGGTCTCTTTGCGGGCTTCGTCGTATTGTGCTTGCGAGATTTTGCCCTCGGCAAGGAGCTGCTGGTTCTGTTGGTCGGTGGAAACGATGTCGTGCAGCACTTCACTGCCGTGGTTGGAGTAGTCTTGCAGTTGCCAAAGGAGTTGTGAGTCGCCTGCACCTTTAAGGTGGTAGGTGTTGGAGAGGGAATCGTAGTTGCCTTCGATGGTGACGGTTTCGCCGAAGTCGGGCAGCAGGACTATGTAGTCGGCTTCGTTGACGTGAACATTATAGAAGGTGCGGTAGGGCATGGCATAGCGGTATTTGAAATGGCCTTTGCTGTCGAGTGTCACGGAGTCGATGAAGAGTCGGCTTTCCGGTGTCATTTCTTCAATATAGATGGTTTTTCCGGCACCGTTGGCAAGGGTGCCTTCTATGACTATGTCGTTTTTGTTGCCGCAGGAGTCCAGAAGCATCAGTGTGGCGGCAATGAGGAGGATTCTTTTCATCAGAGTGGTTTGGATTAAAGGGTTATTACATGTTTTTGCCGACGGATGTGGCACGATGGGTGGCGAGGAGGTCGGCAATGGTGAGCGCCGCCATGCTTTCCACGATGACGGGCAGGCGCGAGGCATGGTCGCAGTCGTGTCGGCCGTGGGGAGCCACGGTGTGGAGGGTGCCGTCGGGTTGGCGGCAAATCATTCCGTTGGGTTGTGTGACGGGGGGGTGGAAACCCACGTGAAAGACCACGGGCATACCGTTGCTGATGCCGCCCTGAATGCCACCGCAATGGTTTGTTGAGGTGAGAGTGTCGCCAGTGCCTCCGGCTGTCCATTGGTCGGGGAAGAGATTGGACGGCAGTGTCCAGTCGTCGGGCTTTTCGCCTACGGCAAAGGCTGAGGCTGACGGAATGGAAAGAGCTGCAAAGGCCAGACTGGCGTTGAGACGGTTGAAAACGGGTTCCCCGATGCCTGCGGGCAGGCCTTGGATGGTACAGGTTATTCTGTATCTTTGTCGGGAGGAGAGAATGGTGATGCCTTGGGTGTTGAGCCATAGTTTGGCAATGGCACCTCCAATGACGCGAGCCACTGTCTCACGTCCCGAGGCACGGCCTCCGCCCCGGTGGTCGCGGTGACCGTATTTCTCGCTATAAGTGTAATCGGCATGACCGGGTCGGAAACAGTTCCGTAAGGTCTCATAATCTTCGGGACGGCAATCGTTGTTTTTTACCAGAAAGGCGACAGGGGTACCCAGTGTGAGCCCTTGGTATATGCCGCTGAGCCATTCCACTTGGTCGGTTTCTTTGCGTGCCGTAGTGAGGGACGACGCGGTGTCTCCCTCACGGCGTCGACGCAGTTCGTTGTTGACAAAAGACTGGTCAACAGACATTCCGGCTGGACAACCGTCGATAATGCCGCCCACTGCTGGGCCGTGGGACTCGCCGAAGGTTGTCAGCCGGAATGTGTTGCCGAAAGTGTTCATCCGTTTTATTGGCGGATTACTTGAATGCCGTTGTTGTTTTGGGGAGCGGCGGGAAGGATGTCGAGCAGTTCGACATCGAAAATCAGTGTGGATCCCGGAGGAATGGAACCCATGGGCTGTTCGCCATAGCCGAGGGTGTAGGGGATGTAAAGGGTATATTTGGATCCGATGTCCATCAACTGCAGACCTTCGGTCCAGCCGGGAATGACTTGGTTGAGGAAGAACTCGGCGGGTTGGCCACGCTCCACGCTGCTGTCGAAGACTTTACCGTCAAGCAGTTTGCCGGTGTAGTGTACGCGAACTTTGTCGGTAGCCTTGGGCTTTTTGCCGTTGCCTTTCTTCTCAATCTTGTATTGCAGACCGCTCTTGGTTTGGTAGACCGATTTGTTTTGAGCGTTCTCTTCGAGGAATTTCTTTCCGGCAGCAATGTTGTCGTCTTTTCCTGCCATCATCTTTTCCTGTTCTTCGCGTTGGCGTTTTTCAAACTCCTGTTGGAAACGGTTGAGCAGGGGACGCATCATGGCATCGGTCCAGGTGTTCTGCCCTTTGTAGCAATCAATCATCGATTGTCCAGCCGCATTGCCGTTGATGCCAAGGTTTTGTTGCATCCAGTTTTGGTAGATGTCCTTGCCTATGGCATAGGAGGCCGAGTCGTTGAAGGTCTTCAGTTCAACAGGTTTGTACATGTCGTTCATCTGCTGTTGTTTCTGATAGGCTTCAAGGGTTTCGTTCAGAGCCTTTTGTGTTTTTTCGTATAAGTCGGCTTTCTGTTTCAGCAGATTGTAGTCGGCCTCACTCATGGTTACTTTACCACGTTTGATTTTCACGTCCTGTGCCATGGCTGCGGCCACAACGGTCAGGGTAAGCAATAAGACAAATACTTTTTTCATGTTATTATTACTGTAATTGATAAATATAAATATATGTTTCTTTTTTATCCGACAAAAAGCCGCTGCAAATCCATGCAGCAGCTTTTTGTGTATGGGTTGGATAGCAGAGGCTATTTGTATTCTTTTGGTGCTACACCGTCGAGAATTTCCTTGCCGCAGATGGCCAGGGCAAGCATCTCGTTCTCTCCCTTGTACACTTTCACGGGGGCAATCCAGCCTACGCGGTCGGTAATCATCTGCATCCAAGGTTTGCTGTATGCAATGCCGCCGGTGAGGAGAATGGCGTCAACCTTACCGCTCACCACGGCGGCGAGACGGCTAATCTCCAACGACACTTGATAGCAGAAAGCATCCACCAGCAGTTTGCATTTCTCGTCACCGGCAAGGGCTTTCTTCTCCACTTCATAGGCATCGTTGGTTCCCAGATAGGCCACGAAGCCGCCCTCGGCGGTAACAATCTTCTTCAACTGGGCCTCGGTGTATTTGCCACTGCAGGCCACCTCAATCAGTTTGCTGGCGTTAATGCTGCCGCAACGGGTGGGGGAGAAGGCTCCCAGACCGCACAAGGCGCGGTTCACCTCAACGCAACGGCCATGCTCGTGGATACCCACGCTCACACCGCCACCCATGTGGGCGATGATGAGGTTCAGGTCTTCATAATGCTTGCCCAGTTCGCGGGCGTAGAGCTTGGCGGTCATCTTCTGGTTGAGGCAGTGCCAGATGACGCCCTCACGTTTGGGGTCGAGGTCGAAAATGGGATGCCCGGTGATTTTGGCATAGTCCGGACGCTCGTCCACAATGCCGGGGTCGGCGATATAGGCACAGGGCAATCCGATTTCAGCGGCGATAGAGTCGCTGATCAGTGCGCCAAGGTTACAGGCATGTTTGCCCTGAATGCCGGCATGGCACTCCTCTTTCATCAGTTCATTGACACGGTAGGCACCGCTTTCGCACGGGCGGGTGAGACCGCCGCGTCCCATCACCACTGCAATCTCGTCAGTGCCGACACCGTGGCGTTTCAGCATGTCGAGAATGGCACCCTTGCGGTAGTCGAACTGGTCTGCTACCTCATGGAATTTCTGTATCTCCTCAATGGGATGTGACAGGTTTTCGGTAAATACTTCATTCTCCCCTTCGTAAATAGCGGCCTTGGTCGAGGTCGCGCCGGGGTTGATGACTAGGGTATACTTCTTGGTACTCATAGTATGAAATATTGATTTTCTAATATTTTTTATGTCTTACTGAAAGCATTTGGCCATCGAAGAAACAACCTTTAACGGCATTTTCCTTTCAGAATTTCAATTTGCAAAAATAAGAAAAATTATTCAATCAATGCAAGTCGATTATTTATTTTAACAAAAAAAACTGTCTTTTAGTTGTGACGGCTGCGCTTGAGCAGATAGGGCAGCAGCACTTGTTCTGTACCGAGGCCAACGTCTACGGGTTGATAGTCAATGCGGTATTGTATTGTATGTTGCTTCAGGTCGGCGGTTTGGCTCAACATGGTCTCCCGATACCGTTCCATCACCTCCGAGGGTTGCACTTTCAGCCGTCTGCCACTCTCCAGGTCGATGAATTCCGTTGGACGGTTGGAGAAGTCAAATTCCACCTCCTGCCCTTTGTGCAGAGTGTGGAAAAACAGCACCTCGTGTTTACAGTGGCGCAGGTGTCTCAGTGCGTCAAGCAAGGGGTCGCGGTCCGATGGCTTCACGATGGCATCGGTGAAGATTACCACCATCGACCTTTTGTGAAGCCTTTCGGCGGTCAGATGCAACGCCTCCGTGATTTGTGTACCCTTTCGGGGCTGCTCGTTCCGTTGCCCGGGAAGGGGGCTGCGCAACTCCGCCTCGAGCAATTGCAGCACATATTGCTGGAAGGCACGGCTACTGCGGCAGTCTGTCTGCAAGTCGATACCCTCGCTCACAAGCGACAGGCCGAAAGCGTCGCGCTGCCTCACCATCAGCTCTGTAAGCACCGCCGCAGCATAACAGGCAAAAGTCAGTTTGTTGGGGTGCTGTATGTTGCCCTGCCCTTCCGGGGGCAAAAGCATCGAGCTGCTGTGGTCAATCACCAACTGACAGCGGAGATTGGTCTCCTCTTCGTAACGCTTTACAAACAACTTGTCAGTCCTTCCGTAGAGCTTCCAGTCAATATTGCGGGTCGACTCACCCTGCGAATACTGCCGATGCTCGGCAAACTCTACCGAGAAACCGTGAAAAGGACTCCTATGCAAGCCAGCGATGAATCCCTCCACCGTCTGGCGTGCATAAAAGTCCAGCGACTTGTATCTCTCTAAATCCTCAAACAATGCTCTTACAACAGTGCGTCAATCTTGTCGGTGAGGGTTTTCTTCTGCACTGCGCCGACACTCTTGTCCTTCAATTCGCCATTCTTGAAAAACAGCACAGTGGGCACGTTGCGGATACGGAAACGGGCTGTGATTGAGGGGCATTGGTCTACATCGGCAGCGCCGACTGCGGCACGACCTTCATAGTCGGAGGCTATCTCCTCCACCACGGGAGCAAGGGCTTTGCAGGGTCCGCACCAGGTGGCGCCAAAATCTACCATTACGACGGCGTTGTTCTTCAGTACTTCGTCGAAATTCTGTTCTGTGATAGTGATTTCCATAATATTCTTTGTTTATTAATTTGTTGCAAAAATACTAAAAATTCAGCAACCAACTCTATGTTTACAATAAAAATTTTTTTTTCCACCACCTCGGCGTTGTTAATTTTTTTGCCGTCAATAGGTTGTATGTGAATAAATTTTTTTCCCGCCTTTCTGTTGGTAAAAACTCCACATTTTATTTTGTCATAACCGAAAATATGTGTAATTTTGCAGTTTGATATTTATCGGAGCGGGAAATGCAGACATCACCCCGACCCCCTGTGGCATAGACTTTTCGGATGCCACGGTTTGTCGGCAAGTGCCACGGCATCCCTCTAAGATTAAAAAGCAATTGTAATGAAACGAATTTTATATACACTACTCATCTTCCTCTTCGCCGCACCCGTAGCCAGTGCGCAAAACCACAACGTCAACGAAGAGGCTCTCGACATGGCCGACCAGTTTGTCTCCAACTACGACAGCCTGCTCAACAGTTATGTCATCAGCAAATATTCCTCCACCTCGCGCCGCCATCGCGCCAACATCAACACCGACTATGCCTTCGACCAAATCCCCGATTCGGTCATTGCCCGCCGCCTCAGTTCCCTCCACACAGTCATCCCCATGACATTTAACCAAGAGGTGCGCGCCCATATCCGTATGTATCTCAACCGGATGCGCAACCGCCTCGATGTCATGCTCACCCTTTCGGAGTATTATTCACCCCTTTTCGAAGAGTCCCTCTCGCGCTACGATGTACCCGAAGAACTCAAATACCTCACCATCGTCGAATCGGCCATGAACCCCCAGGCCACCTCCCGTGTCGGTGCGGCTGGTCTATGGCAGTTCATGTACACCACCGGCAAAAACTATGGCCTTGAAGTCAACTCCATCATCGACGAGCGCCGCGACGCCTACAAATCTTCCGATGCTGCGGCACACTATCTTCACGACCTCCACAAAGTTTTCGGCGACTGGCATCTCGCCATTGCCGCCTACAACTGCGGCCCCGGCAATGTCAACAAAGCCATTGCCCGTTCCGGCGGCCAGCACAACTTCTGGCAGATTTACCCCTATCTCCCCCGCGAAACCCGTGGATATGTGCCCGCCTTCATTGCCGCCACCTACATTATGAATTTCTACCCCGAACACGGGCTCCATCCCAAGCGGGTCTCCATCCCCCTCCGTACCGACACCGTCATGATTGAACGCAACATGACCTTCTACCATATCAGCAAGCACATCGGCATCGACATCGAGGAGCTCCGCGCCCTCAACCCCCAATACCGTGCCGACTACATCCCTGGACAAGGCGGCTCCTACCCGCTCTGCCTGCCCACCGATAAGATGAACGGCCTCATCCTCCATGCTGAGAACATCTTCCGCGAATCCGAGGACTCCCTCAGCAGCAAACCCGCGCCAATAGCCATTGCCGAGGAGAAACCTGCCCAGCCAGTCCGCAAAGCCTCCTCGTCGCGCAGCAAATCCAACCCATCCTACCATAAAGTACGCCGTGGCGAAACCCTCTCCTCCATTGCCTCCAAGCACGGCACCACGGTCCGCAACCTCAAAAAGCTCAACAACCTGCGCTCCGACCGCATCCGCTATGGCCAACGCCTCAAAGTGCGTTAGTCCCTGCAAACTCCCCAATCCGGTATCGAAACAGACAAAATACACCCTCCTCCATGAAAAAGTATCTCAAAGCCTTGTGGCTTATTGTAAAAAACAAATATGTAGCCGCCACCCTCATTTTTGCTCTGGTTTATTTCTTCCTGAGTGAGAACAGTATCATGGTCACCCACAATCTCAACCGCGAGGTGTCGGAGCTGAAAAAGGAGGCCAGACTTATCCGCACAGGCATTGAACAGGACAGCATCGCTGCCGTCTCGCTCTTCGGCAACCTCGATGCCATCGAAACCTACGGGCGTGAACATTACTATATGAAACGTCCCAACGAGGACATTTTCATAATCAAAGACTGACGTCCCGCCATGCGCAAGCTCTCTCTCATAGCCCTGTGCGCCCTTGCAGCCGCAACCCTTTTCACCTCCTGCGATACCCTCAAACGTTTTCTCAACCGCGACTTGGAAGAGGAGGATTACTCCATGGGCGAACTCTATGTCGACGAATATGTCAAGGAGGTGCCTTACGTTCCCACCCCATCGGCCGAGGCTGTCCGCTCAGGCAATGTCAACGCTCTTGGCATCGAGCGCGAACCCGGCGACAACGAAGAACTCTACAACGCCATCCAACAGTGGATGGGAACCCCCTACAGGTATGGCGGCAACGACAAAAACGGCGTGGACTGCTCCGCTTTTGTCGGCCATATCTACTTGCAGGTCTACAACCGTCAGCTCCACCGTGTGGCCAACGACATCCAGCTCGATGCCGACCTGATTTCGAAAAGCGAACTGCGCGAAGGCGATGTGGTGTTTTTCACCAACAGCAAAGGGCGGGTGTCGCATGTGGGCATATATCTTAAAAACGGCCTCTTTGCCCATTCCTCCACCTCGCGCGGGGTGATTATCAGCCGTCTCGACGACAAATATTGGAGCAAACATTTCTATAAAGGCGGGCGCATCCGATAACACCCTCCCGTCCCGTTTCCCCGTTTCCCCGACATTTTTTCAATGGTTGTATTACACTTGTTTTACACTTTTAAAGTGTAAAACAAGTGTAATACAAGTGTAAAACAAGAGTGCTTGGGACAAGGGAACAACAGTTTACCCGCCTGCCGAAGGGGACAGGAGGGCTGAAGTATGAGATGTGAGGGAGGGTGCTATTTGGCAGGGTAGCCCATCTCTTTCAGAAGGGTGACGAGACGTTCGCCGAAGTCGCCCTGAATGATGATTTCGCCGTCTTTGACGCTGCCTCCTACGCCGCATTTGGTCTTGAGTGTTCGGCCGAGGGTGTTGAGGTCGTCGTCGGTGCCGACGAAGCCGGTGACGATGGTGACGGTTTTGCCGCCGCGGCCACTGCGCTCCATGCGCACACGCAGTTTCTGCTGTGAGGGGGGCAGGGTGTCGGGCTGGGTGTCGTCGTCCTCGTATTGGTATTGGTAGTCGGGATTAGTGGAGTAGACCACCCCTACAGCCGAGCGGCTGTTTTTGTTTTTCGACATGGCTATTTCTTTTTGGGGAGCAGTTGGTTGCGGGTCAATTGCAGCTGGTCGCGCACGGCTTGCAGTTGTTCGGCGGCCTGTGGCGAGATAAGGGGGCGTTTCATGTCGCGTTTGAGTATCTTGAGGCTGCGGGTGTGGTTGACGAAATGGAGTTCGTTGCCCACGTTTTCACCTTCACCGTCGATGTTGACCCATTTGTCCACGTTGCCGGCAACCCATACTTCGTGGGCTTTGAACATTTCGACATGCTGGCTGAGTTCAAAGTGGTTGGCGTAGACGAGGGGGCCGGTGATGGCTACGTGTTCGATAGGTATTTTGTCGACGATGCTGATGTCTATCAGTCCGTCGTCGAGTTTGGCCTGCGGTGCCACGGCGGCATTGTAGCCGAATTGGTTGCTGTTGGCAAAAGTGGTGAACCAGGCTTTGCGGCGCAGTTCCTTGCCGTCGATGACGAGGGTGTAGTCCTTGGATTCGTAGGTGGGGTATTCGCGGAGGATGAGGTTGAGATAGGCCGAGAATCCGCGTATTTTGGCTGCTTTCATGAGGCGGGCGATATAGGCGTCGAAGCCTACGCCTGCAATGCTGGCGATATAGAATTTGTCGTTGAGGATGATGGTGTCGATAAGCCCCGGGTTGTTTTGGTTGAGCATACGGATGGCGAAGGCCGGTGTGAGGGGTATTTTCATGCAACGAGCCAGGCCGTTGCCACTGCCGCAGGGGATGATGCCAAGGGTGGCGTCGCTGCCGTGCATGCCTGCAATGACATCGTTTACGCTGCCGTCACCACCGACGGCGGTGATGATGTCGAAGCCTTCTTCAGCACCTTGGCGTGCGAGTTCGGTGCCGTGGTGGATGTGCTCGGTGTAGCGCACCTCGTAGTCGTAGAGGTCGAGGTCGAGGTTTGACTTGAGGAGACGTTCTATCTTTTTTTGCCGTCCAATGCCCGAGATGGGGTTGACGATGACAAGCATTCTTTTTTTCATGGTTATCGCAGTTGGTTGTTGATGAGGTGGTGGTTATATTGCTGAACGATGGCTTTGAGGAGTTTGATGTTGCCGTTGCCCTCTTCTTTGTCTTGACAGAGGACGGCCACGCCATCGGGGGTTTCGAGTTGATAGTAGCTGTTGCCGTAGGCTATTTGCCAGCCGCCCTCGGGGTTGCGGAAGACACTGGTGCCGAAGCAGACGGTGTTGGCGCGGATGCCGAGGTAGTCGAGCAGCGTGGGCATGATGTCGGTTTGCTGCATGAGGCGGCTATAGACATGGTGCGGCGGGTTGTTGTCGGTGTTGTCGGTTGCCGACTCGGGCAGATGTATAATCATGGGGATGCGGTACCAGCCGTTGTAGTCGTTGTATTCGCGGCTGAGGCCTTGTCCGCTATGGTCGGCGGTGATGAGGAATACGGTGTGCTCGTACCAGTCGGTTTGTTTGGCGGCTTTGAAGAAGAGGCGCAAAGCATTGTCGGAGTAGGCCACCACTTGGCAGAGCGGGTGCGGACCTTCGGGGAACTGGCCTTTGCGCTCGGGCTGCATGGTGTAGGGGTGGTGTGAGGAGATGGTGAAGACACCAGAGAAGAAGGGCTGTGGGAAGGTGCTGAGACGGCGTACCATGTATTGCAGGAAGTGTTCGTCGAAGATGCCCCAGACGCCGTCGTAGTCGGATTCTTTCGACAGACGGTCGGCCATGTATTCGTTCTGGCCGTAATATTCTTGGAATCCCATGCGGGCGCAGAGTTTGTCGAATGACATGACACCGTTGTAGCTGCCATGGAAGAAAGCGGTATGGAAACCGTTGTCGCGCAGGATGGTGGGGAGGGAATGGAGGCTGTCGTCGGCGTAGTCGCTCATGGTGATGGGGAAAGGCATGAGGGTGGGCAGTGAGGAGAAGATGGCGGGGATGCCTTCGATGGATTTTTTGCCGTTGGCACGTCCTTGGTAAACGATAGAGTGTTGCGCAAGCGAGTCGAGGAACGGGGTGAAGGAGGGCATGATGCCGTGGTTGTAGCAGCCCATGTATTCCTGCGAGAAACTTTCGAGTACGATGACTACGATGTTGTTGTATTGACGTTTGAGGGAGTCGGGTGTGGCGGCAAGGAAGTGTCCGGCATTGGGAGCCCAGCAGGGTGTCCATGGGGTGGAGTCGGCTGCGAAGTCGTAAGGTGCATAGGTGGGGTTGAAGAGTTGGAGGGCTTGTGCGTCGTCCAGATAATCGACTTCCTGCAGGGTGCCGCCGTTGAAGGTGCGGACAATGTTGTAGCCGCTGTTGGTGACGAGGGCGCTGTTTTTGGCTTGGCAGTAGTTGGTGGTGTCGTGCCAGTCGATGTTTTTGCCGAAGCCACCACGGAGGAGGAAAATGACCACAGCCACGCCGACGATGAGACCTACAATGTCGTTGGCACGGTGATTGCGGTATTTATTGCGCCCGATAAGTTTGATTTTGGTACCCAGAAAGAATGTGGCAAAAATGAGAATAAAGCCGAAGAGAGTGGAGTGCCAGTAGTCGACGAGGAAGTGAGGCCACAGGCTGCCCATGTTGCCGCTGATGCCGAGGTATTGGAAAATCTCGCCGGTGAGACGGCGGTAGGTGTACTGGTAATAGGAGGCGTCGCAGATGTCGCTGATGATGATGAAGAGGACGGGGACGTAGTAGAGGAGTATTTCGGTAAGGCGGTGGTAGTGTTTGTTCCAGCGGAATTTGAAGGGCAGAAGATTGGCCACAAAGTAGGGGAGGAGTAAACATCCGATGGTGGCAATGCCAAAGATGATGTTGCCCCAAACTATGCCTAACCATTCTTTGGCATCGGCCACATGGAAGATGCGGGTGTTGGAAAGGTAGAAGAATGTTTGGGCAGCAAGCAGTAGCAGGAATGCAAGAAGTGCTTTGCTGAGGAGGTAGGCATATATGTTGCTGGTGTATATCCAGCCACGTTTGCGACGGGGTTTCATTGGGGTCTATAGTTTGATTGACTGAGAATTTTCTGGGCATCGGTCTCTTCGAATAATTGTGTGATGGAGAGACCTGTTTTTTTCATGTATTTGCTGACAATCTGCCAGCCGATATAGTCGGTGGTGCGGGGCGATGAATCGCGGAAAGCATTGGTTTTGGGAGCATCGTCGATAAAGTTGTGGAAGCGCATGTAGTCGGTTTCGAAGAGCAGTTTGCTCTGCATGAAATAGGCCCAGACGTGTTCCTCGTTTTGCTTCATCCAATCCATTTGTTGGCTGGTGTAGCGCATGAGGATGCTGTCGGGCGCGTCGGGAAGGGTTTGCTGGGCAAAATAGATGGCTTTGCCTTCTGAGACCATGTAGTCCAGCAGGGTCATCTCGCGGTCTTGCGGGATGGCAATGTGCTGACGGGCAATGGCGGTCATGCAGTCGGTGAGAAGGTACTGCCGGCGGCTTTGCTGCACAAGGTAAAGGGGGGAGTTGAAATAGTTGAAACGTTCGGTATAGGGGAGGATGTATTGGTCGAGGCTGATAATGATTTCGTGACTATTGCAGCCCACACGCATGTCGTAGTTGAACGAGCCGGAGAGGTAGGTGTAGACTTTGTCGTAGCGCAGGGTGGGGCAGAGGTTTTCGGCACGTGAGAGGGCCAAGGCAAGGGCTTTGGCTTCGGGTTGCATGTCACCGAAGAGGCTGTCGACAGTGCCATAGATTGTACGCATGGTGGGGTCTTGCACAAAGCCTTGAAGCATGGCCATGAATTCAGGGTTGTTGGGCTGTAGGTTGAGGAGGTCGGTGCTGTACTCATTACTTACTTGCGACAATTTGGCGGGGAGCTGGTCGACGGGGGTATCAAAAAGCACCTTGTCGAAGCGGTGTATTGTTACCGCTTCGACAGGTGTTTGTTTACAACTTGTAGAAAGAATGGTTGCCAGGAGGAACAGAACGGGGATGCAACCGAGAGTGTGGCTCCGTTGTGCGGCAACGGGCCTTCGATGAGTTATCCAGGTCAGTATTCTGTTCACGTCTTATTCCTTGGTTTCTTCCTCTTTTTTGCCCTTGTCCTCGGCGGCTTCGTCAAGGATGCGGATTTTGGCTTCGAGAAGCGCTATCTGCTGGCGGGTGTTTTGCATTTTCTTTTCAAATTCCTCCTTCAGCAGGTCGGCCTGTTTGCTGTTGGCAAGGAAACCGATATTGTTTTCCCACAGTTTGAGGTCGGAACGCATCTTTTCAATCTGGTTGAGGAGCTGGTTCTTTTCGCTGTTGAAGAAGTGTTGGTCGCCGGAGGTGTGGCTGCGGACGCGCTCGCGGTAGTTGGTCTCATCGGCTTCCCTGGCTGAAATCTTCAGTTGTTCAAAGATGCTGTTGATGAGTGAACGGTATTCCTTTTGTATGCGGTCCTTTTCTTTCATCGGCACATGTCCGATTTCGGCCCAGCGACGTTGGAAGTCTTTAATGGCATTGAGGTTCTCCTCCTTGTTGTCGCCGAATTGGTGGGCTTTGATTTCCTCAAGGATAGCAGTTTTCTTGGCGAGGTTGTCGCTCTCAGTGCTGCGGATGTCTTTGAAGAATTCACCTTTCTTGGCAAAGAATTCGTCGCAGGCGCTGCGGAAACGGTGCCATATCTTGTCGCTGACTTTGCGGCTGGTGGCGCCTATCGTCTTCCATTCTGCCTGGAGCTGCAGGAGCTCTTCGGTGGCTTTTTTCCAGTCTTCGCGTTTGGCAATGGCTTCGGCACGGAGGCAGAGATCCAGTTTCTTGTTGTAATTTTCAGCCTGCTCGTCGCGTAGTTGGCCGAAATGGAGCTTCTTGTCGGCATAGTGTTTGTCGATAATGCCTTTGAATTGGTTCCATACGGTCTCGTTCTGTTCACGGGGGACAGGACCAATGCTCTTCCAGAGTTTCAAAAGCTCGTCGAGTGCATCGGTGGTGTCGTTCCACGCTTTGGTGGATTGCGGGAGCTGTTGTGTGAGTTCGGTGGCTTTGTCGATCAAGGCCTGTTTGGCAAGGAGATTCTGGTCCAGTTCCTCTTTCCGCTGGTCGTAGTATTCGTGGCGGCGTTCATCAATCTGGTTTGCGGCATTGTTGAAGCGTTGCCATGTCTCTTCGTTCTGTTCGGCGGGGACTGGTCCTATCTCGCGCCACTGGGCACGGAGTTCTTGCAGGGCTTTGAAGGCTTTGGTAACCGATGTTTCGACAATGAGTTCCTCGGCGCGCTCGCACAATTGGATTTTCTGCTCCAGATTGCGTTTGAGGTCGAGCATTCTCAGCTCCTTGTTTATTTTTACTTTGTTGAAGAATTGTTCAATAAGGAAATGGTAGTTTTGCCACAGGTCGTTCATCTGGTCGCGGGGGACTTCGCCGATGGCTTTCCATTTGTCCTGGATGGCGTTGAATTCGTCGTAGGTCTGTTTCAGAGTCTCCTCGTCTTTGTCTATGAGGCTGCGGAGTTCTTCCAGGATTTGTTTCTTGGCCTCCAGGTTGGCGGCTTTCTGGGCTTCGATTTGTTCCTGCATTTTCTGACGGCGGGAACGGTAGGTGTCGTAAGCTTTGTAGAAAGCTTCGGCAGTGGCATCGTTGGCGGGCTTGTAGTCCTCCTTGTTGCCTCCTTCTGCCAAGAAAGCTTCGAAAGCCTGCTTTTCAACTTCTTTGTTGAGAATGTTGAATTGGTTTCGGATGGCGCTGGCACGGTTGCGGATACGGGTGATGTCGTCGTTCATCAACTCGTTGAATGCGGCAAGCAGACATTCACGATCCATGGTGGAGTAGTCCACCACA
>JAEEGL012035495.1_pt1 | contig 16847 bp, 15 predicted proteins | sample 9134231 | NCBI WGS metagenome assembly JAEEGL01 (sample SAMN16246548, study PRJNA631951) | gut metagenome | biome: gut microbiome; feature: rumen; material: fiber-attached | host: Bos | place: Iran: Karaj | collected 2018-10
TATCATAAAAGCACGAACTTTCATAAAAACGCGACTGAAAATGAAAGAAATCAAGTGCCGAAACGGCTAAAATCAAGAAAAAAAATAGTACTTTTGCAAAAAATACGGCTCACATTGAACGTTATATGCTGAATAATTCTTATCTTTGTACCGTCGTACTGCAAAGACGACATACATATTGAAGAAGCGTTTAGCGCTGTTCCATCCGTTGAATCTGGACAATTCGCCGAATATTGGAATAGTAAGAAACGCTCTTCCTGCGATGGATTGTATACCTATGTATATATACCGTCAAGGGTGTGAGCTGTTTTTCTATATTCATATTCAGGCAGTCCAGAGCCAAACGGAGAGTATAGTACTAATTGGCTCACACTTCTTTGTATGTATAAACCTAAAACAATGGAAAAAGCCTGTAATAGAGCCTATGCAGGGAGAAAACGAACTGAAACTATATGGTACTATTCGACATACTTAGCTATTCTTTCAGTAGTGCACTATGGGGTGTGCTTATAGCTATAGCTTGTATGGCGTTGTTTGTGTTTTTAATAAAAGGTTGGTACAAAGATGCTACATTTTCGCCTGTGAGCTATTTGGTCGGCACAGTGTTATTTCTTTTTCTGTCTGTCCAATGCATTTTGATTGTTGGCTCTCTGAAAATACTCAATACCACTGATTTTTATGAAGCAGAAATAACTCGCATAATAGATAGTGCCTATGAGGCATCAGACGAAGTTTCGATGGAACATGCCTCAGACATCATAGACACTATTATCGATCGTTTTCCTCTTTTACATTATTATATAGGAGGCGGCGAGTTTTCTGGCTTTACTGCCGAGCAACTCCCTCATGCAATGGCAGACGAATTACGCTCTTTTATGCGTTGGTACATCTTTCGTAGAATCCTATGGTGTCTAGGTTTTGTAGTTGTTGGTGCCATTTGTGTGATAAAGTCCCTGTCAAAGAGTTATAAGGGTAATGGGAGACAACGAGTTCAACACGACAGAAGACGTGTTAGTAGAAGATCAAGAAGATAGAATTATAATAATATCATTATGAGTACAAAAAGTTTTTGCAACAGCAACCACATCTTGGTGGGTTTGGGAGGTACAGGAGGTAAGATTCTCCGTGCTTTCAAAATGAGAATGTTTGAAGAATTCCATGATGACGAAGTGCGTAAAAAGCAGCCTGTCGCACTTCTTTATGTTGATTCCACAGATGAGATGATGCCACAGGATGGTAAGGCACGTCCAGATTTCCGTGTGATGGGTAAAGATGCTTCTTTTACAAGGAATGAGTTCCTAAATATTAAAGCTGTAGATGTAGAACACATTCTTGATCATATTGGAAATTACCCTTCTGTTAAGGGTATCGTTAACAATGTGACGGCAGTAAAGTCTGCTATTGGTTCTTTAGGACAGGCAGCAGGGCAGAAACGCCGTGCAGGTCGTCTCCTTTTCGCTGCCAATGCTATAGGGTATGTAAACAGTTTGCGTGATGCCTATGCCCGTTGTGAAAAAATATCTGGAGATGCTAATAATACTAATATCCATATTTTTGCGGGTCTTTGTGGCGGAACAGGGTCAGGCTCTATCGTTGATGTCATCATTCAGAGTCGTAAGACCTTCCCTGATGCAAAAATATCTGTGTATGCCATGATTCCAGAAATGAATCTGCCCAAGAGCGATATGGATCAGGGACGCTATTACCAGAATGGTTATGCTGCCATGAACGAACTGAATGCCTTGCAGGCAGGTCGTTGGTTCCCACAGGATGTCACAGGTGGAGGCGAAGCTCATTTTTATAATGATCGTGTAAAAGGTGTGGCAGATGGCTTAACCATTTATAGCAATGTCAATGAAAACGGTTTGACTATCAACTCATTGCAGGAACTCCCAAAGATAGTCAGCGACTATATTTTCGCCCGCATTTTCTTTGTTAACGAGGAAGATCAGGTGAATAGTGACCTCATTCGAGCCTACAATTTTGAGAATATGGATGATTTTGCCCTCGAGTATGACGAGACTGCAAATCCAGGTCCTGATGGTCGTATTCCAGTGGCACGTACAAAGAAGGTTAATTCCTTTGGTATTAAACGGGTGATGTATCCTGAGTTGAGAGTTTTGAAGCATATCACTTATACTGTTGGCGAAAGTGTACTTTATCAGTTCAAATATAATAACTGGCGTGAAAATCAAGGCTTTGTGAATGAAGAGCGTAACAAAGATTATCGTAAAGATTATCTGAACAGTGATAATATCCAAAAGTGGATGCTTGATGACCTTCATCTTACCTATGAATTGAAAGTGTTGGAGTCGGATGCTGACTATCCTCGTTTCAATGATTACTGGCATGATAAGTCTGTAGGTTATGCTGAAGAAGCCAAGAAGGCAGACAATCCGCTCAATGAGCTTGACAATATCATGGGAGAGTTCTATACGAATCATTTCCGTGAAGAAGGTGTAGAAACCTTCTTTACTGGCAAAGAAAGAGCAATACCCGAAATAGCCAAAGAGATCCGCCATAACGTAGAAAATGAGCTCTATGAAAAATGGAAGGTTGGTGATGTCTCTATTGTGGAACTTCAGAAAGTTTCAAAGCTCTTACTTGAAAAAGTAACAGAGATACGTGCTGACCTTGAATCGAAATCCAAGGAAGAGAAGGAAAACTTTGAGGCTGTTGACCAAGACAGGAGTGATAATGTATCTGAATGGAGTCGCTTGGGCATCCTTCAGCGAATGGTGGGTGCTGGTGCTCGCAGATATGCAGAGCATCAGGAGATTTTGACAGACTATTACACTTCTAAGACAATGCTTGTCGCTTGGGAGTTCGCTAAAAAACTCGCTGCCCGTATTTATGTTGAATTAGGCAAGATGGATGCAGACATCTCGGCATTTGGCCAGAAGATCAACGATGCCATCGATGAAACTGAGCGTTTGGTGACTGCACAGCGAAAGATTAACAAAGGCTTAGAAGACATGAAGGGCGCCATCATCGAAGTAAGCGAGGATGAGACTATGAGCGAATTTGAAGTAGAACTTAAGGTGGATAAGGTTGACATGCCTAATATAGCCCGTCAGATTCGTGAGAGTGTTTTGCCAGAAGGCGATTTCGTTAACTTTGGAAGATTGGCTACAGATATTAGCGTTGATGATATCAAAGATGCATTCGACATCAAGTTATCACAGATAGTCAAAACAAAACACGATGAAAAAGCAGAAAGTGACAAGAAAGTGCTTGGTCTCAACATACTTACTCAGTTGCAGCAGAAGTTAAAAACAGAAGATGATATAAAGGCGTTTGCTTCTAAGATCGTTAATCAGAGTGGTGTGTATCTGAAACTGAATAATGATCAGATTCAACTCCACCTCCGTAATAATGAAGGCAATCTGAGTCCAACCAATCCTGCAAGCATCAATAAGAAGACTATTCTGGTTTCTATCCCATCGCCAGATGACAATGAAGGCCTTAAGAAATTTGCAGATAAACTTGAAGATGCATTCAAGAACTCGTTTAACCAGAGCACAGCACGCACAACGATAGTTGTCAATCGTAAGAGTCCACGAAAAGATGAGTTGTCTATCATAACAGTAGCATATTGCTTCCCAATTCGGGCTATCGATTGGATGAAACCATACAAGGAGCGTTATGAAAGATTTCTGAATACGGGTAATCCTGCAACAGATGCAGGCAATGCAATCCTTCTTCATAGTGAAGGTGATGGCAAACAACTCCCATCGTTATTTGCAGTTGACAATGCAGAAGAGATTGCTGCAAAGGCTGCACAAGAGGCAATGGTTGCACAGGCTGCAACAACTCAGCCTCAGGCTGGCCCTGCCGTACCTCCACCAATGCCTGGTGCAGCACCAGTTCCACCGCCCATAGCACCACAGCCAGAAATAAAACTCTTCATCGCAGTTGCAGGACAGCAATATGGCCCTTATAATATGGATATGTGTAAACAGATGGTTCAAGGTGGTCAATTGACACCTCAGAGTATGGTTTGGATGGAAGGAATGCCTGCATGGGCTTCCGCAAGTCAGGTTCCTGCATTACAGGCTCTATTTGCTCCTGCTGCCCCAGCGATGCCACCATTGCCTCCAACAGGTGGCCCAACTCCTCCACCTATGATGTAATAAAGAAGATGTAAAAACAGAATAAAAAAGAATACGATTATGGCAGAAAGAAATACAGACCGTGTACGTTATAGATATGGTATTTGTCTGAACGACAATTGTGAGAAATGTAAGTCAAAAGAGGTACAGGAAATCCCTGCACGCAAGGAATTCGTTTGTTCTGAATGTGGTAAGCCTTTACGCGAATGCCCCCCTCCAAAGAAAGGCGGCAACACGAAACTCATCGGCATCATTGCTGGTGTTGTAGTCTTGCTGGCTATCATTGGGTGTATTATCGCCTTTAGTGGAGGTAGTGAGGAAAAGCCGACTCCAGCGCCTGTACCAGAGGTTAAGGAGAATACTGACAGCATCAAGGCTGCCCAGGAAGCTGCAGAACAGCAGCGCATTAAGGACAGTCTGGACGCAGTTGCTGCTGCAGAAGCTGCTAAGAAGCAAGAGGCGGAGAAGAAAACCGAGCCCGCCCCTGCAGCACAAAAGCCAGCTAAGTCTGCTTCTGGTTCAAAGAACCTTGGCTATGCCACCTTCAAGGGCTCTTGGCCTAATGATGTGAATGGCCGCATGGTGTTCACCTCTTCGCATGTCATAGACAGCAAAGACCCTAAAGGCCGCGTGGCTGAGGCTGGTGACTATGTGATTGGTGAATGGGCTGACGGACACCTGGTTCAGGGTATCTGGTATGGAGCTGACAATCAGGTGAAAGGTAGTGTTATCATTGGCAGGTAATATTGATAGTCATGCTGAGACGCTCTATTCATTCATTTCTGCTAATCGCATGGTGTGCTTCCGCATCATCTCAGGGCTTGAAACTGTTCAGCCCTGAGATGAAGGAGGCTGCGCCAAAAACTCAAGTGGTGGTGATGGACTTCTTGGAGCGTTACTTCGGAAAGGAGCTGTCAAGCCAACGTCAGACGACACGTGAACATAAAATGGCCGATGATAAGGTCTATTTCCGCAAAGGCAAGCCCTCAGACTTATATCAAGTAGCTGACACCATGCCATTTTCCATCAATCTGCTTGATCGCTATTATGAGGTAAACTGGATGAAGGCTGACAATCCATTTGTAACTATCGTGTTCCCCGCTCAATACGACCTGCTGCTTGGAGCACAGAAAGATGACGCTACGAAGAAATTCAAGGATGCCATACTTGCTGCTCCACAGAAAACGATAGACTTTAAAACACCTCCTGATTTGCAGCAAATTAACAGCACCATATATAAGACTAAGGGTGACACCCTCGAACTGGCAAGTCTGACAGATGCTATATATTATAATAAGGTGCGCGATGACTATCATCCTGTTTTCAATAATGAGTATTTGGCTTATTCAGCTGCCAACCTGTTTCATGGACTAATACCAAAGAGAGATTATCGGATGTATGTGGAACAGTCTGTCTATGGTATGACCACCATCAATTATACCATTTCTCTAAGTCAATGGCTCAACTATTGTGCAGAGTGGGGATTGAAGGTGTTTTTTGCCGTAGAGGAAGAGCGCGAGGATGGTATATTGGCGCTTCTGATAGCACAGAGCAAAGAATTAGGTTATCATCATTTGCTTTCTGTTGTCATTCCAGACAAGTTCGTTACTGACCAGAATGCTGTGCTGAAGGTAAGGCTGACTCCCTATATTCCAGTCCATAATGTGAAGGATCTATATCAAAAACAATCTGAAACCCATAAAAGAGTAAAATGGCAATGAAACGACTACTATTTATAATAGCTATTGTAATCTCCAACCTTTTGATATGTAAGGCGCAGACGGTTGCTGATGTGACTAAAAACATCAATAAGGTGAAGCGTGACACGATGTATATCTATGCTGAATCTACTACAAAAGATCTTAGCGAGGCATACAACAATGCTCGCGCCATCTTGGAAATGCAAGTCGGTGAGTGGGTCCGCAAGCAGCATCCTTCCGAAGGAATAGAAGTTTGCATCGTAAAAGCCAAGGAACATTTCTTGCAGCTTGACACTCGCCGTGGAGAGCTTTACCGCGCCTTTGTCTATGTCAAGAAAAGCGACATCATGCCGGTAGCTGACAAGAGCGAAGTGACTGTTCTTGAAGTGGCTCCTGCTGTCCAGCCGGATCAGCCAAAGCCCCAACGTGCCATCATTGTAGAAGAAGCACCTGTAGAACTAGAAGCAACTCCAGTATTAGAATTGACTTCAGAGGAAAAGCAAATGAAACTGGTTCGGAGTTTCTATGAAGTAGAACCGTATATTAAGGGACTGAAAAGCAAAGGCCGTCTGAATGCATACGGCAAGTATGCTACGATGCCGACTAAAGAAGATTGTCATCTGTTTGTTTATGACAAGCAAGGTAACATCTCGGCTTTGCTTCGCAAGAGTGGTGACAAACAATACAATCTGAATACGTTAAAGGAAGACAACGTTAAGAACTACAAAAACTGCGGAGCCATCTGGTTCCAATTGAAATAAGAATCAAAAAATATGAACATTTATGGATAATATGTGGTCATTCGTGTTAAAAAGAAAAATCTGTCTTTTGTTGGTCCTTGTGTCATTAGGCGCAAGGGGGCAAGTCTCGTTTACTGTTTCTGATGGTATCGACAACGCTACTATCAAGTCAAAGATTGAGAGTACAGTCAGCCAGATGCTAACGGAAATCAATGCCGCCCAGACGGCTGGCCGTAGTCTCAATTTTTCAGCTATGGGCAGTATCAGCACTCGGGTGCAGCAGTCAATGGCTATGCTATGGGAGAATTCCCCCTTCATCTGTACTGATGAGGAAATCATCGAGCACTGCATTACTACAGGAACTGGCTATCAGGTGCGTAACATTCCCTTAATGATGAAGCCTACTGGCGAACGTGAGTTTGGTGAAGACGAGTATCAGGAGGCTGTTATCAGTTTTGATAAACAGGGCAATGTGGAGAGTTTTTATCTTAGTATCTCCATGAACCTCTACATGAACGTTATCAAAAGTAATCTGGAACTGACAGACCTCCGTCGTCGTCAGTTGATTCTTGACTACGTAGAGCAGTTCCGCACGGCCTACAATCAGAAAGACATCAACTTCCTCAATCAGGTGTTCAGCGACGATGCATTGATTATCACTGGTAAAGTTATTCAGCAGAAGCATGCTGAAGGGTTCTCCACCCCGAAGATTCAGTACAACAAACAGTCGAAAGAGCAGTACATCAAGAATCTGCGTGGCGTCTTTGCCCGCAATAGCTATATCAAAGTAACCTTCGATGATATCGAAGTGATGCGCCACCCTGTCAATCCAAACTTCTATGGAGTCACCTTACTACAAGGTTGGACCAGTGGCACCTACCACGATGACGGTTACCTCTTCCTCCTTTGGGACTTTACTGATGAGAATGCTCCTCAAATCCACGTCCGCACTTGGCAGCCCGACAAGATCGGAGGTAAGCCATTGCCAAAAGACGAAGTGTTTAGTTTAAGTGATTTTGATATTGAGTGATTTTAATATTGGTCATATGAAAAGGTTTTTGTTATTTATGTTTATATGCATTTGCACCTATTGTCAAGGGCAAACATTGAAAGTTGTTAAGATGGATATGTCTTCTTCTGACATATCAGCACGTACCTTGCCCAGATATGATATAAACGGACTGCCAGGAGCTTTAATAAAAGTTCAATTACCTCAAAAAGGAGCTACGTTCAAAACTCCATTAGGAATTCTTGGCGATGTCAAAAATGATAATGGTGAGTACTTTGTGTATGTTCCTGAAAAAACAAAACAGTTGACAATAAAGGTTTCAAACGCTTTGCCTATAACTGTTATGTTCGGTGAATATGGAATTAAAATGGTTGAGGGTAAAACGAACTATGTGTTACAGATTATCATAGAAGATGGAGTTTCAAGATTCAAGAAAAAGAGTGTTTACATTGAACCTCAAATCCAATTAGGCGGAATGACAGCATTCGGCCTTTCACTTGGTGGTTATGTTAATCATCTTAATGTGGAAGCATCTTATTTGATGGGTCTCACTGAAAGTGAAGAAGTGTTTTGGAACAATACCAATGGTGCGGAATCTGGGAATCTTTCAAGTTACACTTATAAGCCTTCATTCATTGGTGGAAAGGTTGGTTACGCATTTTATTTAGGCCGGCCATTTAGGATAACTCCTCAAGTAGGAGTTGGGGTTGTTTCTCTGAATGGAACAGAAAAGCAGAAAAACGACAAAGTATTAGATGCAAAAAACGGATATGCACTAAATGCTTCTGCATCCGTTAAAATAGACTATTTAATATTGCCTTGGTTGGGTGTAGGCATTACGCCCGAATATTCCATTGCTTTGAGCCAGTCAGATCTATATGAGCGTGTTGCAGATGTATCCTCTAAGGTTGATGGGTTTGCTAAAGGATTTAATATGAGATTAGGTGTGTATGTAACATTTTAGTTGTATTGAGCTATGAAATCATTATTTAGAGTATATGCGTTTTCTATCTTTATCGCTTTTTTAGCAGGGTGTTCAGATAGTAATATTCCAGATAGTTATCACGCGTCTTTATCTGGTCATTCCCTCAATAGCAGTAAAAACCAACTGTCATTTGATTCAAATGGGGGAGTTGAAAATATTACCGTCTATGCCAATAATGTGGCATGGCGTTTCTCTGGATTACCAATATGGTTAACTGTTAGTCCTAATGCTGGCTCATCTACTACCTCTGTTGCCTTTACGGCTTCAGAGAACCTATCTGCTGATACAGCAAGAACGGCTATGTTTTATTTAGAATCCGCAGATGCAGCCTGGAGTTTCCGAACAATGCTTTCTGCTACTCAGCAAGCTGCAACTTCTTATATTACCCCAGCTGTTAAAGATTTATCCTTTAAGGGAAACGGGGGAAGTCAAACTGTCAATGTCTTGTCTAATGTCTCTTGGGAGCCATCTTCTTCTGCTTCATGGGCCAAAGCTGAAGTTTCTACAGATGGCAAAGCCTTAACTGTAAGTGTCGATGAAAATCCTTCAGATGCTCCTCGTACAGCCATTATTACACTTTCTTCTGCAAGCGGAATTTCATCTTCTGTTAACGTTAGTCAAGAGCCTGCAGGAGTAACTGGCTCGACAGAGACGCTGGAATTTGAAAAGGACGGAGGGGCAAAATCAATAACCATTACGGCAGATGCTGCATGGGAGATCAAAACTTCGGACTCATGGATAAATGTTACACCTTCGTCTGGCACTGCAGGAAGCCATATGCTTTCAATTAATGTACAGGAAAACAATTCAACATCAGAGCGAACAGGTTATGTATATGTTAACATAGGCAGTTCTTCCAAACTACAAATACCTATTGTTCAGAAGGGTCTGTTTATTGAGGTTAAGCCAACTTCGTTGTCTTTCTCAGCTGATGCTGAATCAAAGCAACTGGAAATAAGTAGTAATACAGAATGGAGCATAACCTCATTGCCTGACTGGCTTACTGCAAGTTCACAATCTGGCAAGAATAGCCAAACAATAACTTTGAAATCTCAAGTTAACACAAGTGCTTCAAGCCGAAGTGGGAAAATCAAGATTGAGAAACAAGGTATGACACTATCAGTTGTAGTAGATGTTCTTCAGGAAGGAATGAATTTGTCTGTTGATAATAACAACCTTCAATTTGGCGCAAATGCTTCTACTCAGAATGTTGTTATCAATACTTATGCAGAGTGGACTGCTTCATGTTCAGAAGGGTGGATAACTCTTTCTCAGACTTCAGGTACTGGCAAATCAACACTTTCTATCTCTGTTGAGGAAAACAATGGTGATAATTCCAGAACTGGCAATGTGAGGATTATAGCAGGAGAACTCTCTCAAACAATTACAATTACCCAGCAGGGCAAATATTTCAATATTACTGAATCTGATAAAACGTTTACCTCAAAAGGAGGAACGCTCCAGATATCATTCTCCACGAATGACAGCTGGACTGCATCTGTCTCAGATAATGCGTCTTGGCTAACACTATCATCTACAAGTGGCTCTGGAGATGCTGTGATTAATATCACAGCTGGCGATAATGCATCGATGAAATCTCGGGAGTGTGCGGTTACAATAACGCCAAGTACTGGTCAAGGCGGTAAAGTGGGTATTAAACAAGCTGGACGTTATTTGTCAGTTAGCTGTCAAGAACTATACTTTGAACCAATGGGGGGTACTTCTGAGACTATAACAATTTCAACAGATGGAGATGCTTATATTAATGTATCTTCTCAATGGATAACAATCAATCGAAATGTACCTAATAGTATAACAGTAACAGCTTCTCAAAACCAAGAAAATAGTACTCGAACTGGATACATAGAAATAGGTTTGAATGACATTAAGGATAATACGAATACTCCATTATATATTATAGTTAATCAACGAAGTACCAAAATAAATGGTCATGAATACGTAGATCTAGGATTACCAAGTGGATTGTTATGGGCGACCTGTAATATTGGCGCAAATTCAGAGGAAGAAACAGGATGTTATTTTGCTTGGGGAGAGACTTCAGAAAAGAATTATTATGCGAGTAACACTTATGCCTATTTTGATTTCATCTATAGTCAATTCACTAAGTATTATAATGACTCCAAAACAGTGTTAGACAAATCGGATGATGCTGCATATGTATTATGGGGTAAAGAATGGCGAATACCTACAATGAATGAGTTGAATGAATTATTCTCCAACTGCTCATATAGTAAAACTACAAAAAAAGGTGTTTCTGGTATATCATTAATAGGTCCCAATGGTAATTCCATATTCTTACCTATGTCTGGATACAAAGAAGGAAACGAAACGTTTACTTTTGGTTCAGCCGCATACTACTGGTCTAACACTCTAAATAGCAATAATAAGAATAAAGCACGAGCATACAAGATTAACACCTCTGGTTATTCAACTGTAGATTTAACAAGATGGTGGGGATACTCAATACGTGCTGTAAGTGATAAATAGTTGATAAAAAGATAATGGTTATGGAATGTACTTGGTATTCAGAAACTCATATCAGTAAAATAAGAATCGTTTTATCGGTGTTCTTCGTTTTGATATCTTGTATGCCTGTTAAGGCTGATGGAGTTAGTTTTACTATCTCGAAGGGGATTGATGATCAGAATCGTCAGAACTGATTTGGATTCAACTGATTTAAAGCATCGAGGTCACATTCTTGATTTTATAGAACAGTTAAGAACCGCTTACAATCAAAAGGACATCAAATTCATAGAACATGTTTTTGATGATAATTCTCTTTATATTACAAGTGATGGCATAACTAACAAGCAAGATAGTGTCACATCAAGGAAAATACATTATAACGAACAAACAAAAGAACAATTCCTAAAAAATCTCGGAAGGATGTTTCAGATTAATGAAAAGGTCAGGGTAGACATTAGTGAGATTGAGGTGATGCGTCATCCTGTGAATCCCAATTTCTATGGTGTCACCCTCCTGCAAGGTTGGACCAGTGGTAAGTACCACGATGACGGCTACCTCTTTCTGCTCTGGGACTTCACTGACGAAAATGCTCCTCAAATCCACGTCCGCACATGGCAGCCAGACAAAATCGGTGGCAAGCCACTGCCAAAGGATGAAGTGTTTAGTTTAAGTGATTTTGATATTTAATTTAAATGTTTTTTTATGATTACACCTGATAAGAAACCGTTTGCAAAGAAGTATAGAAAACTTATTTCTTCTGATAATACTTTGTTATTAGAAGAAAAGGAACTAATTCTTGATGTACTTAACAAATTGACAATGAATTCATGTAATAAAAGATTTGCATTGAGATTACAGATTCATGAGGCTGAAATCTTGTTGAGAAAGCCTGAGCATATCCAAGCTAAACGAGGTTTTGTTTCTATGGTTAAACTTTTAGGAAAACGTAATGAAGTAATCGACATTTTTAATCATCAACATAAAAGACGATAGAAATGAACAGAAGATATATTAGTTTATTACTTGGAGCTTCGTTTGCCTTTATTGTTGATGCCCAAGACATAGAGGTGAAGAAGCTCGAGCCGTTGGAGAAAGATCAGACGGCGGCATTGAATCCTCGTAAGGATATCAATGGAGTGACATGTGGATTGGTGAAGGTTCTGTTGAAGGAGCCTGGAGCTGAATTTGAAGGAAGTGTGATGGGCGATGTCCAGTTCACTGGGAGTGAATATTTAGTATATCTACCCAATGGGACGAAGCGACTGGGTATCAAGCATCCAGATTATCTGCCTACAACCATTGTCTTTGCAGATTATGGTACCAAGAAGGTGGCGTCGTCGACAACATACGAGCTGAAAGTGAAGACGAACAAGAAGAAAGCAAAGGTTGACAACAGTAAAAAGGGAATGGCTGTGTTCAACATCAAGCCTTCGAATGCCATGTTGCTGATAGATGGCCAGATTGCTGATGGTTCTGGCGGTGCCTATACGCTGTCATTGCCATACGGCACTCACTATTATACGGTAAAGTTGAAGGACTTCAGCATTACTAATCAGCAGGTAAAGATTGATAAGAACGCAAAGAATGTTAATGTGGACTTGACGGAGTTCTTTGCAAAGGTAGACGTGTCCTGTAAGACGGAAGATGCCGATATCCTTATCAATAGTGAGCAAAAGGGAGTTGGCAAGTGGGGCGGCATGATGATTCCAGGCAAATATACCATTGAGGCACAGAAAGACGGCTGCCATTCTCAGAGTAGACAGGTAGAACTGAAGGATAATGATACAATCATAGTTGAGTTTACAGCACTAAAGACCATTACAGGCAGTCTTCGTGTGGATTACGAACCAGCTGGTGCTGATGTTTTGCTGAATGGCAAGAAGGTCGGCGTGACCCCATTGGTATTGAAAGAATTACCTGTTGGTGATTATCATTTGGAAATATGGAAAGAGTATTATGTGAAGGAGTTCGCCACTGTGAAGATAGCAGAAGATCAGGAGTGGAAAGAATACGGCGAACTGAAACCGACACAGTTCGGAAAATTATATTTGAATGCAGAAAACGGTGATGAGGAATCAATAATGCGACTTGCTGAATACTATCGATATGGAGCGGCCAATGGATGGAATGGAGGTTGTCATAATGCTTGCTTAGAAGACTCTGTCCCAGTGTCAATAAATCCTGTTAAAGCCATTAATTTGTTAAGAAAGACATATTCTGATATTACTGAAGTTGCGAAAAAATGCGTATTGTATTGGATCGTGGATGAATTACCGCATCTCAGCAACTCAATTTCAGATGAGGAAGTGTCTTTTATATTAGCTAAATATGAGGTGGAGAAAATAGAAAGTGGGAAAGAAAAAGGTACGGGGAAACACATGACAATGGTTTGGAGTTATCGTAGTTTTCCTTCTTATGCAACATTGGCATGGCACTACTTTTACGGCGTCGGATGTAACAAAAACGTTGAAGAGGCTATGCGCTTGATTAAGTGGACTTGTACAGAAGATGGGGAATACTTTTATCCTTCATTAAAAAAAATGATTAAAGATATGGGGCTTGACAAAGAGCTGAAATATAATCCATCAATAAATCCTTGTGCCGATGAAGTATTATAGATTATTGTTATTAATAGCATTGATTTTTGCCACAAATGTAACCTCTTTCTCCCAAGGATTCAAGGTGAAAGATTTCAAGCAGAATATCAATGATGGATCCGCATTCTATGCACCGATGGATGCTGAAGGGCATCCATGTGGACTAATAAAGGTTCGAACAGATAATGCAGAATTAAAGTTTAAAGGCAATATAATCGGGGAAGTTGAAAATAAAACAAATGAGTATTGGGTGTATATGGCGCAAGGTAGCAAACTCCTGAACATCTTGCATCCAAGCTTCCTACCAGTGCTTATAAACTTTGATGATTATAATATAGGCGAAGTGTCATCTAAGACAACCTACATCTTGACATTAACTGAACAGAAATACAACAAGGAGAAGTCTGGGCTTGTGGCAACGGTAAAGCCTGAAACTGCGGCTCTTTATATTGATGATGTCTTTATCGAGAATCTAAGTGGCAATGGATTGTACCAGCTCTATCTGTCAAAAGGAGACCATATTTGTCGTATTGAGCAGAAAGGATTCCGTCCTAATGTGCAGGTGATGACTACTGGCAAAGGAACGCAAAATCTGAATGTGGAATTGGAATCGGTAATGGCTGAGTTGGATGTTAAATGTAAAACAGGTACAGCAGAAATCTATATTGATGGAGAGCTTAAGGGAAATGGTTCATGGAAAGGATCCATATTTGCTGGTGAACATCAAATAGAGGCAAGACAACAAAATTTTGAGTCCAATAGTCAGACTATTTCTATTGCCGAAAAAGAAAGTCGAGCTTTTATTATTCCAGAACTAAAACGATCTATGGGTAAGATTCGGGTGGAAACGATACCATCGAATATGCCAGTTATTATTGACGGGAAATCAGTTGGTGTAAGTCCGTGTATTATTGATATTGAATCAGGTAAACACTATGTTACATGCAAGTCTTATGGTTGTGCTCCAGTTCGCTCTGATATTGAAATTAATAGTGGGGAAACACAAGTTGTCAAGTTGAAAATAGAGTATTCTGATAAAGTAAAATGGTTACAAGATTATTATCGTGATGCTTATACTGGAGATTCGGATGCAATACTTAAGATAATCTGTGAGAAATGCCGTCATGAGGAATATGAAGAGGCTTTCTTTTGGGTTAACAGGCATCCTGATAAAGAGAAAGTAATAATGAATTGGATGGAGTATGGTAGAAAGATGGATGATGCAATTTATGGTTGGTGGCAATGTGATTGGATTCACGCATATAGTGAAACAGGAAAACCAGAAAAAGCGTTGGAATTATATCCAATTGTAAAAAGTGAAGAGGAAAAAAACGGAGGTATGTTTTCTTCTGATTTGGAAATGGGCTATATCGGAAATGGCTTTTTTAAGAAAAAAGAATTTGACAAAGCAATACAGTGTTACGAGGATGCTGGAAGATATGGTTATGAAGGATTGGGTGATTGTTATAAAGCAAAAGGCAACAAAGAACAAGCAGCCATTTACTATAAAAAGAGCCTGAATTTAGACTACCATGATGGAAGGGATAGGGTTGAGAAGAAATTGAAGGAATTAGGTTTATAAAAGGATAAAAATTATGAAAAAACAAAATTGTTTATTGCAGGTTTGGACTTGTATGGTATTAATGGGTATTGTGTGCTCCTGTGGCAATAGTATCAAGACGAAAGTGGATGATCAGTCAATTAAAGACTCTATCGTTAAGGCCATAAAAGATTCTATAGATAGCAAAAGGACTTATTCTGCCGAGGCTATATTAAAACGAGTAAATGAGATGTTTGGCAATGATGACTTTTTCTCAGAAGAGTACAAAAAGGCAAATAAAGAACTTCAGGATTTTGCAGACAAATACTGTCCAGACGACATTGTCGGCCCTGATTATATCGTGTGGGATACAAGCCAAGGGGGATGCGGTGAAGGAAAAATTGAATTTGGTGATGTACAAGATATAACAGAGAGCACAGCCACTATAAAAGTATTTAATAAATTTGATTGTGATGATGACCACAATATTGTGCTACATCTAATCTTTGAAAAAGGTAATTGGTATGTCGATGACATATCCAATTGTTTTAGCAAGTCTATTAAAAATGATATAAAAAAGGAGTTGGAGGAGATAAAAAAAGAAAACTATACATCTTCTAGCGAATCTAATTCAAAATATATTGGGAAGTGGACTTATTTCATTAATAGTCAAGGAAGGCGTATGAGATGTTACTCCGCAGTGATCTATGAAGACATGACTTGCGATTTTATTACATATACTCCAAATGGTGATAAGAATGTGTTGAATTTGAGGAAATGTGTATTTTCCAATGGCTATGCATATTTAACGGACAATGGAGATATAACATTAAAAGGAACACCAAGGTTCAAATTGGGGTCTAATGGTCTGTTGACTGTTGATGGTGATGAAATGGTGAAAGAATGATGAGGTGTTTTTCTTCTTTGATCTGTTTGAAAAATGAGAAGGTTGAAAATCATGTCTGAGGATATAGATATTCCAAGAGATCCTTTTGGCGTAGATAACTTACAGGACAGGCTTAGGACGTTTTGTAGGGAGCAAAGTATGGATACTCCTCAGTTTTGGATTATTCAGCCTAATGGGTATTATATGGGGTATGCTGTGTCGCTACATCTGAGTGGAAAAGATAGATGGGAGGAGTTTGATGCTAAGGTGATCTTTTTGTTGAAGGACTTTTCTGATCGAGAGAATCGTGAGGCAGAGGAACGGCTGTTGAATCACATGTTTGAGGAATTGGGTGAGCCTGTCGTATTGACGATAAAAGCGGTGGCCTCGCCTCTTCAACAGCGATTCTTCAAAGGTGTTGGTTTGAGTAAGATGCCTGTAACTTGGGCTGACTATCAGCAGAATGAGTATGTGGTCTATGCCAAGGGCAAATTGGAAATGGGTGGCTTCGTGAATCTGATGGAAAGGATAGAGTATATTGGTAAAGAGATTGTTTATAGTGTCTATAAGGTATGATGGAGGATGAAAGATTGTGGATGGACAGTTATGGCTTCATTTATTCGGCAGACGGGAAACGGTTGCTGAAAGGGGCCAATGTGGAGGGAGCTTATTGGATACCTGAAGGTGTGGAGGAGATTGAAGAGGGGGCGTTGATTGGTTGCAGGATTGGCACGCTTCATGTGCCTTGGACGGCTCATGTTCATGAGTATGAGCAGTTGGTGTTTAGCGAA
>JAEEGL010468424.1_pt1 | contig 16846 bp, 23 predicted proteins | sample 9134231 | NCBI WGS metagenome assembly JAEEGL01 (sample SAMN16246548, study PRJNA631951) | gut metagenome | biome: gut microbiome; feature: rumen; material: fiber-attached | host: Bos | place: Iran: Karaj | collected 2018-10
ATGAAAAGGCTTTTTGTTTCTTTGCCTATGCTTGCTTAACGCATGATTTTTATTATCTTAAAGACGATGAATAATCGTCCGGGCGATTGTATTTTTAAAATACTTGACAGCTAAAACAAAAGATGCTATACTTAAACCATCAAAGAAAGAGAGGTGTTAAACATGATGGGAAAGAAGCTGTATTCTAGAATTAGCGACCATGAAACTGTTCTTGAACTGTGGGGCGGTAGCACGAAACACCCCGATAGCGTATTTTATTTTAGTGAGTTCAAGCTGTGCGATTGGTTCGATCCTGAAGATCAGATTGTCCCTTGGGTGTTCGAGTGCGCAAGCAAAATGAACTTCCCCTATCACGCCTATGAACTTTCTAAATGGGCGTGCGATCTGTACGAAACTTACAGGGGGTGGCGATAAGTCGCCCCTAACCGCCCGGGCAACTTTCTTCAAAAAGTGCTTGACAGATTCAACTTTCTATGATATATTCTTTTCAGAAAGTGAGGTGCAGAAGATGACCAAAAGAGAAATTGAAAGATCCCTTTACGTAAATGAGTCCAAAAAGAAACGTAAAGAGAAAGCTTCTCAAGGTAGGAAAGACTGGACAGGCTTGCGGCCAACGGTATACAAAGATAAATCTAAGTATGACCGCAATAGAGAAAAAAGAAAATGGGAGGATTAAAAATGGCGCTTAGAAAAGAAACTCCTTGCGATCTGGATGGTGTTTGCCCCTACGAAGCTGAGTATGGTTGTGACTGCGAGTATTGGTGCGGTCAGGAGGAGCCTTCTGATTATTTCGATGATTGCGATTATGAAGTAGGCTACGATCCTTACATGGGATGCTTTTCGGATGACTGCTAAACGCAGTCATCCTAGCCCCGGGCAATTGTATTTTTAAAATACTTGACAATGCTTAAAAATGGAGTTATAATAAAGCCATCAAAAGAAAGGAGATTCAGAAATGTTAATTGATGATTGGGGAAATGAATACGCAACAGAAAAAGAAGCTGAGGAAGGATTATTAAAAATTCTCCGTTCAAGCGATGACTATTATGATGTTATTGCGGACTACATGGACATCTCACGTGAAGTTATGGAATGGATTGTAGAGCAAAATCTTTATGTACAATTTGCTAAAAATTTCTCAAGTTCTATTGAACACGCTGAATCATTATGGGTTGAAAATTATTTATGTAGTTGTGATTGGACTGATGAGGATGAATAATCCTCATCACTCCCCGGGCAATTTTCAAAAAAGTGCTTGACAAATCTTTTAAGGTATGATACAATCAAATCATCAAAAGAGAAAAGGAGATGATAGAATGAGTTTGGTAGAATGGATTACTCCCGACAAAATGTATCACTGTGGAACTCTTGATGATCAAGAGCTTATGGCTCTGTGGGATGATCGGCGAATAGACATTATTTCGGTCGAGATTCTCTAATTTAAAGGCGATTGCTGAAAGGCAATCGCCTTTTACTTATTAGTGCGGTTAGGTATACTAAACTGGCACCCGGGCCGCGCGCGGGCGTGCGGCGCCGAGATACCCGCTCGGTACCCATATGGCAAAAATTTGCGGGCAAAAGTGGCATATGCGATCGCGAAGCGCGATCCCGTAAAGCACTACCCGGTCCCCGTTCGGTTACCGAACGGGAAAATCATATGCGCCGATCTTGAGTGCAACTGCGCTGCTGCCGCTCGGTGACCGAGCGGAGCCGTCAAACGTCCCTGACGGAACCTCTGACGAGTACTAACGAAGCTTAATTGCCTCATATAAAAATTTTTGTTATAATAATAATGTAAAGAAAATCAAAAGGAGATCTAAACATGTTTAGTAAAGATGAGATTAAGATCCAGCTGCGCGCCGGCAAGCCAGCTGAAGAGATCGCAAAGGCCATGGAGACTGAGATTAATAACGCGCTCGCCGAGTACAACGCTGAGCAGGAAGCCGCAAAGGCCAAAACTAAGGAGCGCGAGGCCGATACTTACGATCTGGTAGACTCAATGATGGCCTACTTCCACAAGCACTTCAGCCAGAAGGAGCTCACAAGTGAGGAGCGCGCACGTGCCGCTGAAGCAATCATTGCAATGGGTGAGTTACTGATCAACTTAGATAATGCGCTCCAGGAGGCGAAGGAACAGAGTGCGGCTAAGTATAAAAACAATGATGATGACATTATTGCGGCATGGTTAAGTGCCTTGAGTTAATTGAATTTGCCAAGATTTTTAGGACAGGTGAAGACCTGTCCATTTTTATTGTGTAGAATTTATATACAGCTCACTGTGGCTCAGCAGTGGTTAAAAGAAAAAAGCGTGAGAGACTGCTCTCACGCTTTATTTTTGTGGAAGGGATTGCCTAACGATAAAATCAATAACCGTACGGCAACCGAGCGGGCCAGGCCTACACTACAATTTCTATACCTCACACTACAATTTCCATATTCCACACTACAATTTCTATATCTTCTACAATTTTATAATTTCTACAATCTTCACAATTTCCATAATTTCCTATAATTCTTTAAAATCTCCTATAATTTTACCCACCTCACATTCCATATTATTCACACTTATTCAACTATAAATCCTCTCTCACGAGATCAATAACTTTAATCTCCCCGTTTTCACGAGTTACTTCAATATGACAACTATCCTTACAAAGATAATTAAATATCTCCTCAAATTTCCGGATCCTCGTCATCGTCTCAATAATATAACCAACAAGAAATCCAATAATAAACCACAAAAAAAATATCATATCCTTACTCCTAATACGGGTTAACCGTCAAAGGCGTATCCTTCATCAACTTATTCATTTCCTCTGCATTCCACTTACGATCATTACTAATATGAATAGCACTCGCCTCAATCAACTCTTTCTCAAGCTTCTTGCGGTCCTTCCTCTCTTCCTCCAGTAGACGAGTAAGTCTATCAATAATCCCCATAATATCTTCTACGGTATTGATCATATCTCTCAGCAATCTCCTCTTCGCTCAATTCATCTAGCATTTGCGGCGACACCTTATTTACCACAAACTTGCGTACCTTATACTCACTATCACAATCATTATCATCACTATTACTATCTCTCATATTAAAAATATAATCATCAATCATTGCGCGAACCTCTAAATAATCTAATAAAATAATTAGCAACCGCAAGTATCAAATACATAGCAATAATTAATATCGTTTTCACTACAATATCTGCCATAGCCAAAAAATTTCTAATATTCTCATTTCCGATTTTCATTTCATTTTTCCTCAGCTCCTCTTGATTTTCAAACCATTTTTAAAATCAATTCCCCTATACCCTACAATCAACTAGCACCTACCCCCACAAATTTTCCATTTCATTTTTCAATTTAATTATACCAAATTTTATTTAAAAATTCAACCCGCCAGCGCATACCCCCGATTTGACGCTACGGACGAGCGAAGCTCGTCCGTTATTTCAATGTCCGAAGGACATTGAAATTAATTATCCGTTCCGAAGGAACGGGTAAGGGAGCGAAGCTCCCGCTTATTCTATTTATATGGTTACTATTTTTTTAACGAAATGTCGAAAATTTTTAACGCGAGGTCACAAAATTCCATTTTCATCTTCTATGGAATTTGTTACCCAATTTATCTAATAAACAGTCTTTATATTACCAAATTCATCCTTCTAAACTTCAGTAATCAATTCATATTTTATCAATCCAATTTTCTTTAAAACAAACAAAATATTTGTTATTATATTATCATTGCTTCTAGTAGCCGTACTAATACCTATAGCCCCCTTAATCTAAGATAATGTAAACTAAAAAGGCTTTTCAAAATTAGCCATATATCTTTTTAATAAATAAACATATGTAGATATACTATTCTCACTTAATGCATCTACTAAAACTTTTAAAGTTGGATAAGGAACTAACGTAGCCATATCAGATTCCAAATTTATCAACTCATAACGTTTTTTCAAATCATTTCTAACAACTAGCCCCAACTTCTCTAAATTCTTCATTTTTGTTGAAACCGTCTGCCTAGATAAATTTAAAATCTTTCCCAACTCAGTATAATTAATTTCTTTAATTGGAACATAACGAACAATAACATTATTCATTCTTTCCTACTCAGATATCTGCTGCAAATATCCATATAAAATATCATAATATTTTTTATCAGCACATATCGTCTTATTATTAGGAATCTAACGAGAATTCCCTTTGATCTACATATTATTACCTTCCTTTCAAACATCATGATGTCTAAAATTTTAACACTTTATTACGATGTCTAAATTTTTAACACATTTTTTTAACACTTCATCACGATGTCTAAATTTTTAACACTCAATACAATTGCCGCAAGGCTTAAAATTATTTATTAAATTCTATTCCAATTGTTTCATAGCTGTTACATCATCAGATTCACATAAAATAACAAACTTTAAATCTTTCATACTTAAATTTTCAGATCTACAATACTTATATATCTTATTGTCGCCACTTTTATTAACTATACAAGTTTTATGTTCCTAAAATCTTTGTTTTAATTTTGTAGAAAAACCTATATAAATACAAGTATCATTCTAAAAAATACCATATACCCCACAATTACCCATACCTTTCTTTTTTTCGTCACCGCCATAATATTTAATCAGTGTTTTCTCTGAAATATCCAATCTTTTAGCCAATTCTGCAACAGTATACTTTCTTTCATCAATATCTTTAACTATTGCAATAGCCCTTTCATACTTATTTAAAATCTCATTATGAAAATTCTTAATATTAAAAATATTATCGAAACTCTCTATTTCCTCAAGCTCTTTTGCCACAGTCTTTCTATTTAATCCAAGTATACGACCAAGCTCACTACAATTTACTTTATCTCTAGGATTTTGTAATAAATAAAGATAACTTTGATTTAATAACAATTTATACATATTAACGCTCCTTTCGCCCTCATATATAATTAAAAAATTAAAACGTTAAACTTTTAACTCTTGTCCAAAAAATTTTTTTAACCAAAAATGGTCATAACTAATTGATTATTTCCAAAAAATTTGGTATAATTTTTACAGAAAGATAAAAAAGGAGGTAATTTTTTATGAAAATAAGACTTTATCTAGCAAAAATTCTTTACTACGATGAATATAAATGTGAAGAAAAAACAGCCTACGAAATCCTTGCGGCAACCTCTTTCTCCGATGCAATGTCTAACTTATCTAAAGATTGGGGTGAAGACTCTATTATCGAAACATCTCTCTTTTCACTTGGAGATGATATCCCTGGATCCAATAGCATCCTCATTTCCAAATCCTTAGCAGAAGCTCTTAGATATGGTATTGCCGAAGATATCTTCGTACCAAAAACCAAATATCAAATTAAAATGGAGGAGATAGCACGCAATGCCGACAATGAATATTAACTATTGCGAAACGTGCGCGATCAGCTCTCCCAATCGGCAAAGCCAGACTGGGAGAGTTTGCAATCTATGGCAAGCCGCAGTCAAAGACACCGATTTTTGCAGCCGTCATGCAAAATCATTATGGAAATGCGATTGTTGCGGCAATCAGTTTTGGGATAACCCCATTATAACCGCAATCATTTCTTCTACTGGATCAACAACTATCGACTCCGCTATTTGTATGCAATGTTTTAAACAGCTAGGTAAATGTAGCACTTGCGCGCACGCCAATACGTGTCGGTTCGAAACCGATCCCTCGTCATTACCCAAGACGGTGCAAAAGCAAATCCGTCAAGGACCGATGATTTCCGTTACGCAAGTAATGAATCCCGAGAGGGTCCGTATCACTTGCCAAGATGGCTGTCCTTGCTGGAGTCCTGATTCTTTGTGCTCTAAACATAATCATGGAACTTGTCCACAATATCAGATGAATCGGGCGTAAACAAATAAGCATTTTTATACTTGGGGCTATGCTGTCGTAGCATGCCCCAAATATTTGCTCCAACAACATTTCCAAAAGTAACAGGAACAATTAAATAAAAATGTTCCCAACTATCACTCCAAAAGCAAAAGAATACTAAATGACATAACGGCCATCGAGCCATCACCGTCACGAAACACGCAGCTATAAAAAACGTCCACACATTCTTCATTTTCATAGCAACCAATCCCGCATAAACCATCATTCCCGCAAATGTTGAAATGATAAATACCGTATCAAATGTTTCAGCATGTAATCTCTCTAATGTTTCGTGCGCGAGCAACCCCATAGGTTCCCCATATTCAGGAATCAATTTTAAAATCAAAGCCATCCACGTAATTCCAATAAAGTTTCCCAGATAAATTAATCCTAATTCTATTGGATCAGTATTTCTATCTACCATTAATCCTGGTCGTCCGATAAATAAATCTAAATCAAAATGTGGTATGGCTAACATTATTATAGAAAAACATATGGCTCCAACAATATCTGAAAGTAACGTACCGTCATATATATGCATATATGAAATCGTACCAAGTCCAATTGCTAAGCCACCAAGAACTGAATCTATCAATCTTTTTCACCTCTTTTCTAAATTTTTGGCTAATATTATTATAACATTATTTTAAAATAATGTCAATCCTTTGGCCTCTAACGATTTTCATTTGATTTTTTGGAAAAAATTTGTTATAATATTTTTAGAAAATGAAAAACAAAGAGAAATATGAAAGGGGTGCTGTATATGGTAGCGAAATCTTATCAGAATTTAGAAATTGCAACTGATGTCTATACTGTTAGTGGTCGTACTTATGTTAAGGTGCGCTTAGGTAACGGATCTTTAAAGCAGGTGCGCTGGTATTCCGATAAGGAATATGCTCGTATGTACGGCACCGAAGTGACGAATCACTCTAACGATCCATTCTACAAGACTCAGAAGGAAGTCCTTGGTTTCGCGCAGGGCTACATCACCATCTTTAAGGGTGACACTTATGCGGCCAAGGAAGATCTGAAGAGCGCAGGGGCTCGCTATACGCGGCTTTGGGGCTGGGGTATTCCTGGTGGAGAAGATGTTCCTGCACTTAACGGCATCACTCCTATTCGTCTTGACTGGGAGCTTGTCGGCAAAGACGATAAAGTTTTAAAGTCTGATGAAGAAGTCACCGCAATTGTTGAATCCTTAATTTGCGAGCCTTCTAAGTCGGAATTTGTTGGTGAAGTTGGTCAGCGTCTTCATGGAATCCTTATGAAAGTTACTCGCGTAGTCATGCTTGATGGATATTATGGACGGTCGGCCGCACACACTTTTGAAGATGAAGATGGTAATGTTTATGTTTGGATTACTTCTTCCAAGAGCCTGACTGAAGGTAGTGTCTACTGGATTGATGGCACTATTAAGGAACATAAGGTCTACAAAAATGTGAAGCAGACTGTGCTGACTCGTTGCAAGGCTGTTGAGGAGGTGGTATAATGAGTTTGTTTAATGGTGGTTTCTTAGATCCTCCTGGAGGACGAACTTCCTTCGCTCATACTATGGCTTATAATATTTGGGCATATAGAATGAATAGAATAGAACAGCTTATTGATGAACTTGCGGCAGCCCCTGATCCAAATGACGAAGAGGCGCAAGATAGAGCATTTGCCAATGCTGGTTTTTTGGATATTAATGATCTGACTGCTGCAGAAATTGATTATGTTCAAGATGAAATTGCTAAAAGATGGAATAAATAAAGAGAGGTGCTTTAATGAATGCTTTGAGTTTGCTTTCTCAGGAAGATCGTGAATTAATTGATTGGTACATTACGACTTATGGTTCTTATAATGGAAATGAGTATCTCCATTATGATACCAAGGAGAATATTGAATATATTCTCAGAGAGTGGAACGCAGCTAAGTCTTGCAGTTTATTAGGTGAGATTTTTAAAGATCGTCTTATTTATTCCATCCCTGTTGATTATGCCACTCCTGTTGGAGATTTGGCATCTGAAATTGGCGATAACTCTGCCGTACTTGATTTTACTTCTGATTTTTATGCTTGGCGTCGTAGCTTAAATTTTAACGTATTTGATGAAGAAGGCAGCTGGTGGGATTTAGATTTGCTAGTTAATTATTACGGTTTGGCAGAAAATCGGTACGAAGGCGCAACTGTTAAAATTAAAGATCCTAATCGCCCTGGTCAGTTTATTGTAGTACAGAAGGGTTGTAAGCCAGTTAAAATGCTTGGAAAATTAAATTCAATTTTTAATTTTTCCGATAAATTTGAAGCATTTCGTATTGCGCACTCGGTTATTTTGAATAAAGCTAGAGTTCATGGCAATCTTTGTCTTTCAATTCATCCAATGGATTACTTAACCATGAGCGACAATGCTTGTGATTGGGATTCTTGTATGAGCTGGACCAACAATGGTTCTTATCGTCAAGGAACTGTAGAAATGATGAATAGCCCTTATGTTATTGTGGCTTATTTAACTGCTAGTGAACCTTTCAGATTTTATGATAAGACTTGGAATAATAAAAAGTGGAGAAGTCTTTATATTGTTGATAGAGAAATTATTAGCAGTATTAAGGGGTATCCTTATCAGATTGCCGAGATTGATAAGATTGTAATTGACAAGTTAGCTGAGATGGTTTCACAAGTTGAGTCCAATATTGTTTATGATCCAGTAGAGAAGTATGATTATAATGACCTCCTTAAAGGAGACTATTATCTTAACTTTAGAACTGGATATATGTATAATGATTTTGGAACCATTAATCATTTTAGACGTTTGCGGCAGGGGTTAAATCACAGCATTGATATTACTTATTCTGGTAGTCCAGAATGCATGTGGTGCGGCGACCTTGATCCAAACATTGGCGAAGAGGGGCAGGTAATTTGTTCTTCTTGTGAAGATGTATTATATTGTTCTTGCTGCGGCGAGGCAATTCCAGCAACTTCAGCTCAAATTTTAAGAAATGGTGATGTAATTTGTCCTGACTGTTTGGCTGAGTATTATGAATTAGATATTTTTGATGACTATCGTTCTATTGATTATTTGGAAAGAATTTATGTTATTCCCGATCAGTTAAAACCTTATGTAGAAAATGGTACTTTACATTTAGAGAGATTTAGAACAGATGCTCCTGGCATTAATGTTTATTTTAATGGATATTTGCCAATTACTGATTATGATAGGATTGGAAAAGATCATTATTATGCGGCAAATGAATTAGAGTATACAGAAAGTAAAATCTTAAATGATGATTGTCATATTAAGATTTTTAGTAAAAAGACGCTCTTTGGTTCCCATCATCTCGGTTATGTATATCATTCTGAATTAAATGATGAGGTAAGACGCGCATATATTAGAAAAATGGACTATCCTGATGATTATATGGAAATGGACATTTATTTAAATAGCACTAGTTACTGGGATGTACATGCTCTTCTTGATGCGAGCGAGCAGTTTGGCGATAAGAGTTCAGATTTGATTTTTTAAAAAATATTTGTTATAATATTCTTGTAAGATAAAGAGAGAGAAAAAGTTAAAACACAAATTAAATTTTAAGGAGAACGCTATGACTAAGATGACGAAAAAGAATGTATTTGAAGCCCTTATTAACTATGCCGAGACTGGCATCATGACTTACGAAGGAGCTGACGGCGCCGTTACGGTAGACGCAGAGGCTCTGAAGACCTTTGCAGAGCATGAGATTGCCCTTTTGGAGAAGAAGGCCGCAAAGGCAAAGGATTCCGCCGATAAGCGTAAGGCAGCAGGCGATGACCTGACCGAGGCCGTAGCCGCAATCCTTACCGATGACTTCCAGACCATCGCTGAGGTCACTGATCAGCTTGACGACGAAGATGTTACCACTAGCAAGGTTCAGTATCGTCTGAACGCTCTCGTTAAGGCGGGTCGGGCCGAGAAGTCCGAAATCACCATCCCCGCAAGCGAGGGGAAAAAGGCGCGCAAGGTGATGGCTTATAAGGTGGCTGTAGAGCAGTAATTAAAAAATCCACGGGTAAAAGCCCGTGGATTTTTTTGCATTTTAAAAACCGCTCGGAATGTCCGCCCGCCAACGCGCCACACAATCGACAAGCCAAATTGAAAATAGCTTTTGGAATTTTTTACTTGACAAGTTGCAAAAAAAATGTTATCATATTAAAAAGGAGGATCGATCTTATGAAATATGCTTTAAATGCTTGGTGCGAAAAAAAGTATTTAGCACAAGCTGATGAAATTATTGTTCCTTACAAAGAAAAAGGAAGAACATTAGACTATCCTGAATTATATCCAGAAGCGGCTGTAAGTATTTAGTGCTACGGATATAAGGCTCAAGAAATTGATTGGGAAGAACTACAAAGAATTTCAAAAATGTTTCCAAAAGGATTTTCAGTTGGTGTAATGGATATTGATTCTATACGTGCGGCAAGGCTATGCAAATTACCAGTTTATATGCTGAAATATATAAATAATTTTGCGGAATTAAATCAGCTAAAGCGCGAAGGTGTTTGCTGTGTTTATGTTGATTAGCCATTGTTCTCTTCTTGTAATAAACTTAAAGAGTTTAATATTCCAATTAGATGGACACCAACTGTCGTAGATAGTAGTATTGGCTTTTTAGAGAACCTTTTACATGGAACGTGGATTCGTCCAGAAGACATAGATTAGTATGATATCATACCTGAATGTATTGTAGAGTTTCCTGAATCAAATGGATCTCGTGCGGAATAGGCTTTTTTTAGAGTATATCATGACTATAAGAAATGGGATCAGGATTTAGGCTATTTATTAAGAGAATTCAAAGATAAAGATTATGCTAATTATCTAATAGATCCTGAATTAGTGCGGCATAGACAAAATTGTCACCAAAGATGCGAGGAAAAACCTTATGGGCAAGGTTGTCACATATGCGACAATGTATTTAACATTGCAAATCATGATAAAGTTCAAGCGTATTTTGACCAGATCTAGGGCGCGCAATCACAGAATTGATTTTTAGTAAAAAATTTGATATAATATATATAGATAATAAATGAAAGGATATATATTATGCAAATTTTATCTCCACGAGATTATACTTCTTTTCAAACTCTCGCGAAAATGAATCAAGATGAATTGCATAGAACTGTATATCGCATCTTAAAAAAGACTTATGGTAAAGATAATGTAAAAAATGATAAAGATTGGGTATATGCAATAGGAAATATTCCTATTGCATTAGTTGCTCATTTGGATACAGTTTTTGCATCTCCACCAACAGAAATTTTTTATGATCGTATTCAAAATGTAATTTGGAGTCCGCAAGGATTGGGTGCTGATGATCGCGCAGGAGTATATTCTATTTTACAAATTATAAGTAAAGGGTATCGACCGCACGTTATATTTACCACTAATGAAGAGTGGGGAGGGGTCGGCGCGCGAGCTTTATCATATCAAGAATGTCCATTTAAAGATTTACGCTATATAATTGAATTAGATAGAGCGCATTATCAAGATTGTGTTTTCTATGAATGTGATAATGATAAATTTCAAACTTACATAGAATCTTTTGGATTTACCACAGAAAGAGGTACGTATTCTGATATTTGTGAATTATGTCCTATGTGGGATATAGCTGGAGTAAATTTATCCATAGGTTATAGAGATGAGCATTCGTTTTCAGAGGTTTTATTTATAGCACCAATGATGCGCACAATCAACAAAGTTATACAGATGTTAGAAAATCCTCCAGCTGAACGATTTATTTTTGAGTGGGATTGTGGCCAATATGCGGCAGCTTGCTATAAATGCGGTAAAAAAGGCGTTGCATTTTTAATGACCCCCGTAGAAGATGACAAAGGCTGTAAACATTGGTATTGTGATGATTGTGTAACAAATGAAAATGTAGAGTGGTGTAATGAGTGTTATGAAGGGTTTGTTCCAGGAGTTCTTGTGAATGGAATATGCCCACATTGTAGAGATGTAAAGAAGAGGTTAAAATCATATGGCATTACCTATCCAATATCAGGATATCAAGACGAAATTTGATAGCATTATTGCATTAAACAATGATATTACTAATCCTGATACTACAGAATTATTTGAAAATTGGTATGGAAATAAACAAAAATATATTGAATGGTTTGGTGGAGAACTGATACGTGAATTTGGTGAAGTAGAATTTCATGTAGATAAAGAAAAAAAGGATAAGATTATAGATGATTTTTTAAATCAAGCATCTTATGTATTAAATATTGATGAATATGGTAATTTTTATCAATTTGTCAAAGCAAATAAAGATACTTTTTTTGAAAATTTAGTTAGCAATGATAAACTTACCTTTGGCAAAAATATTAAGAGTGGAATTAAATTATCAAAAGCTTTTAAATTTTTTATTGAAAACAAAAATCAACTAACTACCATTCAGCAGCTTGCCAGTAAATATATCCAGCAGGATAAGGTAAAGGGTATTTTATGTGCTTCAGTTCATCCTCTTGATTTTTTATCTTTAAGTGAAAATAATTATAACTGGAGATCTTGCCATTCTCTTGATGGAGATTTTGCCGCAGGTAATTTAAGTTATATGGGTGATTCAAGCACCTGCATTTGGTATTTAAAAGGTGAAGATGATGTTTATATTTCTAATTTTGGAGATGTAAAATGGAATAGTAAAAAGTGGAGAATGTTATTTTACTTTTCTGAGGATTGGGATATTTGCTTTTTAGGTCGTCAGTATCCATTTGAAATCTCTGGAATCATAGATTATATAGCAAAAAAGCTTCCCGCAAGTGATTATTGGATGCCTTTTATTAATGATCAGCTTAATGAATTTCCAGTAAAAAATCCAGAATATTCTTATGCTTTTTCTCTTGATAAGCCATATATTGCTTTATCTGGTGATATTTGGAATAGCATTAGATTATATAGATTATCTGATGTCATAAAAGACGCAGAGACTGAACTTCATTATAATGATTTATTATATTCATCATATTATGTTCCATATTATAGTTCTAAAATAAGAAAATATAAATCTAAAAAGCCTCCAAAAATTATTGTAGGATCTGACGTAAAATGTGTATGTTGCGGACAAAATTATATAAATCGTGGTGAACGGTTTATGCTTTGTACTGATTGTGAAATCTCTACTGGACATACTAATAATTATGTGCGGTGCGCATGTTGTGGTGAGTATGTTAATATAGAAGATGTTCATTATTTACATAATGATGATCCTGTATGTGATAGATGTATTGAAAGTGAAGATATTATTTATTGCGATGATTGCGGCGAATATTTTTATCGTGAAGAAGTAAGATGGTCTGAAAAATATGAAAGATTTTTCTGCGAAAGATGTTTTTCAGAGATTGCTGATGAAGAAGCAGAATATTGTAAAGAACATGGTCTTTATACGGAGGATTAGTTAAATGGCGAAAGGCTCAGAAGCAAAGACGAATGTAATTCAGAGGATCCAGTCTGCTTTTGGTTCTGATTTTATTGGAGAATTTGATAAAAAGATTTATGTGTGGTCTACAGAAGCTGGCGAACGTGTTCAGGTAGCTTTGACTTTAACATGTCCAAAAGTACCAGTGGGCGCAATTAATCAATCTACCAGCTTAGATTTTGAAAATCCAGTAGTAACAGAAGCAGCTCCTACTGTTTTTGAACCCGCAGAATTTACCGCTAAAGAGCGGAAAACTGTAGAAGAACTTATGAAAGCTTTGGGGCTTTAATGCCCCAATATTTGCGCCCTGTCCTCGACGGTATTGGGGAATCGTCTTATAAGCGATGACACAAGGTTCGACTCCTTGGGGGCGTACTCCCCTTCTATTTTTTATAATCAAAAGGAGAAAAAAATGAAGAAATTATTAACACAAATTATAATTATTATTTCTATTGTTTTAGCATTAGTATTTTTAGTTGCGGCTAATACATAGGCACAAGGTGATAAAGATGTTTATTTAGATAAATATGCTAATGAAGAAGTAACTATTATAGAATAGAAAACTTATTATAGAATTGAAAGTTTAACAACTGGAGAAACTTTATTTTTAAGTTGGAAAACTGATGAAACTGTTTATTGTACTGCGGATGGTTTAAATATTAGAACAATTCCAACAGTACAAAGTGAACGTTATGGCCTCATTTATGAGAATACTGCTGTACATAGGGTTGGTAAATCTAGCAATAATTGGGATCTTCTTGAAATTGATGGATCTCTTTATTTTGCATGGAGCGAATATTTAACAACAGAAGCTCCAGAAAATCCTATTACATTAGATTATTGGTATCTTGAAGAAATTACTCTTGATGAAGAATATTTTGAAACAGATGATCCTTATTGGTATCCTGAAGAAATTATTCTTGATGAAGAATATTTTGAAATAGATGACCCTCTTTATATAAATGATATGGCTTGGGAAGAGCCGATTGCAGAGCCGGAACCCGCATTGTGTTACCTTGGTGAATATGCCGTCACATTTTATTGTAAGTGTGAACAATGCTGTGGGGTTTGGTCTTAGTACCCTGGCTGCGCTTCTGGAGTAATTCCGACACCTTGGTATACTTGTGCTTGCGGCCCCAGCATCCCTTTTGGAACCACTTTATATATTGATGGTTTAGGTTATTTTGTTTGTGAAGATCGTGGAGTCCCCGATGGTATGATTGATATTTTTGTAAATAATCATGGAGAAATGCCGGCATGGGGTTTAGATTATTTTGATATTTACATAGTCTATTAATTCACAGATTTGATTTTTTTGAAAAAATTTATTATAATATATATGTAAGATAAAGAAAGAAAGGCACTGTGCAGCAAATGAAAATGACTTCTCCATATATTAATGAAATCCTGGATTTTGAGGTTCCCCAGGTCGGTGTCTAGTAAATGGGAGGATAGTGCAATGGTAGCATGTGGGTCTCCAAAACCTTTGATCTAGGTTCGAATCCTAGTTCTCCTGTTCAAAAATTTTTGGGTCAAACTTTTCAATTCTTGGCTCAAAATTTTAATAAGTAATACAAGAATTGAGTGCTTTTGGGGGCGCAGTAGAAGCCTGCCGATTAGCGAGTAAGTCTTGAGAACGTGTCGAGATACTATTTGTTATGGAGTGTAAATACCGGAAACGCAACTGCCCCGCCAAAAGCGCTCAATTTGATTTTTTGTAAAAATTTTGTTATAATATATATGTAAGATAAAGAAAGGAAGAAAAAATGACAGTTAGAGATTTTATTCAAGAGATATTACTTAATTGTCCCAATCTTGATTCTGAAGTATATGTTCAAACAGTATTAAATTCTGGTGAACCATTATGTAATTATGAAATCGTAAAAATTGATAATGACGGCACTAATGATACAATTTTTATTGAGATTAAATAGTAACAATTTGATTTTTTGGAAAAATTTTGTTATAATATATATGTAAGATAAAGAAAGACGAGAAAACAGCAATAAAATCTTCTACAGGATATGAAGTTCTTTAGTGAAGAACGTAGCTAAAAGCTAAAAAGGATTGTAAATTTAAAGTGGTTTTAATTTCGAGCAATCGCCTTATGAGGAAACCAGAAAAGGAACTTCTCGTCTTGCGGGCTTGGGTAAGAGAACCCTGTAAGTAGTTGATATTGGAACAATAACCCAGAATGAATGATGCCTCTTAGCTCAGTTGGTGGTAGCACGCGACTGTTAATCGTGGGGTCCTCGGTTCAAGTCCGAGAGAGGCAGCTATGCACCTGTGGCGCAACTGGCAGCCGCGTCTGACTTAGGATCAGAATTTTGGGGGTTCGAGTCCCTCCAGGTGTATTCGTGGTCACTCACATTAAAAAGTGCGCGAAACCGCATAGCGAAGTTGCGGGGAAAGTCTATCGAGCAACCACTATAGACAGTAAACTTTCTGGGAAGTGACTTTAGGAGATTGCCCATTGGATCCTCACCTAAGTTCAAAAAGAAACTTAAAAAGATTTCTCCAATCGTAGGCGTTTAAATTTCACGTTTCGTCTTAACGTCAAGAAGAGGTAAAAACGGATAACTCATGAGTGCGTCTAGCATATGCGTCCTTGAGAGGAAAATATGCTAAATCTTAAAAGGTATGCGGCTACCTACCAAAAGTAGACTTGTTGGTTTGAATTGTCAAATCCGAAACAATGAGTGCGAAATAAAGCCGCCCCGAGGCCTTGTAGCTTAGTTCGGTTCAAAGCACTAGCCTGTCACGCTAGGGACCGCGGGTTCAAATCCCGCCAAGGTCGTTTTAAGGTGTGTAAAGCCTGAATTAACAGGATATGACGTATTAATTGAGCGTGTCACCTGAGGCTTCTACTCCTCTGTGCCAAAACGACTAGAAACAGAGATTTACAGCGTTAACACGGATTTAGCACTTAAACTACCACCGGCGGGGAAGCGTCGCATGAATGTATGGGACAACATCGCGATATGTGGCATAAGCGGAAACGCTATAAAAGAAGCGAAGTAAAGTGCATTTCCTCCAGTTTGGCAGAGTTCGTCGCGGAGGTAAACCTAAACTGCCTTTAATCATATTTCGCCAGAGATCTGGTAGCCAATATAAGGCTGTAATTAGTATAAATGTTGCTCAGCAACCTCTCAACCCGTCGGAGGACAGAATAGATGGGGTAAATGAAATATGATTAATAATTGTGTCCAAATATCCAGGCTAGTTTCTTAACAGCCCTCCTGGAGGCACATATATTAGATCGGTAGGCAAGCATTAAAAGCCGTGAAGAAAATAAAGCCTATAAGATGGAACACTTTGAGGCCCAACTCAACAGGGTATAATCCTAGGATAGTCCCAGTACCAAGGGATGTGCAATCCATTGAGGATGCGTGTGATTGAGTAAGTGCTGGGTTGAGACCGATTTACAACTGCACACCCGATCATTAAATTGTTAATTGATTTTTTGGAAAAAATTTGTTATAATATATATGTAAGATAAAGAAAGGAATTAAAGG
>JAEEGL012241921.1_pt1 | contig 16846 bp, 18 predicted proteins | sample 9134231 | NCBI WGS metagenome assembly JAEEGL01 (sample SAMN16246548, study PRJNA631951) | gut metagenome | biome: gut microbiome; feature: rumen; material: fiber-attached | host: Bos | place: Iran: Karaj | collected 2018-10
TATATACGGCAAGCCCTACTCCTTCCGTGGACGGCATCATTGCATAGACCTTTTCGGCACCTATCTCATCAAGCTCTCTGAGTGCGGAAAACAGTCGTACTGCCTGTGATGCGCTGTCTGTCTCGCTTCCGTAAGAAACGGTTCTTACATTCAGCCTGTCCTTATACTCTTCAAAACAGAGAGCTACGGCATTCTCCGATTCGACGAGTTTTTTATATGAATCGAAGCTGCCGTTTACGATAGTGACTTCAGCCTTAGGAGCGTAATGCTTGTGCTTAAGTCCGGGAGAAAGCACTTTTTCTCCTTCCGCGAGTTCTTCGCTTATTCCCTTCGAAAGGACTACAGGCTTCCCTATCACTTCCGATATCTGAGCGGCAGTGATATATCCCGGTCTGAAGAGCATCGGAGGATCGGTAGCAAGCGAGACGACTGTCGATTCAACGCCGATCTTGCATGGACCTCCGTCAAGAACGAGAGGTATCCTTCCGTTCATATCGTCAAACACCGTCTGTGCATCGGTAGGGCTCGGTCTTCCGCTTCTGTTTGCGGACGGTCCGGCCAAAGGAAGTCTTGTCTTTGACATGACTTCGAGCACAACGGGATTTGAAGGCATCCTAATTCCGGCTGTATCAAGGCCTGCGCTGACTGAATCCGGTATGATGTCCTTCTTCTTAAGGATCATCGTAAGCGGACCGGGCCAGAATGCATCGGCAAGCTTCATTGCCTCTTCAGGGATCTCGAGTGCAATATCCCTTAGCATTTCGTAATCACAGATGTGAACTATGAGAGGGTTATCCTGCGGTCTGTCCTTTGCCTTGAAGATATTTGCACATGCCCGTGAACTGGTTGCGTCGGCAAATAGACCGTAGACTGTCTCAGTCGGTATAGCTACGACCTGTCCGTCCATGAGCAGATCGCATGCTTTCTTTATGCTTTCGTCATTGACTCCAAGAAGCTCTGTAACCATTGGTTTCATTCCTCTGAACTCTTCAGTTTCTCTGCCTGGTCAGCAGTGACCAGAGCGTCTATGATCTCGTCAAGATCACCGTTCATTATCTGTTCAAGCTTATACAGTGTAAGGCCTATCCTGTGATCGGTCACTCGGCTCTGAGGATAGTTGTAAGTCCTGATCCTCTCACTCCTGTCGCCTGTTCCGACCTGGCTCCTTCTTTCCTGAGCGACTTCAGCATCCTGCTTTGCCTTTTCCATGTCATACAGTCTCGACCTGAGGACCTTGAGAGCCTTGTCCTTGTTTTTAAACTGGCTTCTCTCATCCTGGCACTCGACAACGATACCCGTTGGGATATGAGTTACTCTGATGGCTGATGAAGTCTTGTTGATGTGCTGTCCGCCTGCGCCAGAAGATCTGAAAGTGTCGATCTTAATGTCGTTGGGATTGATCTCGACTTCAACATCATCGACTTCCAGCATGACGGCGACCGTGACAGTGGAAGTATGTATCCTTCCCTGTGCCTCGGTGTCAGGAACTCTCTGAACGCGGTGCACTCCGCTCTCAAACTTGAAGCGGCTGTAAACGCCGTCTCCTTCGATCGAGAAGCTGACTTCCTTGAAACCGCCAAGTTCTGTCTCATTTGCCGAAAGGATCTCAGTGGTCCATCCTTTTGTCTCGGCGTACATGTTGTACATTCTGTAAAGATTATATGCAAACAGAGCAGCCTCATCACCGCCGGCTCCGCCTCTGATCTCGATGATGACGCTCCTGTCATCATTTTCGTCCTTCGGCAGCAGAAGTATCTTCAGCTTCTGAGCAAGATCATCCATGAGTTCCTTGCTCTCGTCATATTGCATCTGCGCCATTTCCTTGAAATCAGGATCCAGACCGCCTTCATCGAGAAGGCTCCTGGCCTCGTCGAAGTTTTCGGATGCCGCACTGTACCGATCATACACTTCCACGATTGGAGTAAGGTTTTTGTACTCCTTCATCAGGTTGCGGTATCTGACGTTATCATTGATGACCGAAGGATCCATAAGAAGCTGACTTATCTCTTCGTATCGATTCTTTACTTCAAATAATTTATCAAACATATTTCAGTTTTCTGTTTCCTCTGTAACTATCTTCTTGATGTTCTTCTCGATCTTTGCTCTCGGGAGCATGATCTCTCGATTGCATTTGGTGCATCTTATCTTGAAGTCCATTCCGACTCTGAGAACGATGAATTCGTTGTTCTTGCATGGATGCGGCTTTTTAGTGATTATCCTGTCGCCTACTTTTATATCCATGGATCCACTCCCTCCTTCCTGGATAAACATGTATTTAGATAACTAAATTATTATATCATAAACACTGATCATTTGTAGATATATAAACACAAAAAAGCAGAGTTTGAGGCTCTGCTTTTTCCGCTCAAAAATAGCTATTTCTTAGGTACTGATTCCCAATCCTTGAGGAATCTTGCTATGCCTGCATCCGTGAGAGGATGCCTTGTCATCTGAACCAGGATCTTGTAAGGTACGGTCGCGATGTCGGCACCGGCCTTTGCACATGCCGTTACATGGATCGGATTCCTGATAGATGCGGCTATGATCTCTGTCTCAATGCCGTGGATCCGGAATATATCTGCCACTTCCTCAACGAGCTTGATGCCTTCCATTCCGATGTCATCGAGTCTGCCTACGAACGGGCTGACATATGAAGCGCCGGCTCTTGCGGCAAGAAGTGCCTGAGCTGCTGAGAATATAAGGGTCACATTTGTTCTGATTCCCTTATTGGAAAGGATCTTAACTGCCTTTAATCCCTCTTCACACATAGGGATCTTGATCACTATATTAGGATGGATCTTTGCGAGCTCAATGGCCTCTTTGACCATCTTCTCGCTCTCAAGGCTGATGACCTCAGCTGAGATAGGGCCGTCAACGATCTGAGTGATCTCTTTGACGACTTCCTCAAAGTCTCTTCCTTCCTTGGCGATGAGAGAAGGGTTTGTCGTAACACCGCAGATGACGCCGAGATCATTTGCTTTTCTTATCTCATCAACATTGGCTGTATCTACAAACAATTTCATGATAAGTACCTCCTGTACACAAGAATAATAACATCTTTATGGTTTTATATCAATAATTACTCGTTGAATTCTAGTTCGGCAAGTATGCAGCTGACAAGTTCGTCGATCCTGTCTTTTCTTCCCGACAGTTCAAGGAACCCCAGCAGGCATTCAAAGCCTGTGGAAGCCCTGTATTCCTCACTGGAAGCGTGCTTTGCCACAGTAGCCTTGGAAGAGTTCTTACCTCTCTTCAGCACAGCTAGCTCTTCTTCCGTCAGCTTGTTTTCAATGAGTTTCACTGCCATAAACTGGCCGTGAGCGCTGACATATCTGTTGACCAGTGAATTCATCGAATTCACGCTGTGCCTGGAAGTGGACACAAAATGCTTCCTGATTGCGAGCGAGTATACCGCATCCCCCACAAAGGCCAGGTTGAGAGCTGACATTTCCCTTATATCCACATGCTCATTATTTGACATAATCAAACTCAAAATCCTCTATCCTGATCGTGTCGCCTTCCTTGACGCCTCTCCTCTCCAGCTCATCGATGATGCCGCTATCCTGAAGTCTCCTCTGGAAATACTGCAGGCTCGAGTAATCATCCAGGTTTGAAGTGGCGAGGATGTCGACCAGCCAAGGAGCATCGATATTGAACGCCCCGTCATCTGTCCTGAATACAGTGAATGAATTGCCGTCACTTTCCTGTGTCTGGGCAATGTATTCCGGCTCATATACCGTCACAGGCGGAAGCTTCTGAAGTTCAGAATAAACTGTCCTCTTGAGAGTCTCAAGTCCGCGACCGGTCGCCCGTGAAACGGTCAGAAGGAGTATTCCGTGCTCGTCACAGTAAGTCTGAAATCTTTCGATATCCTCTACAGTTGCGATATCAGTCTTGTTCGCAACTGCGATCTGCGGTCTCTTGGCTAGCTCTGCGCTGAACTTTTCAAGCTCGTTGTTTATTGTCTCAAAATCCCGGATCGGATCTCTCATCTCGCTTCCAGATACATCCACGACGTGCAAAAGCAATCTGCAACGCTCGACATGTCTAAGGAAATCATGTCCAAGTCCGACTCCGTCACTGGCTCCTTCTATGATACCGGGTATGTCAGCTGCGACAAAGGACTGTTCTTCATCCACGCGAACGACTCCGAGCACCGGAGACAGAGTGGTGAAATGATAGTTTGCGATCTTCGGCTTCGCCGAGGAAATGGTCGATATAAGAGTCGATTTGCCGACATTAGGAAATCCTATGAGACCGACATCGGCGATCAGTTTCAACTCGAGGATCACGTCCATCTCGTCTCCGCGACCGCCCGGCTTGGCAAAGTTGGGGATCTGTCTCGTCGGAGTGGCAAAATGCTGGTTTCCGTAACCGCCCTTGCCTCCCTTTGCAATGATATAATCCTTTGCTTCGGATATGTCTGCCATGATGAGACCGTTATCTGCATTCTTGATAACGGTTCCGATCGGTACCTTGATCACAAGGTCCTCAGCAGATTTGCCCGACTGGTTCGCGCCTCTTCCGTTCTCTCCGTTTGCCGCCACATACTTTCTCTTGTATCTGAAATCCATCAGCGTGGACAGATCCTTGTCTCCGCGGAAAACAATGTTTCCGCCTCGTCCTCCGTCACCGCCGTCAGGACCACCTGCAGCGACATATTTTTCCCTGTGAAAAGCTACAGCCCCATTGCCGCCGTTTCCGGCCTTTATATGGATCTTAGCAACATCCACAAAACTTATAGCCATTTGGTTAATTCTCCCGTAAATACAATTAGACCCGAACCTAGTTCAGGCTCGGGTCAATCGGATCTTATTTTGCGTATACGCTGACCTGCTTCTTGTCGCGGCCAAGTCTCTCGAACTTAACTGTGCCGTCGATGAGTGCAAACAGTGTATCATCGCTTCCACGGCCAACATTTTCACCAGGGTGAATATGTGTGCCTCTCTGGCGGACCAAGATATTTCCGGCCTTTACGAACTGGCCGTCACCTCTTTTGGCGCCTAATCTCTTTGACTCAGAATCTCTACCGTTCTTGGTAGAACCCATGCCCTTCTTATGTGCCATGTGAACTTATCCTCCCCTCGAAAATTACAGTGAGATCTTTGTGATCTCTACCTTTGTGTATGGCTGCCTGTGTCCCAGTCTCCTTGCATAGCCCTTCTTTGGCTTGTAAGTGATTATGTTCAACTTCTTGCCCTTGCCGTTCTTGATAACCTTTCCTTCGACCTTAGCGCCTTCTACGACAGGTGTGCCGAACTTTGCGTCAGCTCCCTCGCCTACGAGAAGTACTTCGTCAAAGGTAACCACATCATCAGCTTCGCAGTTGAGCTTCTCGATGTAGACTACATCACCTTCGCTAACAGCATACTGCTTGCCACCGGTAACAAATACTGCTTTCATTTTTACCCTCACATTAATTAAGTCTCGCTGAACCAGGTGCATGTCTGTTTCACCATGTCTTATAACCATTTACATGCGGCTAAAGAATAATAACATAATCGAATGCCGGTGTCAACAAAAACTTTTTGCTTTATTTCAAGGCGTTTTTCGCGCTTTTTACCGTGTTCTTGAGCAGGTTGACTCGCGTCATCAGCCCTACTCCGCCGGGTACAGGGGTGATCTTGGAAACGACCGGATAGCAGGATTCAAAATCCGCGTCTCCGCACAGCTTGCCTTCGGCATTCCTGTTGATGCCGACATCAATGACGACGGCTCCATCCTTGAGCATGTCTCCGGTAAGGAATCCCCGTCTTCCCACAGCCACTATGACTATGTCGGAAGCTTTTGTCTTTGAAGGGATATCCTTTGACTTTGAATGGCAAATGGTCACTGTAGCGTCGTTTCTGAGCAGCAGAAGAGCCAGAGGCTTGCCAACGATGTTGCTCCTGCCTATGACAGTTACATCCTTGCCCTTGATCTCCACTCCTGCGTATTTGATCAGATCAATGCATCCCTGAGGAGTGCACGGCATGAAGCAATCCTTGCCTATCGAAAGGTTTCCGACATTTATTGAAGTAAAGCCGTCAACATCCTTCCGTGGAGAAATTGCGTTTGTTACCGTATATTCATCGATATGCTTTGGAAGTGGAAGCTGGACCAGGAGTCCGTGAACGGCAGGATCTTCGTTGAGCTTTCTTACTTCTGCGAGGAGCTCATCCTGCGTTACCGTCTCAGGAAGCTCTATATTCAGGGATTCTATGCCGCATTCCTTGCAGTCCTTGTGCTTGCCTCTGACATAACTCTTGCTTGCGGGATTATCTCCCACGATTATCACTGCGAGTTTCGGGATAATGCCTTTCCGCTTGAGTTCCTCGACCTCGCTCTTGATCTTTTCCTTTTCAATGGCGGCAAGTTCCTTGCCGCTTATAAGCTTTTCATCCATTATTCTTGGCCCTCACTTTCTTCCTGAATATATAGATCAAAACAACTGAAATGACTACCGAAACCAGCGCTATCAGCTGGGATATTCTCATGCCTGCAAATGCCTCGAGGCTGTCTGTCCTGATCCCCTCTATAAAGAATCTTCCCAGTCCATACCATCCCAGATACATCAAGAGTATCTCACCCTTGAATTTACGCCTGTCAAAATAGATCGAAAGCCGGATGAAGCCAATGATGCACCACACGGATTCATACAGAAACGTAGGATGTACGGGCAGGTCCGGATATACTGTTATCCCTTCCCGTGCAAGTTTTGGTGCGGCATATGTCAGATAGGCCTTCGTTCCTTCGCTGAACATGCCGAATAGCGAATTTGTGTTCGTTCCGAACGCTTCCTGATTGAAGAAATTGCCCCATCTGCCGATCGCCTGACCCAAAAGGAAGCAAACGGCAGCGATATCAACGACGTTCAGTACGTCAAGCTTTTTTACTTTACAGCCTAAACAGCCAAATCCGATGCCTCCGATGATGCCTCCGTAGATTGCCAGACCTCCGTCTCGGATATTGATCATGTCGAACAGGCTTTCATATTTGACCGGAGAGAAAATGACATAATATGCTCTGGCACAGATGATGCCCATTATGACACCGAACATGATGACATCCGTGAAATCGTCATCGTTGATCTTGTATTTTCTGCCTATCCTCAATGCATTGATCACGCAGAGGATTATCCCGCCGGTTATGCATAATGCATAGTAGTAGATATCTAGACCGAATATCGAGAATGCGACCCTGTTAATCTTGAACCGCAGTCCGAGATTCGGGAACTGAACGTTATACATCTTCTTCACCCTCCGATGGAAGGATAGTAAAAACAGTCTTCCTGTCTTCTCTGAACATCTTTCTCAGCTGGTCATTGACATCATCAAGCGTAACTTGAGAAATGGTATTAAGGTAAGTATACAGATCTCTTCCCTTGAAATGCGCCGTGACCATGTTTGATGCAATCTCCTCGATGTTTTCAAAATCCACAATCATATTTCCGTAAAGGGAATTCTTGACGGTGATGAAGTCTTCTTCACTTACTCCGTTCTCCTTCAGTTTTCTTACTGCCTTGTCCACCTCTTCAAGAAGGAGCTCAGGCTGGCTCGTCTCACCTGAAATGATGGAAGCGTAGTAGTCAGTGCCGTTGAAGATCTCTCCTTCGAATGTTCCGTTTATGACGTTGCTATCATAGAGCCTTGTGAACAGATCGCTTATAGGTCCACAAAGGACATCCATAATGATGGAACCGATTATCTCCTCCTTCGCCGTAACAGGAAATGACATTCTCTCCTTGTATCCTATGGCAACCATCGGAGTGGCTATAGGCATCCTTATCGTCTTTTCACTGAAGTTTATCTCATCAGGCTCCTGCGGATAAATACGCTCGACATTTGCGACTTCCCGGCTGAAGCCAGCCCTGTCACAGGCAGCGATAACTTCTTCTGCGGTTATGTTACCTGCTACGCAAAGCATCATCTGTCCAGGTGAATAGAATGCCTTTGTGCACTCATACAGCATCTCGGGAGTGATCTGCGAGATGCTCTCGACAGAACCTGCGATATCATCCTTTACGTAATGGTTTGTGTACAGTCCGTCAAGGATCCCGAACAGCTGCCTCCACCCTGCACTGTCATCATACATCTTGATCTCCTGTCCGATGATACCGAGCTCCTTTTTGACGGTCTTCTCGGTAAAATACGGACGTGTAACGAAATCCAGAAGGATGTCAAGAGAACTGTCGATGTTCTCGGTTGCACTGAACAGATAGCACGTCCTGTCAAAGGTAGTAAACGCATTTGCATTAGCGCCGGTCTTGGCGAACTTCTCAAAAGCGTCTCCGTCCTCATTCTCGAACATCTTATGTTCAAGAAAATGAGCAACACCGGCAGGTATTTCCACAAGCTTTCCGTCTACGGTAAACTTCCTGTCCACTGAGCCGAAATTAGTGGCGAACATTGCGAAAACCGAACCGTATTCAGGTTTGGTATATACACCGACAGACAGTCCGCAGTCCGCCTTTATAAGCTGATAGCTTTCTTTAAGAATCTTGTTTGATATTATTGCCATTTATGAATCCTATCTAACTATCCTGTAAAGTACATTTAAATGAAGCAGTCCGAGCATTTCCCTGATATCCGCTTCAGTGACGGAATAGATAAGCTTTACCGCGTCTTCCGGTGAGAGTCCAGTGCCGATGAACGCTTCGTTCATATACCAGGCTTCCAAAGATGAAAGAGAATCATAGCTTGACATGAGGCTGTTCTTCAGCGTCAGTTTTACTTCATCTATCTCCTTTTCGGTTATGGGTCCGTTCAACAGATCACTGAGTTCTTTCTTAATGGCATCGACAGTCTTCTGAGAGTTCTCGTGCTCAACTCCCGAATCGACGCTCATCGATGAAGTGAAACCTGAAAAGCCGGCAGCGCAGTAATAACAGAGACTCTGTTTTTCTCTTACGTTCTTAAAAAGCCTTGATGAGACCGTTCCACCGAATAGGGCGTTTGCTACGAGCATCTTGAATCTTTCATTTCTGTCGAGCAGCCTTGTCGTCGTGTACATCAGGCAGATCTTTCCCTGAACCGTATCCATTTTCTCATCCCTGATGAGAGTCTCGTCTTCACACGGAGTCAATACGGTCGGAATAGGCGACGTTACTCCGCTTCTCTTGTAAGAGAAAGCCTTGATAAGCTTATCTGTGATGGATCCGGCGTTGTCCGCAGAAACGAATATCTCTATGGATGAGGATGAAAGAAGCTGTCTGTAGTGCTCATATAGCCGAACGGAAGACAGTGAATCTATATCCTCCTCATAGCCAAGCCTTTCTACTCCGTTCATGGAATCCTTAAAGAACAGCCTTCTTGCGTTCTTTACACAGTATCCCCTCTTATCGTTCAACTCGCTCCGGATTTCTTCCCTGAGCTTGTATTTTTCTATTTCAAGCCATTCATCTATGAAATGGCCGTCTTCAAGACAGGGTCTAAATATGACTCCGAGAAGCACATCACACATCTCATTGAGAAGGTTCTCACCGTTAAGGCAGTATTCATTCTTTATGCCCTGAATGCTGAATCTCAAGCTTCTGTTGGAGCCCGTAACGTACGTTCCCGTCCTAAGGGATGCTGAATACATCATGTTCAGCTTCCTTGAAAAGTCGATCATGGTCGGATAGTCTTCATACGCTCTCTCCAGAACGCCCGGAAGGAGTGCGTATGCCGTAGCACTGTCTCGTTCGTTCGGAACCATGAAATTGATTGATATTTTATTCCTCTTAAACTTGTCATTAGGAAGTACCGTCAGATACAGCTGCTCCCCAAGCTTTCTTCTGTCCATTTACTGTTCCTTACTGTAGTTGTTTATTTCAATGAATGAATGCTTCATGTATTCCGTGTACTGCCTTGTCCCGGCTCCGTTTGTCGATTATGACTGATATCTTGATATCGCTGGTATTGATCAGCTTGACGTTGATATCATTTTCGTATAGTACCCTGAACATTTCCGTGGCAACGCCGCTTGCAGACTGGAGCGCAGCTCCCACTATCGACACCTTTGCAACATTGTCATCTATCCGAAGCTCTGTATACTTAAGCCGTTTCTTATTGGCCTCCAGCGCTTTCATCGTCCGAAGCTTGTCCTCTCTGGAAACCGTGAAGCTTATGTCCTGTTTGCCGCTTATCGCAGCAGGAAGCGAGATTATATCAACGACGATTCCCTTATCGCTTATCGTCTTGAATATCTTGTAGGATATTCCCTTTTCATCCGGAATATCCTTCAAGGTAAAGATGCAAATATCAGATTCTTTTATCACACCGTTGATGATAGATGTTTCCATTCCCATGACCTCTTTGATCTCAGTTTGTGAATCCGGCGAATTAACAGGCAGAAGCCTGAGAAGGATACCGTATTTTTTGGCCTCTTCGATTATCGCAGTGTCAAGAAAATAATAACCGCATGAAATGATCTCGAGCGCTTCGTCAAAATCCAGCTTGTCGATCGGTCGGCTGATTTCAGGAAGATTCGAGGTCATAAGGGGCTCGTTAACGATTATGTATATGTCGCAGAACAGTCCCCGCGCAAGTCTTGCTGCATTCATCGGTGTATCGTCGTTCCTGAAATAGCAGAAATACTTTTCCTCCGATGAGATGATCTCATCTATGCCGGTGAAAGACACACACTTAAGCGAAGCATTGACAAGAGCGATGCTTTTTTCATCTCCCACAAAAACGATCTTCTCGGAGTCGTCGTGGGAAAGTATCACTTCTAATTCACTGAAATCATCAACACTATCGTTGAACCAGACAACACTGTAGTTCATGATATCAGACGTCCCGCATTATCCTTTTTGCCGTTATGACGAATGGCTGAGCGGATATCTTCTCCACGAGAGCATCCACAGTACCTATCATGTCTCTTGTCTTCATCGTGATCGAGACAGCCGCAGTGCCGTCTACCGGTGCGGACTGAGTGATGGTAACGATACTGATGTTGCTTGTGGCAATGATCTGCAGCAGGCTCATGAGAGTTCCCGGCTCGTCCTTGAGGACAACGTGAAGGGCAACTACAGACCTTGTTTCTGTAACGTCAAAGATCCTGTCCTTATATTTATACAGAGTGCTCCTTGAAATGTCGACTTCCTTGGCTGCGGCAGAAAGATTTTTGACTGCGCCAGATGCGAGCAGTTCCTTTGCCTTCACTACTTTGAGATAGACATCGGAAAGGATATCACTGTCTACGAGCAGATATTTTTTAGCCATCTTATCATCTCCTGATATATTTATCTTTTTTAACTATAATAATATCTTGCTTCCTTGAATTCAATACATTTTGTCCATAATGGCGCACATTTGTACATATATCACATACAAAAAGAGGATCTTCACAGACCCTCTTAGCATATCTACCTGAATATCAGAGTTCTCTTCTTCCCTCAAGAGCCCTGAAAAGAGTGACTTCATCTGCAAACTCCAGAGACGCACCGACCGGCAGTCCATAGGCCAGTCTCGTGACCTTGATCCCAAGCGGTTTTATGAGTCTGGAAAGGTACATGGCAGTTGTATCTCCTTCGATGGTCGGGCTGGTGGCAAGGATCACTTCCTTAACCGTATCGTCCTCCAGTCTTGCCAGGAGCTCTCTGACGGTGAGCTGATCTGCCGTAATGCCATCCATAGGAGATATCAGTCCGTGAAGCACATGATACACGCCCTTGTACTCCTTTGTCTTTTCAAAGGTAGCAACATCTCTTGGATTCTCGACCACGCAGATGACGCTAAGATCTCTCTTCGTTGATGAACAGACAGGACACAGCTCCTTGTCAGTATAATTCTGGCATATGGGACATCTGTGGATCTTTGTATGTACATCGAGGATCGAATCGGCGAATTCCTTCGCTTCTGCCGGATCCATATCAAGGATCTGGTAAGCCATTCTGGTAGCGCCTTTTCTGCCTACGCCGCTGAGCTTGGAAAAGTTGCTGATAAGCCTTTCAAGCGGCTCTGCATTATATCCTGCCATAATCAGAGTATTCCCGGAACATTGAGTCCGTTGGTGATCTTGTTCATCTCTGTTTCGCTCTCAGTCTTTGCCTTAGTGATAGCATCATTGATCGCAGCAGCGATGAGGTCTTCAAGCATCTCAAGATCATCCATGTCAACGGCAGAAGGATCGATATGGATAGCCGTGACATCATGCTTTCCGGTTACGGTAGCCTTTACAAGGCCGGAGCCGCTCTCGCCTTCGTATGAAGTCTCATCAAGTCTCTCCTGCAGAGCCTTCATGTCGTCCTGCATCTGCTGGGCCTGCTTAATTATCTGATTCATGTTCTGAGGGCCGCCGCCCATTCCCTTTGGTAACCTTGCTTTCATTTTATATCTCCCGTCAAATACTTCAAAATATCCTGTACTAACTATTATTCCTTGATATTGACCTTTACTCCGAATCTTTCAAGGCTCTTGATCTTTTCAAGGCTTGAAAGCTCCTCGGTCTCAAATCTTGCTGCGATGTTTCTGTAGCCGCCTATGTTGTAATAACGACCGCAGACCTTCCGGATGGCATCCTTAATTATACCGTTTACTTCCCTGTTCTCCCTTATGTATTCGTAGAAGCTCTCGTTTCCCTTTATGTAAACGATATTCTCAAACAGATATGCTTCTGAATTCTTGATAAGCGTATGGAGCGGAAAATCTACCTTTTCAATTGCCTTGATGACATCATCCCAAGGCTTGAACGGCACAGGTCTGTCTTCAGCTTTTTCTCTTGCAGCAGATGTCTTCTGAGCTGGCCGTACGTCCTGAACAGGTTCTTTCTTTTCTTCCTTTGCAGGTTTGTCACCTGCAGGAGCTGCAGCATCAGATTTCTGCTCAGTACTGTTGTCAGAGGCTTGAGCAACAGGTCGGACGGCAGGCTTCCGGACCGGTCTTGAAACAGATGCAGGTCTTGAGACAGTCTGACTCATCTCACTGTTGCACAGTCCGAATATGGCAGTCTCCAGTGCGACCTTCGGGTTCCGTCCCTTGCTCGTGCTTTCAAGAGCCTTGCTGAACGCATCGATGGCGTCGATCACAAAACCCGAGTCGACTCTCCTGGACTGTGCCCGGAGCTTATTGAACTTTTCATCGCTTACACCGACAAGCTGTGCACTTGAATTCCGTACGCCCGCCATCAACAGATCTGAGAAGTGCTCGACCAGGCTTTCACCAAGTCTTCGGTAATCCACGCTGCGCTTAGACAGTGTCATCAACATCATCATCGCTTCAGCTGTATCCTTTAAAATGAGCTTATCGGCAAAATCGAACAGCTCGTCATCCCTGGTGATACCGGCGATATTTGCAACTACTTCTTCTGTAACTGTCGAATCCAGCGCGGCACAGGTCTCAAGTATTGAGTTTGCGTCTCTCATAGCTCCGTCTGCAAGAGAGGCTATCAACCTTGCTCCGCCTACTGTGAGGTCTATCCCCTCGTTCTTTGCTATGTTGAGCAGAGAATCGGCTATGTCAGCCATATCAAGCTTCGTGAAATCGTATCTCTGGCATCTGGAAAGTATGGTTGCAGGAACCTTGTGTATCTCTGTAGTTGCAAGTATGAAGATGACATGCTGCGGAGGTTCCTCCAATGTCTTCAGCAGTGCGTTGAACGCACCCTGGGAGAGCATATGTACCTCATCAATAATGTATACCCTGTACTTTGCCATTACAGGCAGATAGTTTACTTCGCTCAGAATGTCCCTGATGCTGTCGACGCCGTTGTTGGAAGCCGCGTCCATCTCGACTACGTCATAAACAGATTCATTTTCTATTCCTCTGCAGATCTCGCATTCAAGGCACGGCTCGCCATTCTTCGGATCAAGACAGTTGACCGCCTTTGCAAATATCTTTGCACAGGTGGTCTTTCCTGTACCTCTCGTCCCGGTGAAAAGGAGTGCATGACCGATCTTTCCAGTGATGATCTGATTCTTGAGAGCGTTGACAACATATCTCTGTCCGATGACATCACTGAACAGCTTCGGGCGGTACTTTCTGTATAAAGCTAGATGCCGCATGATCAAAAACTCCTTTCTTGCAAAAGGACAGGCCTTACTGTCACATATACAGAGATGACTTGGTATCGCAAGTCAGAACTGTTTAATGCTGCTTGGTTCCCCACCTGACATGGTTCACAGCATGACCTCGTACGGTCACCCCCGTATATCTGACAGCAATTATAGCGCTGTCCTATGGTGATTAGTCTAACATAAACGGCTGTAAAATACAAGAAAAAACTGCCTTCGCGAAAAGGCAGTCTTTTGACTTGCTAATTGTAAATTACTTTACGATCTCGCCGCTTGTAGCGCCGCCGCATGCATTTGACTCGTCTGTATCGATGTGCATAGCTGTTGAGTAAGAAGCGCTGACTCTAACTACTACATCGTCAAAGATAAGGGCTCTGCCGGTACCGTCGACCTTGACCTTTACGATCTCCTTGTCCCGTACACCAAAGCTCCGTGCATCTTCTGGGGTCATGTGAATGTGTCTCTTGGCTACTATAACGCCCTCAGCAAGATCAATCTCTCCTGCAGGTCCGACAAGCTTGCAACCGGCACTTCCTGCAAGGTCTCCTGATTCTCTGACAGGTGCAGAAATACCGATTGAACGTGCATCTGTAGCTGAGAGCTCGACCTGTGAAGCCTTTCTTACAGGACCAAGTATTGAAACATTGGCAAGTTCTCTCTTAGGTCCGACAACAGTTACTCTCTCTTCGCAAGAGAACTGACCAGGCTGTGAAAGATCCTTCTTCTTTGTGAGTTCGTGACCTTCACCAAAAAGCTTGTAGACATCTTCCTGTGTGAGATGGATATGTCTTGCAGATGTTTCTACCAAAATCTTAGCCATAGCTAATAATCCTCCAGTTATTTATTCACGGATATTATAATAACCGAATCGAGACCCGTTTACAAGTTAAAAGAAATGAATTTGAACTTATTCTAAATACTGCACAAAAAATCAAGAATAAAACACGAAAGGTTGTATCAATTAACTATCGACTCTTTTGATTAGTCGAACATATTTGTTATAATCATTATACAAGAAAGATATTTGTAATCGGAGGCTTTAAGAATGAAATTCAGTACTGTAAATCTGGTCTTCTTCAGTGCTACGGATGTCAGCAAGAAGTATGCCAAGGCTATGGGAAGAGCGCTTGATGCGAGACCTAAAGAATATGATTTTACTACACCGGAGAAACGAGATACTGCAATGATCCCCTCTTTTAATGAGGACGACCTTGTGATCCTCTCCCTTCCGGTTTACGGAGGAAGGGTCCCCACGATCTGCCTGGACTATCTGTCAGGGCTCAAGGGTCAAAACACTCCTTGCGTGATAGTATGCACCTATGGCAACAGGGCTTTTGAGGATGCTCTTGTAGAGATGGAGGACATAATGGATCAAAACGGATTCAATGTCGTCGGCGGAGCTGCGGTAGTCGGCAGACACTCATTCTCTGATGAGATTGCCGGAAACAGGCCTACAAAGGCGGATCTTGACGGAGCAGCCGAATTCATCAAGCTTGTTGCGGAAAAGGAAAACAAAAAGCTTGAAAAAGGCATCATACCGGGAAACAGGCCGTATAAGGAAAAGGCCAACCGAGTAAACACGATGATGCCTAAGACGCTTGATACGTGCATAAACTGCAAGTTCTGTGCAAAAATGTGTCCTAACGGAGTAATAAGCATGGATGACCCGAGAACAATGGTCAAAGATGCAAGCGCGTGTCTGAGGTGCAACAGCTGTGTGGTGCGCTGTCCGGTACACGCAAAATACTTCGACGGTGAGGATTGGCAGAAAGCAGTTCGGGGAGCTATCGCCAGATTCGGAAAGCCGGATAAAATCAACCAGTATTTTATGTAAACCCACTGAAACAGATAAACAGAAAACGAAAATGGATGTAAGGCAATATAGCTTTACATCCATTTATTCCTTTATTTCCAGAACTTTTCCAATGTTTCATCCAGCATGTCTGCGCTCGATACCCTCACGAGGTGATTCCAGTGCACCGGCATGTTCTTCAGGTAATTCAATGTGGAAAATCTGTCATCAACCAGTACTGCTACACCTTTATCAGTTTCTGTTCTGATAACTCGTCCTACAGCCTGAAGGACCTTGTTCATTCCCGGATATTGATACGAGTATTTATAACCGTCCTTTCCAATTGAATCGTAATAGTCTCTGATAAGATCCGAATATACATTGATCTGAGGAAGCCCTACACTCACTATTACGGTTCCTGTAAGGAGATCTCCTGTCAGATCGATACCTTCTCCGAATATCCCGCCCAGCACACAGAAGGCCAGGACATTATCCCTTTCTTTAAAAGCCTTCAGAAAAGCAAGCTTTGTGTCTTCATTCATATTGCTTTCCTGTTTTATCCGTTCGGTATCAGGATGCTCTGCGGTAAAATCGGAATAAACCATATCCATGTATGAATAGCTAGGAAAGTATACTATATAGTTACCCTTCTTTGCAGTTATCACTCTGTAAATGATCTCAACGATATCGCCTACAGATGCCTTTCGTCTTGAATATCTGGTATTTATATAATCTGTTGTGACCAGACAGAGATTCTCCTGAGGGAACGGGCTTCTGACATTCAGGTAGTTTCCCCTCTCGCCCAATTGATTCATATAATAATCAATGGGTGTCAAGCTCGCGGAAAACAGAATACTGGCGATTCCCTTGCATAAGGTCCGGTCTATCTCAAGGCTCGGATCCATACAGAACAGGCGTATTAGCAGATCCCTGTTGTGTGAGATGGCAATAGAAACATATCTGTCATCGAATCCGTCGTAGACATCCATGAAATAGCTGGCTTCAAAATATACCTCCAGCAGTTCTTCCTCGATCTCTTCTCCCCTGTGTTTGTCAAAATAATCATTGCATTGAGCGACGAA
>JAEEGL010118546.1_pt1 | contig 16845 bp, 17 predicted proteins | sample 9134231 | NCBI WGS metagenome assembly JAEEGL01 (sample SAMN16246548, study PRJNA631951) | gut metagenome | biome: gut microbiome; feature: rumen; material: fiber-attached | host: Bos | place: Iran: Karaj | collected 2018-10
GACGAGGCAAAGACTGATGAAGAAATTAACAATATTGTTGCTGCTGTTGTTGCTGCCAATAATGACAGGGTGCAGGACAACAAAGCAAAAGGAAAATAAAATAGTTTTACCGCCAAAGCCGGAGCGTCAGGAGCTTATTCCTCCGGAAACTCTTAAGGATTATGCATCCATAATTGTTTATTATGACACTCTGGTTCGCGAATGGGAAAGCTGGGGGCAAACAGTAGAGGAGATTATTGATGGCTCAATTTCTGCCAATTCAAACTGATATATCAGAAGTACAAGATGCCCTTGCAGGCACTTCAAAAAGCTTAAAGTCTATTCAAAAGAGTGTCTTGCGTATTGCAGCAAAAGGAACTGCAAATGCAGTAAAGGCTGCCATAAGGACTAGCGACTTAAACAGGAGAACCGGCGAGCTTCAAAAAGCGTATACTTACAAAGTAAAAAAAGACGGTTCAGAGGCAAATGTTTTTCCTAAAGCCCTTAATTTACACGATCGCACAATTTTTCCTAAAGCAATGACTCTCAGTTACGGACATTCAGGACCAACCAAGAGAGCTAAAGCGTGGTTTATTGCTCCCCGTAATTTTGTACAGGCTGGCGATCAGTACGCAGAAAGCGGTAAATATATGGATGAAGTGCAAAAATATATAGACAAAGAACTTGATAAATACTGGAGTTAATATGGAATCAATTGCAGAAACAATCAAAAATTTTATTCTGGAAGATGTAAACAATGAGCTTGCAGAACTCTCTACACAAGAAGTACCTCTCCCGGCCATAACAGAAAAAAACATTGTATTTGGAATGGTAGATTTATCGCGCTATGAATCTCCCATTGTCGTTGCTATCCTCCCTGAGACACAGAGCCAGGAAGAAGGTTTTATAGATGGTGCTGCCTGGTGTAGTGATTTTACAATTACTTTCCTTTTTCAAAAGGCTGCCTACTCTCTTTTGATTAAAAGAATGTGCCGTTATTCTAACGCCTTCAAAACTGCACTTGCTAAAAATCCGGATTTTGATGGAGAAGCAGAAGAAACCGAACTTGAGCAGATACAATTCTATCCTGACACAGGCGCAGTACCTCAGCAGATGACAGCATCAGAAATTACAATAAATGTTATAACTCGTCTGACATTCTTATAAAACCTTATAAGGAGATATTACCATGGTAAAGAAACATCAGATTGCACCGTTTTTGAACAAAGCGGTAGGCAGTGACGGGCTTGTTAATAAGACAAGTCCAGACTGGATGCGCATCTGCATGTCTACAGCTTTCGACTTGAATATGAATCCTGAGACAGAGGATCGCGACTATATCTGCGACGAAAACCCGACAACGGAGCTGAAGAACTACAAGCCGTCTTTTAACACTCCTCTTGTTATGCATAAGAATGAACCGGATTATGAATTCATTTTCGGAAAGTTCTTTGCTCAGGATACAGGAGACAAGGCAAAGAGCGAGCTTCTTCTCGTGTTCTTCCAGGAGCCGGTAGATTCTGCCGATACTCATACACATTTCAAGGCATGGCGCGTTGACTGTACAATCATCTTGAATGATTTGAACAGTGTTGACTCAACACTCAGCTTTGACACTAACTTTGCCGGAGACACCAAGAAGGGTTACGTTACAATCAGCGAAGGCGTTCCAACCTTTACAGAAGGTTCATATTCTGCAACATGATAGACCTTTCAAAAGTCAAACTCCCCGGCTGCATCAAAGCAGCGGGGAGCTTTTACAACATTAAAACAGATTTCCGCTCATGGCTCAATTTTTCAAGAATTGTAAATACAGAGGGTGCAGTTGTAGACGATGTAGATTTTATTTACACAGACAAAATTCCGCCCGTAGAAAATAAAAAAGAAGCATTTAAAAAACTTCTTGAATTCTTCCAGCCTAAAACAATACTTCCCCGCTCTACTGGCGAAAGTTCCGGCGGAAAAGTTCTTGATTACGAAATTGATGCAGATCTGATTTATGCTGCCTTTTACGAGCAATACGGCATTGATTTACTCGCAACAGATAATCACGGCCACGCCGTTGTACAGATGCACTGGCACAGATTCCTCACACTTCTTTCAGGCCTTCATAATACAAAGCTCAATGAAGTTATGAGCTGGCGAAGCTGGACCGGCGAAACAAAAACAGAATACGGAAAACAGATGCAGCGCTTAAGAAATGCCTGGGAATTACCTACAGAAGAAAGCGAAAAGGTTCAGGAAGATTTAGAAAGGTTTAATAAGTTGTTTAGTTAATCTTTCTTGATAAACTTTTTGTAAATGAGACATACGGCGACAATGCCTATTATGAGTGGGAACGCAGCGCTTATAAAAACTCCGAAGAGATAAACTAAAGACATCTCACTTACCTCCGTATCTGACTATATTATATATCTTATTTTAAATAACGCAAGAGAAAAATATGGCTAAGAAAGACATAACTATAAAATATAAATCAGACACAAAAGAAGCTCAAAGCGGAATTAAAAAGGTTGCAAGTGAATTAAATAAGTTATCCAAAGGTATAAAAGCAAGCGATGTTACAGCACTTGCAACAGGTTTTACCGCTGTAACCAAAGCAGCGGAGCTCGGTGTAAAAGCTGTAAAAAAGATTAATGAAACCATAAAAGAAACGACTGAATTATATCGTGTACAGGCAAATGCTGAAAAAACTCTCGAAGTTGCCGCCAGAAATAATCCATATCTTGACAGCGGTTCTGTCATGCAGCTTAAAGATTATGCCGGCCAATTGCAGAAAGTTTCAACCGTTGGAGATGAACAGTTATTGCCGATGATGGCACAGCTTGCTTCTGCAGGACGTACACAAAGTGAAATACAGCAGATAATGAGCGCTGCTTTAGACGTTTCTGCAAGCGGTATGATGTCTTTAGATTCTGCCGTAACAGCATTAAACAAGACTTATGCAGGAACTTCAGGACAGCTTGGTAATCAGATTGCAGAATTAAAGAATCTCTCAAAAGAAGAGCTTCAAAGCGGAAAAGCTGTAGATATAGTTGCTCAGAAGTTCAAGGGCATGGCAGAAGAAACTGCAAAGGCAACCGGTTCTACAGAACAGCTTAAAAACGCAATGGGCGACTACAAGGAAGAAGTAGGAGCTGTTTTTGAAAAGAAGCTTGCACCTATGCGCCAGTTCTTTACAGAGCTTATACAAGGCTGGGCAGATGCAAAGAAAGCTAAACGAGAGTACGACGAAGCCGTAGAGACAAATGCAGATCCGGCAAAACAGACAATAGAGTCTCTTACAAAGGAAATAGATGGTCTCCAGGAAAAAATTGACAATTACTACTCAACGCTTCATGGTTATCAGAATATGACGAATGCCGCAAAACTTCAAATGAAGAACAGAGGTGGTTTTGACATTGATAAAGAAATAGAACGTATTCAAAAAGAAATTACGGAACAAAGTAAACTTTTAACTGCAAGACGAGATGAAAGACGTGAACTCCAGCTTAAAATAAATGCACAGAAAACACAGGCACAGCTTGAAGCTGAGGCAGCAGAAGAACAGAAAAAGAAAGATGAAGAAGCAAATGCTCTTCTTGAACGAAGGAACAAACTACGTGAAGAATATGCAGAAACTCTGCGTAAAACTCAAGAGCAGATAAACAGCCGCCGCACACTTGGAGAAGAAATCAGCGAAGAAGCAGAAGCCCAAACTCTGCTCAACGCTGCAACCCAGGCATATATTAATATGTATTCTGATCCGGCGTTTGACCGAGCCCTTACAGAAACAGGGATGTGGGCAGGTGAAACACAGCAGCTTGCACAGATACAGCAATGGGCAGAACAGGCTAAAGAAACAGAGGATGTATGGAAGCATTCCAAAGAACTTATGGAAGCCTGGCAAGATACAGAAGAAGAAACTCTTGATATGCAGAAACAATCCCTCATGGATTACATGACATATCTGGATTCTAAGGGAGCATTAACGGATGATGAAATTGCCTTACAGCAGAAACTCAAACTGGCACTTTTCAATATAAACGAACAGATACAGGCACAAGAGGATGAAGCCCGCAAAAAGGCAGAAGAAAAGCGTAAAGAAGATCTTCAGAAGCAGAAAGAAGATATATCAAAAGTTGTATCTGATATTCAGTCTTATATTGAAAACTTTGCAGGTATCACAAAAGACATCACGTCTCTTGCCCGCCAAAACAACGAACAGGAACGAGACGAAGCGCTAACTGAAATTTCGGAACAGTATACAGAGGGGCTCATTTCTTACAAAGAATACTGCGAAAAGAAAAAGCAGATAGAACGCAAGGCAGCTCAAGAAGAATACCGCCTAAAGCAGTGGGAATGGACAGCTTCTATGTTAGAGGCAACAGCAAATGTTGCTCAGGGTGTTGCAAAAGCAATTGCTCAGGGCGGTGTTGCCGGTATTATTACAGGAGCGCTTGTCGCCGCTGCCGGAGCTGTTCAGATTGCAACTATTACAGCAAATAAACCAAAGCCGCCAAGCTTTGCAACCGGAGGTATTGTACAGGGCAATTCCTATTCAGGAGACCGTATCCAGGCAAATGTAAACTCTGGCGAAATGATTCTTAATGCCCAGCAGCAGAGAAACCTCTGGGAAGCTGCCAACAGAAACGGTAGAGGGGGAACTTCCATCAATATGCCTGTAAAAATTATAAATAATGCTTCTGACCAGGTAAGCGCAAAAGCAGGCCTTACGCCAGAAGGTTTTGAAGTTCTTATTGAACAGGTTGTCAATTCAAAAATGGCTGCCGGTAAATTTAATGACAGCATGGACATAGCAAAGAACAGGCGAGCCGGTTTTGAATATCAGTAAGGGGATTAAGCATGAATATAATACAATGGCCTACAGAAGATGTTAATTCAAGATTCTTTTCAGGAAATGACCAGCCAAAAGAAAACACAGAAACTGTATCTATGCTTTCGGGGCGACAGGTAAGCTGGAAAATCAATACAAAATCTTTAATGAAATATAAAGTAAAGCTTCGTCTGTCTAAAACAGAGCTTGCATTTTTCTGGACCTGGTACAACGACATCTTATGTCAGAATGCAAATGCTTTTACCTGTGCAGGACTTGGAAGCGGTGTATACCGATTTGTTTCTGTTCCTTCTCCAGAAGATACAGACCAGACAGGCAGAACATTATCAATGGAAATTGAAGAGGTTTATTAATGACAAGAGCACAGATATTCAGACTTCTTTTTGAAGGCGGCAATTATGCCAAGCAGTTTCTTATAAAGCTCACTCATCCGGTTGCAGGAACTCTGCGCTATGTTAATAACAATGAAGCTGTAGAGTATGGTTACGAAACCTACAGTCCTGCAAATTTTGAATACACTCCTCCAGATTCCAAAGGAGAAGGCGGTAAGCTCGATATTTCTGCAATAGATAATTATGAAATCGTAGAATGGATTGACCAGGCAGATGACCGTTATACGCTGGAAGTTGTAGGCATCCTTAACAGAGACGGAACTGTTGATGATATACGAGCCTTTAAGCATTTTTATGGCTCTGTATCTATGGGTGAAGATAACAAAATTTCCTTTACGCTCGAAAATGATGGCCGCCTTAATATGGTTTTTAATGTTTACAAATATGATACAGACTTAAACAGGGGCAATGCGTGATAGATGTTTCTGATCTTATAGGCATCCCATATAAAGAAAACGGGCGGGACTTTACAGGCTTTGATTGTTATGGGCTTGCAATCGAAGTGGAAAAACGTTACGGGAAAAACTTACAGGATGTTGTATACGAAAATCACGACAAAGCGTTATCTGATAAATACGCCCCCACTCTTAATATCCGTAAAACTGACTCTATTAAAGAGAGCTGTCTTGTAGAAATTCATATCAAAGAAACACTTCATATTGGTGTCGTTCTTGGTAACGGTCTTATGATACACTCCACAACCAATCAGGGAGTAAGAATTTCACGACTTGCAGCCTATAAGATTTTTGCAATTTATGAGGTAATATAATGGGACTTTTACACATATATGATACAGTTTCCAACAAACATGACAGCATAAGGGCAAACGGCAGGCTCAAAGATATATTTCCCGAAATTGATTTTTCTCATTCACTCTGTCTAAAGGCAGGCAACAGACTTGATGGGAATTATGAAGTTCAGCCTCAGGATGTACTTTATGTTCGAAAGGTTCCAGGTGCCATAACAGCAACGACGGCCCTTATAGTTGGTGCTGTTGCTATGGTTGCTGCAGGTGTAGGTATTGGCTTTGCTATAGATGCTCATAATAAATCCAAAGAAGCTCAGGAAAAAGCAGACAAAGCTCAGAGAAATGCACAGAATATGGCTGCACAGGTTCAGCAGCTTCCTTTTATCCGTGGAGCAAAAAACCGGAGCGCTCTGGGAGAGACTGTTCAATTTGTAATGGGTTCTGTATACAACACGCCTTATAATATCACTGGAGGTTTCTATTCAATAGATGGAACAGATGGCGTAAACAGTTACTACAATGCCGTATTTTCTGCAGGATACGGAAACCAGAAGATTACAGAAATTCTTTTAGGTGGAGAACGTATTGCTCATAATGATAACGGCATAAGTGGAGAGCAGGATTTTGACAGTGATTCCCTTTATTATAATCAGAACAACACAAACAAGGTTGAAGTAAGACAGGCAGAAGAGATTATTACTTTAACAAACTGCAACAGAAAAGCGAGCTCTACATATTCCGGGGCAGAACTTAAACATGATTTTGGACAGGATGCAGTGCCGGTAATTGTGCAGGCCGGTGAAAACGCAATGTCTATACAAGTCTGCATACAGTTTTCTTCTTTACGCAAATACAATACAGATGCCGAAACCTGGGAAGAAACCAGCGCAACCGTAAGACCTTACTGGTCTAATGATAGTGGAACTACCTGGAACGAATTTACTTTTACGGGAACTACAAACAATGTATTTACTAAAAATGCAAATAAAAATATCCGCTATGTAGCAACTAAGAATTTCACAGCTTCAGAAAGCTATGGAAAAAATATTCTTATTAAGGTTGTAAAAGAAAGCCCGAAAGCAGAGCATAATACTCAGGAAGATTGCTGCCTTTTGTGGTATCAAACCTTCGGATATGATGCAGTAAAGTCTACAGCATCCAATCTTGTTGCCTGTGAACCACTGGAACCTCAGCTTTACAATAAAACAACAAGAATTGCTTACAGGATTGTTGCAGATGAAAACTCACAGAACCTGCTGGATGAAGTTCATGCAATGGCACAGGGTTATGCCCGCACCTGGAATGGTACACAATGGAGTAATTCCAAGACACCTACAAGAAATCCTGCATCATGGATTATGGAAGTTCTTACATCTGATATTCACGCTCCAAGTAAATACAATATGAATGAGCTGGATGCAGCCTCTTTCGGGGCTCTGTATGAATATTGCGAAACAAATGGATTTTATTGTGATGGAATTCTTTCACAAAGCGAAAAGAAACTCGATATTATTACAAAAATACTTAACTCATGTAATGCATCAATCGTCATTAACCAGGAAGGCAAGCTCGAAGTATGCATAGACAAAGAAGAGACAAATCCTGTAGCGCTCTTAAATACAGAAAACATTGTTTCCTTTACATTTTCTAAAAGCCTTGCAAAAAAGACAGATGGCACAAAAGTCACTTATACAAACCGCAACTCCTGGGCAATAGACACCTTCTATTCTATGCTGGACGGCGGTTCTTATGATTACACCAGCGATACGGTAGAACCTCTTGCTCTTGATTATGTAACCACCTATGAACACGCTTATAAAATGGCACAAAGAAAACAACGCCAGCAACAGTTACAGCCACGCGAAATTAAGGCAGACGTAGGAAGCGAAGGCGACTGGTATCCGCTCTACTCTACAGTTTTGTTACAGCTTCCTCAGCTTTTACAGGGTCTTAATTCTTCTGTTATTAAAAAGATTAACTATAATGCAGATCTGCAGATAAGTTCTATAGTTATTTCAGATGCAGTTCAGTTTGAAGAAGGCAGCTATTACGGAATAATCATCCAGGCAACTAATGATTTTGGCTGTAAGCTTTATTCTGCAGAAGTAACAGGAACAGGCCTTACAAGAACGCTTTATTTCCGCTACCCTCTTGATCTTGGCGTAAATAACATTGTACCAACAATCGGTAATCATCTGTCTTTTGGACTTCTCGACAGCAACAGAGAGTTTTCAAAAGTAACTCATACAATGAAGATTTATGGAACAGAGCCAAATGGCAAAGGCGGTTATACACTTATTCTCCGGGATTATAATGAAGAAATATATTCTTACGGCGGAGTAATTCCTACTTATAAGAGCAATATTACAAGACCACAAAAAGGAAATACTCCTGTAACAATGGATGATGTAAACCGTCTGCGCCAGGATATGAACGTACTGCAGGAAGATTTGATGGAAGCTTACAAGCTTCTGGCAATGCCGGTTGTTGTAGATGCCGATGTACGTTCTGTGATTATAGAAACAGATGAACTTGGAAATGTAGTAACCACTCAGGGAGTAGAAACACAGATTACCGTAAAGCAGGGTTGGGAGGACAGAGAATTCTCAATCGGTTCTATAAATGTCCCTAATGGGTGGACCTACGAGGTTGTAGGTGGCAAGGTAATCTTTACTATTGCAGAAGGTGCCGTAGTAAGGTCAGGACAATTTAAGATTCCTGTAATCTACATTCCTGTTACAGCTTATGAACAATATGAAGATGAAAATGGAAATACCTATCAGGATGAAAATGAAGCAAACTACATGAATCTTCAGACTGCATCTTCGCCATATACCTATGATTTATGGTTTTCATATTTTGGACTTACAGAAGGCGTATATCTTGGAATGATTTCAAGCCTTTCTGCAATACCTTCTATTGCAAACATAAACGATTATTTTGTATGGTCGGGCAGCAACACAGCTTCAGATTTGAGTCTTGAAGGAACCTTTAAACAGGCGCAAGTTTATAAATACATTGGTCCAAACAAAGCCTGGAAATGGGAAACCGACACAGACGTTGCGCATTCTACTTACGTTTTGCCGGATGTTCTGGGAATTGCAAATGCAGACTTAGAACATAACAATTCCCGCGTCTGGGAATATCTGGACCATCTAACTTCTAATAGCGTCTACACTGATATGCTTGTTGCAAACAGCGCCTTTATTGAACAGCTTGCAACAGAGATGATTACAGTAAAACAATTGCTTGCCGTAGGTGATGTAAGCGCCGTTGCTCTTTCTGGCGATTATACGGATTTGAATAATCTTCCTGCTCTCAAAGCGGTTGCAACTTCCGGTAACTATAACGACCTTACTAATAAACCAACAATTCCAGATGTTTCAAATCTTGCAGATAAAGATGTATTTGCACAGCAGCTTGGATACAGCAATTATGCCGACCTGGTTGAAAAGGCCGCTTCTTCAAGCTATGGAACTATTATTAAGAATGGATTATTAAGAACTTCTTTAATTGATGCAGACGCTATATGGGCCAATATAATAGCAGCTAAATCTGCAACATTCTCAGATATAACCATAACAGGGGATAGTAATTTTACAGGTTTAATAACACAAGGTACTCCATTTTATATTGCCACAAGAATTACTATATTTAAAAATTCAAATGGTTTTACAATTACAAGCTCAAATCCAGATTATGATGGCAAAATTGCGTATCAAGGGACAGGAAGATTTTCTATTCAACATCGTGGTTTCAGAGCTTATGGCAGCCCGCATGTATGGTGTGTGTATGCCTCTGATACTGTAAAGACAGACCGTGATCTTGATTTTTATTATTTCCAAACTGGGGATTTTTCTTTCCACGGTTCTGATCCGAAATTTCAAATACAATGTCATGATGTTGGTAATTTCTGGTCATCAGATCCTCAATCTCTTTTGAGGGAAGATTACGGTTTTGTTTTCACAGATAATAATACTGATCAGTTTATAGATCCAGTGTATGCTGTTTTAATTTTATTTTATTGCTAAATTGCTAACTGACTCTATTTATATGAACAACCAATACACATTCACAATGACTGCAGAACAGCTTTCGGTGGTAATTAAGCTGCTGGAGCCTTATGCAGTTTTATCGGCAAGTCTTTCGGCACAGTTTGCAAAACAGCATGGAACAGAGCGGGCTCCTGCTATGCCGCCTGCACCTCCTGAAGGTGTCGTAAAAGCTCGCAAACTCACAGAAATAACGGAGGAAAAACAAAATGTCTAACACAAGATTCAAAGGCGGTACATCATCAGAACGTCTAACACTTGGCACTCTCTCAGATTCCGACATGATACAGACACGTCAAAAACCCGGCACTAATGAAGATTCAGACAAAGGTGTTTCAAAAGCTTTGCTGCAGTCTATTCCTATAGGAATCTGTACGACAGCTGCAAACACACAGGCTAAAACAGCAAGTCTTGCATTAGAGACTTGTCCAGACTTTACGCTGGTTTCGGGGCGAGAAATTCTAGTTTATTTCTCAAACGGCAACAGCGCAATGGCTCCAACCTTAAACTTTTCAGGAACGGGCACTATTCCTCTTGCTCCACTTGTAGGCAAGACCGTGCAATCTTTTGTTTCGGGTTCATGGCTGCATCTTAAATATGTTGATGTTACAGCTGGAGGAAGTCGCCAGCAGAAGTGGCTCATTCTTAATGAAAATCTTGTGGAACAGGATCACAATGTCCCTCGCTGGGTAAACGGTGTTTTAGGGAAAGACATTACAACCTATTATACAGACGGCACTTTATGGCAGCGCTTAAACGGTACAAACGGGTTTACACTGTTTGAAGATATTTATGCAGGGGATTTCTTTCAGATGTCGCGGGCAATAACAGCTCCTAATCAGGATTCGCAACATGCAACTACAGGTTCCCAATGGGTAACAATAGCAGGTATCAATACATTGCGAGAAAATGGAGATAATATCTCTATGGATTATAATCATCTTGTAATGGTTCCTGGCAAAGGAGAAACGGGAAGTTTCCATTTTGGTAGAAAACGAATGAACGCCACAAACACAACATCCGGTGGATATGTCGGCTCAGAAATGAATACCGCAACCCTTGGAGATGTTGTTAGCTCAGGTTCTACAGCTTCCGGGGCCACAATCAATCAGCAGTTATATGCCGAATTTGGAAGTCATCTTAAAACAACAAGAGAGTTATTATCAAATGCAGTGACTACAACTTACGAAAATAATTATCATGCAGAAAAAGGAGCGTCAAGCGGATGGGCATGGACAAGTGTACAGGCAGTTTTAATGAGTGAAGTTGAAGTTTATGGTAGTACCATCTGGAGCAGTTCCGGATATGATACAGGTACTGCCTGTGTTCAGCTGCCTTTGTTTGCACATTCAAAGAAAGCTGTTAATAACAGGAGTTCTTACTATTGGCTGAAAGCTGTCGCGTCGAGTTCCTATTTCGCCCTTGTGAGCGGCTATGGCGGTGCGAGCTACGGCGGCGCGAGCACGACGTACAATTATGTTCGGCCCCGCTTCGTAATCGGAGCGTAGGGCGAATGCCCGAAGCGGACCACACATCCGCACCCCTTGCGGGTGCGGTAAACATAAGAATAAGTTTTAAGGAGTTTTAAAAAATGTCTGTTATTGCAAACCTGCGAAAATTAAGTGACATGGAGTTTTATAAGAATGCCATGAATATAAGGCTTGAGATTACCCGCTGGTTAATGCGTGATTTTGGCGAAAAGAAACATCCCAAAAATATTGCCCATACAATAAAGGATGTTACACCTGAAGAAACAAAAATCATTAATGACATTTTTGAAAAGCATGGAAAAGGATTAAATAAGGAATTTGTTTGCGAATACCCACAATGGTTTATAGATGCAGAACGCAAAATCATAATAGATGCTATGTGGAAGATGGTGTCTGGAATCATTGCAGCAAACAGTATTTATCCTGCAATAATGGCTGAATGGGAGCAAAGAAGATTCCGCCAGAATGAAGCTATTGCAGCTGTGCGTCATTTGTTTTATGAGCTTGATTATATTTCAAGACTGTTTCCGCAAAATCTTAACTACTTTGATAAGTTGTTAGATGTTTTGGAACGAGAGGAACATCTTTTGAAGGGCTGGCGACAGAGTGATAATAAAGCTCGTAGAAAAATGGCGGAAAAATTACAAAAGAAATAAAAAGGTGGCAGTTTATAATGTCGCGTCGAGTTCCAATTTCGCCAATGTGAACAACAATGGCAATGCGAACTACAACAACGCGAGCAATACGAACAATTATGTTCGGCCCCGATTTGAATCATACGCAATTGGACTTTTAGTCCGCGCGTGATGCGAAGGAAACTGCAACCTTGCCGTAAAAGGTGAATCTTGCAGGTGATGCGGTTGGTTACGACCAGTACCGCTGTAAACACCTGCTTTTTTTGAGGTTTTATGGGAGAACTTTTTGACCGCCTTACAGATTTAAATAATCTCTATAATTCATTTATGAATTGCAAAAAAGGTGTCGATTGGAAAGAAAGTGTACAGCGTTATGAATCAAACCTGTTTTTGAATTTAAATACATTGCGCAAGGAACTTCTTAATGGAACATATACACAAAAACCCTTTTATGAATTCGATTTATTTGAAAGAGGAAAGCCGCGTCATATAAAATCTTTACATATTTCTGACAGAGTTCTACAACGAGCTTTATGCGATTATGTTTTGAATCCAGTCTTATTTAAAAGCCTTATTTATGACAATGGAGCTAGTGTAAAAGGAAAAGGTATAGAGTTTTCGAGAAAAAGACTAAAAATCCATTTACAAAAATACTACAGAAAACATGGTAATAAAGGCTGGGTGCTAAAGATAGATTTTTCAAAATATTTTGACAGCATTCCGCATGATATTCTAAAGCAGAAAATCAGGGAAAAGATAAAAGACGAAAAGGTTCTGAAGCTTACAGAATATCTTATAGATACTTTTGACGATGATAAAGGAGTCGGAATCGGCAGCCAGCTGAGCCAGACCGCTGGTATATTTTATCCGACCGAACTTGATAACTTTTGCAAAATAGTCAAAGGCTGTAAGTTTTACGGTAGATATATGGATGACACATACATAATACATGAAAACAAAGAATTCTTAAAAGAACTTTACAAAGAATATCAGGCGATAGCCGGAAAACTTGGAATAACAATTAATTCAAAGAAAACTCAGATCATGAAACTTGAAAAAGGTTTTATCTTCCTGCAGATGCGTTATGTCATAACCTCTTCCGGAAAAATTAAAGTTATTCCTGTAAATAAAACAATAGTCCGCCAGAGGCGAAAACTCAAAAAGTTTTATAGATTTTTAATCCAACATCGCATCACACAAGAACAGATACATGAGCAATATAAAAGCTGGCGTGGCAATATTGCAAAGTTTAATTCATATAAAAGCATCTGTAAAACAGATGAATTATATAACAATCTTTTTGGAGGAAAACGAAATGAAAAACAAAATGGAAAAAACACCCGAAGAAAAACACGAAGAAGCAGAAAGCATCCGTCAGGAGATTGGTTCTCTTGTCTCGGCCTTAGATTCTCCAGCTAGTCCTATTGGAGACTGGAAAATTGTAAAAATCTACGAAGCTCGACTAAAAGGCGAAGAGGATCCTTATGATTATGAAGAGTTGGCTATACAGCGTCAGGAAGCTCGCAACAGAATAAATGAACTACAGACACAACTTATGGAGCTTGAAAAATGAAAGAAGCAATAGTTTTAAACAAGGCAGACATTAAGAAAATCATTGCCGTTTACTATGGAGTTGATGAATCTTGCGTATTACCTTCACAGTATTCTTTTACCGTCATTAAAGATGAACATGAAAAGCCTGCTGAAAACGTTCAGCCAAACAATCCGCCAAAAACAGCCTCCTGAGCTGCAGTAATAAGTCTTGCCTGTTCTTCTGTCTGATGTGCTGCATAGTGTTCGAGCATTTCCAGTGTCTTATGCCCTGTCTGACTTTGCAGCGCTTTTTGATTAACTTTATCTGCCATGTATGTTGTATAAAAGTGTCTCCATGCGTGGAAAGTCATTTCCTTTACCTGGGATTCTTCCATACCTGCTTTTCTAAGAGCTTCCCTGAAATATGTCAAAAAGTGTTTTCCGTCTGTAGGTTTATCAGGAAGATTTCCCCAGAACACATAACCCGCACCATTGATGTAAGGATTACTTTCTGCAAGTTTTTTGAGCCGGTTCATAAGATACGGAAAAGGAACATAAACAGTGCGTTCTTCTCCATTCTTCGTACATTTCAATCCGTCTTTTGAATTATAAGAATGCCGTACATATATACAATCTTCCCCAAGATCATCTTTAGTCAAAGCTAAAATTTCACCACATCTCATTCCTGTACACATTGCAAGCATAGAAGCAAGGCGGGAATATTCATTGGTCCATTCAACACGAAAAATGTTCCGAGCCATTTCCATAGTAAGAATTGCCCTTTTGTGATAAACAGTTTTATACATAATCCAGCCACGCGAAACATCTCGGACCATAAGCTCATTGTTGTACGCCCACTTCAGCGGAGTAAGAACAGCCCTTAAAATATGATTTTTTGTATTGCCATTTAACTGCATCCCGTCCAGGCGATCGAACTGTTTTTGTATATCTTTTCGAGATAATTCTCCAAGCTTCTTGTCTTTAAGAATTTCTGCCCAATGATTTATTATAAAAGATGCGGATGTAAGCTGGTGCTTTTTATGGACAGCCTGCCCTTTTCGTTCCTTTTCACGCAGATACTGTGATTTTTCAGGATTCCAGAAATCTACAAGCCACTCAATGGCCGGAACATTCAGAAGTCCTCCGTCATTAAGAACATAACCGGAAAGAAACCCCTTGCGCTGAAAATCTTCCAGGAACTTCTGTACATCTTCTTTGGTGTATTCAGATTTATGCATGGTGTCATAAAAAGACATTGTGTTTATTTCAGTCGCCTTTTCATTGTACATATCCCAGGCAACACGAAGAGCCCTTGAATAAGTCTTTTCTTTTGTAGAAAGCCATGACATGAATTTGCCTGTGCGCTCATTACGGAAACGCACGTAATAATAGGGCGAGTTTGCCCTGGTGGTGAGAGAAAAAGGTAATTTTTGCATTGCTGCACTCCTGTAATTTACAGGTTATGCCGCTTCAAAACCCCCGGCGGGTGGATTCTGAATTTTGTGTACCACTTTGTGTACCACTTTTCATTTTTCGGCCAGTTTTTTCTATTTTCCGAAAAAGCAATGCTGTAAATCCTTATAATATAACGATTTACGCTATGATTCCGATGCGACTCGAACGCACTACCTGTTGCTTAGGAGTTCGTTTAAAAAGCCGTTCGTTTTAGTTCAGAATCGGCGACATATCTGTTAATTCTTTATAATACAATGAATAACGAGTTTATGCCTATTTGCAATAGTTCGCACCCGTTCAAAACTTTGTACCACTTTTTTGTACCACTTTTTCGGGCTTTTTTCAAGGTTGGAATTCTGCTTATAAATCCCACTATTTATTTGTATTTACATGCTTGGCAGCTTCGGCTAAATAATAAGGTAATAAATCTGTTTGAATTTTATTTATTACAAGTTTTCTATCTAAATGCTTTTCATTGATAACATTTTCAACAGCCGTTTTTAGAAGAGTGACTGCTGCCTGCCAAGCACCCTGTTTTATGCAGTTTGTAAATGCCTGCTGATTTTGTTTTCCAAAATATTCTTCAAATAGTTGTTTTGAAAAAAGAAAATTTGTGTTTAAATCATAATACGAACCATTAAACTCTTCATAATTAGTTCTGAAATGTTCGTCATCAAACTTTCTGATAGATAAATCTGTTTTTGATGTCTTGTCATCTTTTTTAATTTCTTTTTTAAATTCAGACATGATTCCATCTACATCAACAGATTGTATTACATCAACATCCTTTCTCATGCTTTTCTGTAAGCTTTCAATTAATTGTTCAGAATACATTCCGGAAAGCGACAACATTGCTGCAGTGCAATGTGTAAACTCATGAGTTGTAACAAGTTTTCGTTTTACGCAATCTTCATGAGACATTCTGTCTCTGTACAAGTTATCATTAATTACTATATAGAGAATGAATAAATTTCTTTTTCTATTATATGCCCAAACAAAAACACCTTTATCATTTTCGTTTGAAAACTTATAGCGAATAGGAACAATTATACACCTTTCCATATGATAGCGAATTAAACCATATTTTTTATTGGAAGTTCTTAGATATGACTTTTCTTGTAGTTCCTGCAGATGTAAATCTTTTAATAAAGGCCTGAATATTCTGAATGCCCATTCAGTTCCATGTTCAGAAGCAGATTTTTCAGCGGGCATCAGATTATTCTCCTAAATCGGCAGCTACTTCTGCTGCTATTTTATCAAGATCAAGATTAGCAGATTTTACAGCGTTAATTGCATCTGAAACTATTTCTTTCGAAAGATAACCAGACGGGCTGATGTTGAGAATCTCTAAATCTTTAATCTCTTTTAGCATTGTAGCTTTGTCCATTGTTTTTTCTGCCATTATTATAAGTTCCAATCCATCCATTGGATTAATCTGCGTTCCTGATAAGATGGTATTACCAGAAGCTAGATAATGAAAAAGAAAGCCACGCAGGTCGTGGCTTATGACCGTTCAGGAAAGAACGGCGTTGCATAAAACCATTATATTCTGATTATCCGCTGATTGTCAACAAGAAAGTTGAGACATTAGACAGAGATAACCCTAAGATGTTCTATGCGTTGCCGGCGCTCTTTTCAAGAGCTTTATCTTTTGCGGCCCACTGCTCGCCTATTTCGAGGAGTTCTTCCTGGTGGGTTGGAGAGAGGGAGGCAAACATAGATAA
>JAEEGL010829452.1_pt1 | contig 16845 bp, 10 predicted proteins | sample 9134231 | NCBI WGS metagenome assembly JAEEGL01 (sample SAMN16246548, study PRJNA631951) | gut metagenome | biome: gut microbiome; feature: rumen; material: fiber-attached | host: Bos | place: Iran: Karaj | collected 2018-10
AAAGTATTATAAATTAAAGATAAAAACAAAAATAAAAATAGTCATATTTTTAAATTCATATTTTTCTTTTTTAAAATTAATTCTATTAATTTAATATTAATGGTTGATACAGAAAATAGTTATTTTAAAATTATTTTATCATCTTTTTATAATTATGAAAAAGATTCATTAAAAGATGTAAAAAAAATGGAAAAAGATTTTAATTCAATAGGTGAACATTATTTAAATATATTACCATTTAATTATACTGAAAGAATAAATAAATTAAAAAATGCAATATCATTAAATAAACAATTTTTAAATTCAATTCTAAAAAATTATCAATATTTATTTAATAATAAACAAAAACAAATTGAAACCAAATCAAATGATATTAATAAGTTAAGAACAACTCTTAATTTATTAATAAGAGATTGGTCACTTGAAGGAAAAAAAGAAAGAGATTTATCATATAATCCTATAATTGAAGGATTAAAAATATATTTTCCAGATACTAAACAGAGATATAATATAAAAATTTTAGTTCCAGGAACAGGTTTATCAAGATTATTATATGAGATAGCAAAATTAGGTTTTGATTCATATGGATTAGAAGTAAGTTATTTTATGTTAATTACTTCAAATTTTTTATTAAACGAAAACATTTCTAAAAATCAATTTTTAATTCAACCATATATACATTCTTTTAATAACTTATATAAAGAAGAAGATGCTTTTAAAATTTATTCAATACCCGACGTTAATATTAAAGAAGAATTAAATAAATCTTTAGGTAAATTAGAATTAATTCCAGTAGATTTTATTAATCATTTAAAAGATAAAAATAATTATTATGAAGGAATAGTAACATCATTCTTTATTGATACAGCAAATAATATAATAGAATTTATAGAATTAATATATAATAGTTTAAAAAAAAATGGTATTTGGATAAATTTTGGTCCCTTATTATATCATTTTACAGGAATAGAAAATGAAATATCAATAAAATTATCATGGGAAGATATACGTAAAATAATATTAAAATTTAATTTCGAAATAAAAGAAGAAAAATATATTAAAAGTCCATATTCATCAAATGAAAACTCAATGAAACAAACTCAATATACATGTATATATTTTATAGTAATAAAAAAATAAAAAAAAAAAAAATTACATATCATATGAAATCACTCAAAGGTTTCATATAAAGATCATTTTGATATAATTCCTTTCTCCATTTTCCAACATCATTATGATAATATAAACAAATACCATTTCTAACATTATGATACCATTCACCATCACAAATATCTCCATTATCATAATACATTTTACCTTTACCTTCGATGTAATCATTTTTAAAATCACCTTCATATCTATTTAAATCATCCCATAAATAAATTCCTTTACCTTCTCTAATATCATTTTTCCAATCTCCAATATATTTAGCACCACTTGGATAAAACATTGTTCCTTTACCTTCTTTAACTCCATTTTTCCAATTTCCTTCATATATATTTTTATCTATATAATATTTTTTACCATATCCTGATATAATTCCTTCTTTAAATTCACCTTCATATATATTACCACTTTTCCATTTTAATTGTCCTTTTCCTTCAAATTTACCATTTGAAAATTGTCCTATGTATGTATTACCATTTATGTAATAATATTTTCCTTCTCCTTCCATTAAACCATTTTTCCATGAACCATCATATTTATCTCCATTTGGGAATGTGTATAATTTATAACCTTCAAATTTTACTGGTTGCATTTTTTATTAAATTTAAATTTTTTATATTTTTTTTTTTTGAATTTTGAAAATTTTTTTACTTTTTTTTTATATTTTTTGAATATTTTCAATATTAAATATTTTAAATTTTATTTTATAAAATAGATTTTTTTATATTATTATACATTATAATATATTAGATAGTTTAATAATTTAATTTATAAAAATAATTAAATATATTATTATCTAATTTAATGTCTTATCTTTGTATCTATCAGGAATAATATAAATTTTATTTTTCATTAATTCATTAAAAGCATTAGAAATAGTATTTTCAGTAGTTTTAATATATTCAGAAATAGTTTTCCTTCCAATACCTAATTGAAGTAATTGATCAGCAATTAATATAGTAGTAGCAGCAATAGTTTTAGGATTTCTCCCAGTAAGCAATTCATTCTCATTAATTTTCTTCCCAATCTCATTAGCTAAATTTTTTAATTCAATTAAACTTTTCTCAGGTATTTTAAATCCTAAATCAGCATTTTTTAAATTATCACAATATCTATTAATCAATCCAATAATATTATCATTTAAATCAGGTTGCCATTCTTTATCAATAATAATTCTCTTAATAGAATTAAAACATTTCCTAACAACTCTATCATCTAATCTTAAACTTTTAGATATATCATCAATAGTTCTAGGTACACCAGTCATTCTACAAGCAAGAAAGAAAACAGAACCAATAACAGAATCTAAATTTTTACCTTTTAATTTTTTTTTCTTTTCAACTTTAGATAATAATTCTTTTGCTTTTTGAGTAATAGATTCTAATAATTGCATTTTTTCTGCTAATTCATCTAATCTTTTTTCAGTTCGTCTTTTACTTGGATTAAATGTACCAGGTCCTCGATGACTTCTTGATAAAAAATTTCCTTTTCCATTTATTGTTATATTTGTTCCTAAAATGTCTTCTGGAGATGATGGACCTCCTACACGATTTTGATCTCGACCTGATGATCCTGGATTTTCATTGTTAAAGTTACGTCCTTCGTATGTTTCGTCTATTATTCTGTCTTCGTATACTACTCCACAATTTCCACATACTACTTCTCCTGCTGCGAAATTTGTTATTATTGAATTTCGAGCGTTACAAAATTTGCAGTTGTCAAATGTGTGAGTTATCATTTTTTTATGTTTAATTTTTTTTTTTTTTTTCTTTTTTTTTTGGGTTTTTTTTATTTGTTTTTTATTTTTTTTTTTTTAATGATTTTTTTCTATTTTTTTTTATTTTGAATGTATAATTTTTAGAATATTAATAATTTTATTTTATTTTTTTTAAAGGAGTTTTATGGGAAGTTTATTTTTTTAACTTTCATAAATTAAATAAAGGTTTATCATTAATTTTATATTGTTTAAAATATGATTTAATTTTTATAATCTTTCATTTTCATTTAATATTTCAAAAAATATTATTTATATACTATAAATAATATAAAAATCTTCTTATAATGTATATATAAAATATTTGAATTTTGAATAATTCAATATATTTTAATATACTAGAATAATATAATTACATTAAATTTTTTTTAAATTTTTTATTAATTTCAAATAACATTTAAATAAATTATAAAAATTGAAATAATTATTCCTCTATTAAATTATATGAAGTATTATTTTTTGTATTCATTTCAGTTATTGTTCCTTTTATTTTTGAGATATTATTATCAATAATAACTGTCTCGTTTCCTTCATCACTCTCTTCATTAAATTTTAATAAAATATCTCTTCCCTTTACTTCAGTAATTTCCCCTAATTTTTCCATTCCTAAATTTTCATTTATTCCTCTAAAAAAGAAAAGCAAAAAAATTATAATAGAACAACAAATTTGAATAATTAATATATTTTTTATTGATGATGGGTTAGATGTCTTAAAATTCTCATATTCAAAAATTTTAGTTAATATTACTTCAAGAGGTTGAACAAAGAAATTTGATGCAGAAACAATTCCAGATAAAATTAATAAATTTTTAATTTCAAATTTTTTAATTATTTCAGGAAGAAAAATTGCATAATTTCCAGCTCTAAATATTTCATTTATAATGGATAAAAAAAAAACATAATTATCTGCAATTATTAAAGAACCTTTACTAAATAAATTAAAACAATAAATACAACTTAAAACATTTATTATACTTCCTGTATATATAATCCATTTAAAACCTGAAAAATCAAATTTATCAAAAATAAAACCAAATAAAATAGGAGGAAAAAAAATAATGAATGCAATAATATCTTCAGCATGATAAGAATTATCTTTTAATTCTTCTTTTTTTCCAAAATATTCAATGGATTTTATTCCAAAAAATATTTCCCAAAATAATTTTTCTATTTGACAAAGAAAATATAATAAAATAAAAGTTAATATTCTTTTTCTTTTTAAAAATTCAATGATTGATGGAATTACTATAGGTAGTTCTATTGTTTCAATTTCATTGTCTTTCCTTAAAATAAAACCAAGTAAATTAAATATGAAATAAATAAAAGCCAAATAAATTATATAATAATATTTATTGTATTCACTGGAGAAAGGAAAAATATCAAAAAATAATAAATTTAAAATAAATTTAATTAAATAAGAAATGACAATAATAATGGGAATAAAAAGACCAATATGATTCATTCTATCAGATAAGTTACCTTTAGTCAAACATAAATCTCGAATTGAAATTAATGCATATGAACCAACACTAATTCCAGCAATAATAAGAGCAAAAATTAAAGCAATAACATTTAGAATTGGTTTTTCTAATAATAATAAACCTAGAATTGAAATAAATGATAAAATTATTGAAATAATATAAAACCTATTTACATATAATATATTAATTTACTTTTTTTCAATATTAAATTGACTAGAAAAAGCACCAATTAAACTAGTTATTCCCATTATATTTGTTTGGATTGTATCTCTATATACACCAACTTTTGATAATTGTATAAATTTTGAATATGAAGGGTTAGTTTCTTTTAAATAAAAATAAATACTATGAGAAACTGCATAATAAATAGATTTCAATATTGATATCCCTGCTTGAATAAATATAACACTATAAATATCTTTTTTAAAAAAATTTCTAATCACATTCATTTTTAATTTTATTATTTTAATATTTAATTTTTTATTCTTTATCACAAAATTATCCTTTCTTTATTTAAAATAGATATTTATAATCTATTAGTTTTTAAATTCAAAAATAATAAAGAAAAAAGAAAGATATTTTAATATTTATTTATAAATGTTTAACATATTAATAATTAAATAAAAGAATAATTTTTCAATGTAAATCTATAAAGTTTTAATTTAAAAAATTATAGATTAAGATTAAAAAAATATTAACGTGTTTTAATTAAATATAGGAGAATTATAACATAAAATTAAATAATTTTTATTTTTATATAATTACCATTACTATTAAAAAAAAATTTTTTAAATAATTAAATATAAAATCAATTATAAATTAATTAATATATTATTTAAAAATGTTTAATTAAGCTAAATTTATTGATGAATTTTATTCCTTTACAATTATATGGTTAATTCTTATATGAGTTTAAACTATATTTACTATAAGAATAATTTTTTAAAAATTAATTAATTACAATAATTTATTTTAATACCAATTTAGTAATAAATAATTGAATTTAAGAAAAAAAAGAATAATTTTGATTATTATTTCATAAATAAAATATTATATTAATTTATAATAACTTAATATAAATATATTATTCAAAAAAAAAATAAATCTTCTTTAAAAAGAATATATAAACGTAAAATTCCTAAAAACATTAATAAATAAATTATAAATGATAGATACCCAAAGAATAAATGTAAAAAAATTATATCAAAACAGAAATTATATTTTAAAATCTGATTTTTTTGGGATTAATCAATTGAATATAAATGACGAGAAAAAGGAAATGGAAGAAAAAAAATATATTCCAAATATATATAACTAGTAAAAATATATTTAATCTTATTTTTAGTTTCTTTGATTTTATAAACAATGAAAGAAAAAATTATTATAACAAATGTTTAGATTCTTGTATGAGTCAAAGAAATTGTCAAAAAAAATCTTTTAATCAATTAGAAGATGATTATATTTCTCAAATCACAAATTCAAACAGTTATGATGAAAATCAAAATAATTCAAATAACCAAAATAAAAATTTAAATGAGAAAAATAATAAAAACCTAATTTCAAATCCATCTTTTGAAAATGAATCTCATATGAATCAAATTTCTCCATTTTTAATTATGGATCAAAACAGTAGTAGACTTCTTCAAAATAAATTAAGAAAAGATCAAAAATATACAAATGATGTTTTTTTTCCTTATCTTCACCAAAACTATTCGGAAAAAGAATTTATAAACTTAATATGTGATCAATTTGGTAATTATTTATTTCAAGTTGTCTTAGACGTTTTATCTATTGAAAATCTTGAAATATTTTTAAATGTTATTCAAAATAATTTTTATGAAATTGGAATTAATTCTTTTGGAACAAGAGTTTTACAAAGATTAATAACAATAATTGATGATAAATTAATTATTCTTAATAAATTCAATCAAATATTATTTAATTCAATTGATAAATTAATATTAACATCACATGGAAATCATATTATTCAAAAATTTCTAGAAAAAATTACTTATCCAAAAAATGAATTAGTATATAATTATATATTATCAAATTTTTTTACAGTATCTACAAATAAATATGGATGTTGTACAATTCAAAAATGTCTTCAAATTTCTCCAAGTCATATTAGAGAAAAAATTTTGAATTTATTTTTTGAAAATATTTTTGATTTATTATGTGAACAATATGGTACTTATGTATTTCAATATATTATTGAAAATGAACCTTTACATTTGAAATTAAAAACAATTCAAAAAATTCTACCTGAATTATTAAATATTTGCAAAACTAAATATTCTTCAAATGCTATTGAAAAATGTTTAGAATTTAATTGTAAAGAAATTCATTTAATTTTGCTTGAAAAAATTCTAGAAAAAGAAGAAAATGTTATTGAATTAATTACAAATCCTTTTGGAAATTATATTATTCAAAAAGCTCTTTGTGTTTGTGATAATAAAAGTTATGAATATTTATTAAAAGTGATTGGAAATAATTTCAGTGAAATAAAAAAATTAAGTTTTGGTTTTAAATTAATATCTAAATTACTTTCTACACATCAAAGACTTTCAATGTATCTTACAAAACAATTAATATATAAATAAAAATTATGCTTATATAGGGTTAAAATAAAATATTTAGGTTATTCGTAGGATTGTATTATATATTATTTATTAATTTAGCAATAATTATATTATTAATTTTATAGATTTCTATATTTAATTTAATAGTTTTTAATTTAAAATATTTTTATTTCTTTGAAATAAATTATTAAATTTAAAAAAATATTTTTGTATAATTAAAAAATTGTTATTTTAGAGATATTTATTTGATTTTACATATCAATTAATAAATAAATAAAAGTATTTATCTTATTTTATTTTTTAAAAAATAAAAAATTAAATGAATAATCATCGTATTAAAAAAATTCAAAATTTAAAGTATACAAATCATTTCATTTTTGAAAAAAGAGAAAGAGAAAGATTATTATCAGAAGAATCTAAAGGAAAAGAAAGTATTAATTCATTTTCAAACCATTCACATCATAGAAATAATTCAGAATTTCCATTAGTATCTAATTATGCAACTTTAACAACAATGAATTCATCAATTAGAGCATTATCAACAATAAGGGGAACAAAAACAAAAAAAGTATTAAAATCAAATATGAATTCAGTTTTAAATTTAAATATTATTGATAATTTAAATTCTTCGAACTCAAAAAATTATTTTAATATAACAAATTCATTTATCAATGGAAAAACAAATAGTGTATTTTATATAACTGATATGCCATTTAAAACAATATATACTGATAAAAAAATAGCATCTTATAAAGATTTTTCATCAGATGATGAAAAATGTGAAAAAGAAGAAAAAGAAAAATATAATTTAAAATTATTAAATATATTCGAAAAAAATAATTCAAGAAATAAATTAAAACAACAATTTTTTTCAAAGACATTAATAGATTTTAAAGTAAACAAATTAAAAGAAAAAAAAGAAAGTATAAAAGATGCAATAAATAAAACAAGAGATATGATATTAAATAAATATACGAAAAGTATAAAAAAAGAAAGAATAATTCGTTTAAAAGAAGTAAAAGAAAATAATCTTGATAGAGTAGAAAATATTATAACATCAATGAAAAAAACAAATAAATTATTTAATGATACATTTTTACAAAAATTTAATGATTATGTAAGAGAATTAGAAATACAAAGAGAATTAGCAAAAGCAGAAAATACAAATTTAATGGAAGAAATATTAAAACAGAAAAATGAAATATCTCAACTTGAATCTCAAATAAGAAAAATAGAATATGAAAAAAATAATATTGTAAGATGGATTTTTTTTCAAATATTAGTTAAAGAAAAAAAGATATATTTACCATTTTATTATAAATCAATTATAGAAGAAACAGAAGAAAATATGAAAAGAATTTTGAGTAATCCTGCGAATTTTTCTGGTGAAGAAAATGAAATAAAAAGACAATTAAAAAGACAAATAACAAAAAAAAAATTTGAAAGAAGATCAACAAGAAAAAGTTTTGCTACTTTAGAAAAATTATTAACTTCAAGACCAACTACAATTAGTCTTTATAAAAATATAACTATAGAAGAAGCAAAAAGAATTAGAAATTATAAATATAATTTATGTTATAATACACCTGAAGAATTTTTTGAAAGAATTAAACAATTTGAATTTGATATACTGAAATCTATTAAAATATTTAATAAAATAAATTTACAAATTAGAGAATTAAAAATAGAAAGAGATGATGCTATTAAAGAACAAAAATATGAATTAAAAATTGAAAGTGAAGATATTAAAGAAAAAGAGAATTTATTAAAAACACAAAAAATTAAATTTGAAGTTTTAGATGAAGAAATTAATATTTTAAAAGAAACATTAAAAACTTCTCAATTAAAACCTAAACTGAAAAGAGAAAAAACTAGAAGAAGTATATTTGATAATTCTATTCATTTTACTAAAAAAAAAATTTCAAATTTATATGTTGCAATTTGTAATATATTTCATACTTGTTCTCAAATTCCTTTAAGTGAAATCACTGATTCTGGAATTTTAATTGTTAGAAGAATCAATTCAAAAGAAAGTGAAATGATTGATATGTTATTAAAAATTGAAATGATGATTGATTATTTATTATCTAAAATAAATGTTTATAAAAATAATAAAGATTTTTATTCTGATTTATATAAGAAAATTCAATCTGATATTGAGAAAAATAAAAAAATTGAAAATACTAGAAAACAAAAAGAAGAAGAAAGTAATAAATTAAATAAATTAAAAGAAAAAATTAAAAAAAGAGATAATAAAATATATTTTCTTCCTAGAAGAAAATTTGAAAAAAATTTTTCTTCTGAGCATTTAAAACATAGAATAACAATTATTAGTGATCCAACTAATTTAAATCCTGGCTTTTTCGATTTTGTATATGATACTGATGATGAAATTCATAATAAATAAAATTTTTTTCATAATGTAATTTTTTAATGTATATAAATAAAAAGTAAGATTTAATAATAATAAAAATTTAAATAATTAATATGTAATTTTATAGTAATTAGTAAAAATTTTTTTGGTTAATTATTTTAATTTATTTTATAAAATGATAAACAATGAAAATAAAAGAATAATAAATTTATATTCAAGTGGAAATTTTTTAAATTCAACAAAGACTTTGTTTAAAAGTATTGATAATTCAAATTTTAAATTAAATGAAAAAATTCCACAAATATTCAATTATTCTTACCATATTTCAGAAAATGAAAATAAAGATGAAATAATAAAAAAATTAAAAGAAAAAATTTTAGAATTAGAAGAAAAAGTTAAAAATTTAGAAGATAAATTAATAGATAAAAATAAAAAAAAGATTGAATTTCATCCAATAAGTAGTATTAATAAATTTGAAAATCTTAATACAAGTAAGCAAGAAATATTATATAAAAGTAATATTGATTTATCAAGAAATAATTTCTCAAATTTATTAAAGTCTAATACAAATATTAAAATAAAAAAAAGTTTAAATATTTCAAATTCAACAGGTAATATATTTGAAATAAATAGAAAAAATAAAAAAAAAAATTATAATTTAGTAAGGAGTTTTTCTCAATTAGAAAAAGATAGAATTTTAAATACTCAAATTAAGATTCATTGTAAAGAAAGGAAATTTAGTCCATTGATTCCAAAAATACCAAAAAAGTATAAGGGAGAATCTATAAATATTTCTTCTTTTACTTTTAATTTTAATAATAATATATTTTCTGGGAATGATAGTAGTAATTTTTCAAGATATCAAATTGAGGAACAATTAAATAAAATAAAATTAAGAACAGAAAATTTATTTAAAAAATGTTTTAAATTATCTTAATATAATAAATGAACATTTATAAATTATATATATAATTTTTACAATTCTTTCTTTGAAAATAATTTTTGATTGACAAAAAAATTATTCTACCATATTATTGATAAATAATGATTATAAATAAATACAAATTTAACAAATAATCAAAATAATTCAAAAAGATTATAATAGACACTATTTTTTAAAAGAAATACAATATTATTTAAATGAATATTTAATTTATTTAGATTCTAAAATTGAAATGAAAAAACCAATATTATTCTAAAAAATAAAAAATATTTCAATAAAAATATAATAGTTAATTTAAAAATTGTTATAAATTATCTGTTAAAATTAATACATAAAAAAATTATATTTATCTTTAAGATTTTATTTATATTTATTTCGTAAAAAAAATTTTTATATATTAATTATAATTTATCAATGGAAAGCAAAATTATAATAATCAAATAAAAGAATACTATCTTTAATTTTCCCACCATGTTTTTCAGGTTCAACTGAATTTAAAAATTCATTTAAATTGAAATATTCTCCTTTTTCATCTTTCCAAATATCAAATAAAAAGTCTTTTAATGAATCAATTTTATCTAATAAATATTCATCATTTTCAAACCAAAATTTATAATTATAAAAATCATCTTTTAATATATAACTCCCTTTAATTAATTTATCTTTAAATTCATTTGTAATATTATCAATTTCTGATTCATGAATTACATTACTTCCAATAATAGCAATAACAGTAAAAATTCCACCATAATTAATATATTCTTCAAATACATTTTCTTTATCAATAACTGTATTTTCTACATTATCATTATTATCATTAATATTATTTTCATTTATAGTAACTTTAAATTTATCTACAAGTTTCATAACATCTTTATATGAAAGAAATTTTAAAGGATAAGAAATTCCATTATTAAAAATATTTTTTATTGAATCATTTCTATTAAAAAATATTTCTTTAAGAAACATTTCTTTAAAAATATTTCTAGCAATAATATTATTTTCAAAACTAAATTTTTTTAAACTCTGATAAGCTAAATTAAGTCCTTGAATATCATAATTAAAATCAATATGAAAATGACATTCTCTTTTTTTACTTCCTAAAATATGTTCATAATTAATTTGATCATAAACTTCAATTTGAGTATCAAAATTATCCATATGATATTTATCAAAATAATCAATTGGTATTTTTTCACATTTATCAATAAATTGAAGTAATTTTTCTTTTACATCATTAATTGCAAGATTTTGTAATCTAACACTTTTAATTATCCAAGAATCCATATTATTATGAACTCTTTCAGTAGCATAATTTAATCTATATAAATATTCACTTGCAAAATATTTTAATACTTGCATTCTAAATTTATATTTAGATTTTTCTTTTCTTATTAATTTTTTTATATTATCTTCATTTTGATTCTCATGAAATTTTGTATGTGTTGAACGTAATGATGAACTTTCATTCCTTTTTCTATGTCTTGAATGCATTGATTCATTTAAACTTGATGATACTTTTATTTGAGATTCAAATTCTTTTATTCTTTTTCCTTGACTTAAAATTAATTTAATTGCATTTAGAAATATTGTATTGAAATTATTTGTATAAAATTCTAAAGGATATTTTGTTTCTGTTACTTCTGGTAAATTTTCAAATATAATATCACTATTAACATTAAGTGGTTTATCTTCTTTTTCTTCATCATTTTTTTTATTATAAATTTTTAATATAATTTCTAAAGATATTAAATATTTTTCAGTTTCAATTTTAAAAACATCAAGTGTACATAAATAAAATTTTTTCATTTCATTTTCAAAAAAACCTACATTAAAAATTGTATTTAATTCACTTATTGCATCAGTTTGTTTTTCTCTAACATATAACCATAATTTATTATTTAAATCTTCAACATCATTTTTAAATTCATTAATTACTATTTCATGATTAGCAATGTAAGGAAATCTTTTAATAAAATTATTAAATTTTTTAATATATACTTTTATTAATTTTCTCTTATCTGTATGTAATCCTAAAAATTTTTCAAATCTTATTTGGATTAAATTATATCTATTGCATAAATCAATATATTGAACATTCATTAAAAAAATAAAATTTTTTAAAATTTTATTATATTTATCTGATAATAAAGTCATTTCTCTATAAATTAAATTACTTACATCTGCAATTAATGCCATTTCTTTTTCTTTTTCTTTTTTTGTTTTTACTGTATTTAAATGAAGTTTTATTTTTTCAATATCATCTTCTTCATTTTCTATTTCCTCTTCATTATGTTCTTTTTGATATTCCATAAATATTTTTTTTTCTTTTTTATCATTTATTTCATTTAAAACTAAAATTATATTATCAATTATATAATTTGAAATATCTTCTTTTTTTTCTAAATTATCAACTTTTTGAAATAAGTGAATACAATCTTTTTTATCTGAAGAATTTTCATTTTGATTTATTCCAAACTTTGAATAAAATCTTTCAATTTTATTTAAATTTTCAATATATTCATTTTTCAAAATATCAAAATTTCCATTTGCAAATTCTGGTACTTCATTAACTAATCTTTCATATATTTTCTTATCAATATTTACTTTTCCATTTGAATTTATTTCACTTTCACTATAAACTTTCCCAGTAATAGGATCATATTTAATATCATTAAATCTCTCATTAATAACATCATCATTAACATTTAAATTTATAATAAAATCTAATCCACCTTTAATTATTGTATTATCTTCTTTTGGTTTATAAGTTATATCAAGTAAATTTGATAATAAATCTAATTCTACATCTTTCATTGGTTTTGGTAAAGAATTTGGATCAACATATCCTGTTAAATAATTTTCTAATATTACGCATTGATTAATTGTCTTGGGAAAATCATTAATTATAAATCCTATTAATGATTCATTTTTTACAGTTTCTATTTCTTTCTCTAAATTTTGTTCCTCTTTTAAATTTGGTTTTTTTGATTCTTTATTTTCTTCTTTTAATGTTTCTAATTTTGTTACTAATTCATCTAATTTTTTTTGTCTTTTTATTATTTCATCTTTTAATTCTTCTTCTTCTTTTTTTGGAAATTCAGTTTCAATTTTTTCAATTAATAACTTTAATAAAATCTCATCATTTATTTTTTTATTTTCATCATTATTTAAAAGATAATTTTTAATTAATTCATTATTTGTTAAAAATTCTTCAATTTTTTTACTTTGTTCTTCTTTCATTTGTTCAATTTGATTAGGTTTAAAAGTTTTAAATTTAGGATGATTTTCAATAGGTTCATTTAATTCTTTAAATTCATTTTCTTTATTTTTAATAATATCATAAACAGAAATATTTTTAATATGAGGAAATTTACTATTAATCATTTCACTTTGAGTTTTTTTTCCTGAAAGTGGATAACCTAATAAAGAAATTTTAATAGGAATATAATTCCATTTATTAACAATTTGATTATTATTAATAACATTTTTATTAGGAAATTTATATTCTAAAACATTAGAAATTAAATCACTAAATTTATAATTTTTAACTTGATAACTTGGAATAGATACATCTTCAATTTCATTTATTGTAGGTTCAAAATCTTCATTAACATTATCATAAACTTCTTTAAATTCAATACTTTTACCTCTAACTTCATTTGGAATAATATAATCATAATCCCAATCACCTGCATAATTTACATAATCTAATATTTCTCTTTCATTATCAATTGTCCATTTTATCTTTTCATGTCTTACTGGTTCTATATTTTTAATCTCATCATCTTCTATATCATAAAATCTTTCTATAATTGGTAATCCATTTACAAATCTTTCATTCCAAATTTTATATTCTTTTAATTCTATTAAATCATTTTTTTTTTCTTTTTGATAAATAAATCCTTCGAATGTATAATCTATTATTTGATATGCTATTTTTTTTATTAAAGGATAATCATTTATTAAATTATATTTTCTTGTTTCTGCTATTTCTATTGATTTATCAAGAGGTTGTTCATTTAATTCAGTAAAAAAAAATGTTTTTTGAAATGATTTTGTTGCATTTAATAATGGAATTGAATATTTTTTTTCATCATTTTTTTCTTTTTCTTTTTCTCTTTCTTTATTTTTCATTATTAATGAACGGAAAAAATTTCTTCTTTTCTCTGTATTTTTTATTCTCATTTCTTCTTTTAAATTTTTATCATATATTAATCTTGTATTAAAACTATTATTCATATATAATAAATTAGCAGTATTTGAAAATTCAATTGTAGAATTTACTCTTGTGTGACTTTTGTTAAAAGTAAATAATTTACTTTCATTATTTTTAGATAAATATAAACTTTGTTTTAATTGATTTTTTAACTTTTCTTGTTTTTCAATATTTTCATATTTTTTCTTTTCTAATCTTTCTTTTAATTGTTCTCTAATTTTTAACATAACAGTATTTTGTGACATATCTAAATTAGAAATTCCATTTAAATATTTTAATTTAGGAACATTTATACTAAATCCCATTTTATTTAAATTACCACTAAATGATTCAACATTAAATCTTTTTTCTAATTCTTTTTTATTTTCTTCTTCAAGATCATGATTTAATAAATAATTAATATCATTTTTATGATTTCTATAACTAGAAATATTTCTATTTGGAAGAGAATGACTAATTGGTTCTAATCTTTGACTTTGAACATTATTATTTTTTTCATAAGGAACAAGAATATTATCAATATCATCTTTTTTTTTATCTTCAATATCTTCATAAGGTAATTCTTCCATTGAATTTCTATGTTTTAAATTTTTTTTTCTTTCTTTAAAATTCTCATCAGAAAATCTTATTGATCTCGTTTTTTTATTACGTGTACTTCTTTCATATCTATTATTTTCAATTATATTTTTTTTATTTTCTTCTTCATTATTATCAGTTATTGTCTCTAAACCAAAACTTGCCATATTCATAAATTTAGTTTTTAATTCTTCTTGATCTGAATATATATCAAATGTTCTTATTTGATCAAAATGTATTTTTTTATTATTAGTTTGGACTTTTATTTTATATATTAAATTAAATGCTGATGTTAATTTCTTTTCTAATATTGGTTGAATCATATTATTTGTTAATTCTATACCCAATTTTTCTTTTAAGTGTATAACTAATTTATTATAATTTTCATTTATTATCTCTTTATCTTTTGAGTCATTATAATTTTGAAAGTATTCATCTATTGAAATTAAAGATAATTTAAAAAGTAAATTTCCAAATCTGAAACCATTATAAAAATCTTCTTTAAAATTAGTTATGAAAGGATACATTCCTACTTCATAGTTTAACCAATTATATATGTAATCAGACATTGATCTTCAGTTATAAATTATTATAATTTTATTTAAAAATATTTAATTTTAAAAATTAATATATTTAAAATAGAATTTAAATTTACTTTATCAAGAAAATATATTATTAAATTACTTCTTCATTTTTCTAATATTTTATCTTATTTAAAATAATAATTGAAACATTTTATTTTCATTTTTTAACATTAGATATTTTTGATTTTATAATTTAAATAATTTAAATAAAAAAATAAATTATAAAAAATTATAAAATTACCCTCCTTTTAATTTAAATTAATAATTAAAAAACTAAAAAAAAAAGTAAAAAACAATAAAAAAAAACCTAAAAAACAATAAATAAAACCAATTTTTTATTTCAATAATATCATAATATCATAATTTATCCAAAAAAAAAAAAAAAAAAATCCAAAAATAACAAAAACAACAAAAACAAAAAATAAACAAAAACAAAAAACCAAAAAAAAAAAAAAAAAATATAATAATATTAAATTAATCATCATTCTTCGATTTAATAACCTTAAAACTACACATTAAATTCTCATCAATAACCATCATTCCCCCAGCATTATCAAACTCCCCACAATAATTAGGTGCACTAAAAACAGTAACTAATTCCCTATCCCCAAAGAATTCATAACCTTCTTCAACAACTTGATGAGCTCTACAAATTAAATCCAAATCATTTTTTTCTAAAAATTTCTTAAGAACATTCTGATTAAAAACAACAGAAACTCCTCTATCATTAGGTCCCCAACCATCACAATTCATATCAGGATCACTCCATAATAAATCACATAAAAGTCCTTCTTCAGGAACATCAGTAGGTCTCATAATTTTCTTTAATTGTTCAACATTTTTTAATTCTGGTGATAAACCACCATGCATTAATAATATTTTATCATCAATAGAAGCAGCAATTGGTAAACAATTAAATACATCAATGAAATTTTTCCATATTTTTATATTATATCTTTTCTTACATTCATCAGAAAAACCATAAATTCTATTAATTGAAGCATATTCGTGATTTCCTCTTAATAAAAAGAAATTTTCTTCAAATTTAATTTTATATGCAAGAAGAAGACAAATTTTTTTTAAAGAATATTTTCCTGTGTCTGCATAATCTCCTAAAAATAAATAATTTGCTTCTAGAGGAAATC
>JAEEGL011106424.1_pt1 | contig 16845 bp, 8 predicted proteins | sample 9134231 | NCBI WGS metagenome assembly JAEEGL01 (sample SAMN16246548, study PRJNA631951) | gut metagenome | biome: gut microbiome; feature: rumen; material: fiber-attached | host: Bos | place: Iran: Karaj | collected 2018-10
TCTGGTCCTCCTTGCGGTAGAAAATCCCTTTCTCCAAGCCCGCGAGCACGGTGTCGCGGCCCACCAGATAGGTGTCGCTCTCGTAGTAGATTTTGTCAAACGAGACACCCATGCGACGGTAGGTCTCGTCAAAGCCGGCATAAACCCAGTTGTTCATCTTTTCCCACAAGGCACGCACCTCGGGGTCACCGGCCTCCCAGCGGCGCAGCATGTCGTGTGCCTCCTGGATGAGCGGTGCCTGCTTCTCGGCCTCCTCGGGACTCATGCCCTGCTCGACCAATTCCTTGATTTCGGCCTTGTAGTGCTTGTCGAAGGCTACATAGAAGTCACCAATCAGGTGGTCACCCTTCTTGCCGGTCGACTCGGGCGTGGCGCCGTTGCCCCACTTGAGCCAGGCGAGCATCGACTTGCAGATGTGGATGCCGCGGTCGTTGACGATGTTGGTCTTGACCACCTTGTAGCCGTTGGCCTCCATAATCTTGGACAGGCTGTAACCCAGCAGGTTGTTGCGCACGTGTCCCAGGTGCAGGGGCTTGTTGGTGTTGGGCGACGAGTACTCGATCATCACGAGTTGGCTGTCGTCGGTCACCGCCTTGAAGCCGTAGTCGGGCGTTTGGGCCACATGCTGCAGCATACCGGTCCAGAACGAAGGCTTGATGGTGATGTTCAGGAAGCCCTTGATGACGTTGAACTTCTCGACGGCCTCGCAGTGGGCCTGCATGTGCACGCCAATCTCCTGTGCCGTCACGTCGGGCGCCTTGTGCGACGCCTTCAGGAACGGAAATACCACAATCGTCTCGTTGCCCTCAAACTCCTTCTTGGTCGTCTGGGGAACAATCTTCTCGGCGGGGAAGTCCACGCCATATAACTCTTTCACGGCCACCGCCGTAGCCTCGGCCAATATCTGATCTATCGACATAATCTATCGTATTATTTATGGTTCAAACCGCAAAATTACAAAAAAATGGTGGAGACGCCAAATCTTGAGCCGCTTTCCGCACGGCGTCACGACAAAGCCTGGCCCCGCTCGTTGACGATGACACCCAGCGTCGTGTACCATACACGGCCGGCGATGGGCGTGCCGGGGAAGATGGCGCGCAACTTGTCGATGTAGCGCTGCACCTGCCCGCAATATTTCTTGTCGCGGCGCAGGTCGCCCGTCTTATAGTCGATGACGAGTATCTGGCCGTCGGGGCGGCGCACGATGCGGTCGGGGCGCAGATTCTCGATGCCGCCGTCATCCCACAGCGAGGAGCCGGCACTGGTGATAGTGCGCTCGCTGTACACCTTGTTGGCCGGGTCAAACCAAGTGGCGACAGCCCCCTTTCCAGCCATGATGGGCTCGCGCACCAGGGCATTGACGTTGTCGATGCCACAGGGGTCATCGGCATCGCGGGTAATCACGCCGTGCTTGAGGGCATCGGCAATGACGCGGTCCACATCGCGGCTGTCGGTGATGCGGCTCAGCACACTGTGCAGGCGGATACCGGCATGGATGCGGCCGCTGGAGGCATTGTCGAGGCGTACCTTGATGCCCGGCGGCACAGGGGCCACACGGTAGCCGCCGATGCCCTCGGTGACCGTGCCGTCTTGAGACACGGGGCGCAGGGCCTCGAGTTCCTCACGCGACGACTGCACGCCGTATTCACGCCAATCGGCATCCACGGCCTCGGCAACAGGCACCATCAAGCCGCCATTGTCGGCAAAATCGCGCAACAGTCCCGTCACCAACTGCTCGGCCGGCGCCTTGCCGGTGGGTTTGGCAAAGATGTGCAGTTCGGTGCACGGGCGGGTAAAGGCCACGTAGGTCTTGTTCAGGTTGTCGATCATCTGGTCGGTCCACTGCTTGTCGAGGAATCGGGCTGCATTGCCCTGCAGTCCCGAGAGTTCGTTCAACTTGACCAGATGGTTCTTGAACACACTCACCAGCGGCGGCACGATGTTGTCATCGACGGGACAGTCGCCGATGGGCAGCGACTTCAGCATGTCGCCAAAGTCGGCCTTGGGCATCCAGTAGCGCTCAGAATTCTGCCCGTTGTCAATCAGATACCACTTGCCGTAGGGGATGATGACACAATCAAACTCCAGCCCCTTGGCCTTGTGGATGGTCATGATGTTGATGGCATCGCCCTGGTTGGTGCTGCTCACGGCCAGGCGGCCCTTCATCTCGTCCCAGTACTTGAGGAATTCACGCACACTGCCGCCGCCCGACTGCGACGAGAAGGCTGTCACCTCGTCCTGGAAAGCCATCAGGAAGGCCGTCTCGCGGTCCACGTCGCGCCACGACGACGGGTCGTCCTTGAAGCGCGCGATGATGTTCTCGACGATGCTCACCAGCGTGGTCAACTCGTAGCCCGACGGCAACATCGAGGCCAGCATCTCGGCATGGTCCATGCCGCCGGCAGCACCGGCATCGGGTTGGTCGGCAAGGCTCTGTACCAGCAGTTTGCCGTTGGCATCGGCATCGGTGCCCTCGGTGGCGGTAACGGCCTTGATGAAGGTGTCCATCGCAGCATACAGGCGCTGGTCGCTGGCCCGTTGGCCCAGCAGGGCACGAGTCTGGCGGTCGGCGGGTTGCGATTCTTCCTCATTGTCGTTATCATCGTCCTCGGCAGCGGCAAACTGGCTGATGTCGATGAAGCGCAGCATGGCGATGATGCGCCTGATGATGGGAGAATTGTTCAGCAGCAGCGATTCGCCCGAGACGATATTGATTTTCTCGCCCTCGGTCTGCTGATTATAGTTGAGGATACACTCCACGACGGCGTTGCCCTCACGGTTGGAGTTGACAAGGATGCCCATCCCGCCCCACCCGAAGCGTTCATGCAACTGGAGCAGGTAGCCGGGCAGCACCGTCAGCACATCAACGTCGCCCTCCTGGCCCTCGTTGGCCTTGCCATCGGACTCAGCGCCACCATCGTCCACAGCGCCGCCCTCGAGCGACGATGCGGCAATGGTGGGCTCGCCGAGCAGGCGGCTGTAGTCACCGAACATCACCCGTACATAGCCGGGCACCTTGGCGGTGTCGATGTTGGCGGGAAAACCCTGTTCCACATCACGATAAGTCTTCGCCACGGCGGCATTGTCGGCAAAGCGCTCACGCATGAAGGAGAACAACGCGTTGTTGAACTCGATGATTTTGCGCGAACTGCGGTAATTCACCGACGACGGTTCGCCGGGATTGACGGGCGGCTGATAGATGTCATTCCTGAAGTCATTGTCCACCTTCTCGCGGAAAACCAAGGGGTCGGCATTGCGGAAGCGGTAAATCGACTGCTTGGCGTCGCCGATGAGCATATTGAAATTGTTGTTGGCGATACTCTCGAGCAACAGGCCCTTGAAGTTCTCATACTGCTTGGTGCTCGTGTCCTGGAACTCGTCGATCATGAAGTGGGAAATCATCGTTCCCACGCGCTCATAGACAAAGTCGGAGCCGCTGTCGAGCACTGCGCCGATCAACTCGTTGGTGTCGCCGATGAGGATGGTGTTGGTGTCGTGGCGGTACCTCTCAAGAAAGACGTCAATCATCGCCAGCATACCCAGCAGGCCCAGGTTGTCCTCGATGTCCTGCAAGAAGGCGACCGACGTCTGAATCGAGAACTGGCGCTTGATCATGTTCCCGGCCTCTTCCACCACCACAGTGTCAACGTTGGCCGACTTGACGAACTGGTTGTCGAGTTTGCCCTGAGCGATGGTGGTGAGTATCCTCGTGCTGAACGGCTTCAGTTCATCGGCCTGGTACCACGTCTTGAAGGTGTTCTTGAGCAACTGCTGACTGCCATAAGGCTCCAGCAGGCGGTGCAGGTCGGCCAGTGATGCCTTCAGCGCCTCGTCGGCCTGCTTGACAAGTTGGTTCATGCGCTGCTTGAAGGCACGTATGCGGGAAAAGTCGCTCATGAACGGCCGCTTGCAGTGGCCCGTGTCGTCACACTCGCCCAGATAGTCGCGTATGTCATCCATGCTCGAACGGAACAACTCTGTCTTGAGTTGTTTGGCAAACTCGAGCAGTTCGCCGCCGTCGTCAAAGAATTTCCACCGCTTCTTCTCCACATCGCCGCGAATCAGGTGGCGCTGGTACTCCTTCACCCACTGGTCCACCTGCGACTTCTGGCCCTCCTTGCCCAGCGAGAGCAGGAAGTTGTGCACCGCCACGCGGATGGCATAGTCCTCCTCGAGTTGGATGTCGTAACCGTAGTCACGGTCCAATTCGCGGGCAAAATTACGCAGGACGCTCTGGAAGAACGAGTCAATCGTGCTTACATTGAAATTGCTGTAGTCGAACAGCAACTCGCTCAGTGCCTGGCGCGCCAAATCACGCACCCGGGCTTCGGTCAGGCCCGACAACTGCATGAACCCGGCCAGGTAATCGCTCTTCACGCCCGGCTGCGAGAGTTTGTACAGTTCCTTGACGATGCGGTCCTTCATCTCGGCGGTGGCCTTGTTGGTGAAGGTGATGGCCAGCAACAGGCGGTGGGCGTTCAGCAGGCGCGTATCATCCGACTGGCGGCGCGGCTTCACTTGACCGTTCTCGTCGGTCTGGAACAGCAGGTGCTTGATGTACTGCAGCGCCAGGTTGTAGGTCTTGCCCGAGCCGGCCGATGCTTTCATCACCAGCATATTGCGGCGATGGTTGGGGGTAGTATTCTTGTCATTCATAGTTCGTGATGGGTGGTGTCAATCATTTGCGTTGATGCCGTTAATCTCGCTTCAATGGGGGTCAAATCACGCGGGCCTTGAAACCCATGCCCTGCAACAGGTCGAGCACCTGCTGGCGACGGTCGCCCTGGATGAGTATCTCTCCGCCACGGGCACTGCCGCCCACGCCCAGGCTGCGCTTCAGTTGCGAAGCCACCGTCTTGAGGGCCTCGTCGTCACACACAAAACCGGTGACGATGGTCGCCTGCTTGCCGCCGCGGCCCTTGCGCTCGAACACGATGTCCAGCCGGCGTCCTCCCTGCTGCTCCACAGGTCCGGCCTGTTGGGCGGGCTGCTCGTCGGGGGTGGGTGCTGCTGTTTCCTCGTTGGCGGGCAAGTTGAACGCCTTGCCCAGGGCGTCTTTCCAGTCCATATTGTTCATTGCGGTAGAAAAAATTTTGTCGTGCGTTAAACCTTTCACATTGTCTAACATCAAAGGTACAAAATTTTGGCGAATAATGGACATTAAAAACCAAAAAACTGCCGTCATGAAATAAAATTCATCCAAAAAGGCTTTTCAATTCAAATAAAAGCACTACTTTTGTGGAACTGTTTACTTTTACTTTAATTAATTCACTTAAATTCAACACAAAATGGCTTACGTAATTTCTGATAGTTGTGTAGCATGTGGCACTTGCCAGTCGGTATGTCCCGCTGATGCAATCAAGGAAGGTGACATCTACTCGATCGATCCCGATACCTGCTTGGACTGCGGTACCTGCGCTGACGCTTGCCCCACCGGTGCTATCGCTCCCGGCGAGTAATCACAAGCATTATCATCAAACTGACTGCAATGCGGCTGCCTTCCCTCACCAGGGACGCAGCCGCTTTGTTATTGCCCCACTACCCCACGCCGTGAATCAATAAGGCACCCCACGCCAGTCCCCTCCCAAAGTCCCCAAGCCGGGTTCCCTTGAGTCCCCAGGCCGGTCCCCCATGCCGCGACTCCGTCGCGGCCCAATAAATCCCCCAATAAGAGAAACATCAATAATGACGCGACGCGCGGCTATTGAGCCACGCGTCGCGTTTCAGTTCATGAGGCGAGACGCCTCTGTTTCAAAATCAGTTGGCTGCCCTCTTCACGGGGTCGAGCACGATGAGTTTGTTGATGGGCGTGCCGCCATAGTTGCCGCCGTTGTTGTAGGTACCGAAGTAGCGGTACAGACCGGCGGGAACCTTGTTGCCGTTCATGTCCTTCAGGTCCCAGTTCACGGGGAAACTGCTGGTAGTGGTCATCCACACCAGGTTACCCGTGGCGTCGGTCACGCGGACAATCACCTCGGGCATACGGGCCAGCGTGGTCTCCAGGCCAAAGTTCACATCTTCGCCAACAAATGCGGGCAACTTGTCGGCCGTTAGGTTGGCCATGCCGCTCTGTCCCACCATGAACGAGATGGTGCGGGTGGCGCTGTTGCCCAGCATGTCAAACACGGTGTAGGTCAACGTGTGTAGGCCTTCTGACAGGTTGTTGAGCGGGAACTCGATATGCAACTGCTTGCCCTCGTCCGAGAGGGTGGCATAACTCGAGATGTCGCTGTAGGAGGGTTTGCCGCCGTCGAGCACGAGCATCATGCCGGCATCGCCCGAGTTGGACTGCACGTTGATGCCCTGGTCGTCGCTGGCGTTGATGTACAGGACAGAACTGTTGCCCACGGTAGCACCGTCGGCAAACGAGGTCTCGTCGTTGATGTACATGTTGGTGATGACGGGCGACTGGTTGTCGGTGATAGCCTGGCTCTCGTTATAGGCGAGCATCGTGATCTGCTTGGTGAAGCCGTTGACCATGACGCTGCTGTTGTCCTTGTGGGCATAAACGCGCAGGAGCACGTCGGCGTTCTTGGCCTGCACCTTGCGCGGCACAATCACATAACCGGTGAACTGACCGTTCACCACGCGGCCGGTCACCTCGGCCAGTTTCTCGCGGTTGAAATAGATGTCACGGTCCACACCCTGGCCCGATACGGTGAAGGTGAGGGTCGTGAACAGGTCTTGCTTGTCATAGAGCGTCACCGTGGCGTCGCCATTGAAACTGGTGTCCACATTACCCTCCTCGTCGACCACCTGGGCCTTGACCTGGAACTTCATCAGCGGGCTGATGTTGGCCTTGGCGCTGGGATTGGTCACGTTGGTGTTGTTGACCCAAGTGATGTTGAAACGCGACACGGGATAATTGATGCGGATGGCGGGGTCACCCAGCAGCAGGAACGACAACTTGTTGGTGTTGCTCGAATTGAAGCCCAACTTGGCCTGCATGTAGGCCTCGCCCAGGGTGGGCATGGTGCCCGTCGTGGCGTTGCTGAACATGGCATTCAGGAAGAAGCGGTTCAGCATGTCGTTGTCGGTGGCATATACCATGCGTGACGAGGTCATCAGGGCGATGGCACCGCCGTCACGCTTGTGGAACATCAGTTCGGCGATACCGCGTGCCTCACCGTCATAGTGGGCGACATCACAGCAAGCCGTCGACATGATGGGCAGGTGGGGATAATTGGTAGTCACCACATCGCCCACGGTCCACATGAAGTTGTGCTTGGTGAAGTTCAGCGGACCGGCATGGCCCACATAGGTGGCAAAGTACACACCGTCCTTGAGGATGTTGCTCAGCAACTGCTTGGCCTCGGTAGCGGTCTTGCGGCCGACGACAAGGTTGGGCTCACTGTTGCTGCGCGGATACATCGTGTTGTGGACTGTCGTTACGTGCATACCCGTACCCAGTTCGTTGTCAATCTGGTTCTTGTAGCCCTCGCCCTGGAACATGTACAGTCCCCTGTCGGGTGCGTCGGAGAACACCATCGTCCTGTTGCGCCACACGCCGTAGTCGGGGTTGGACAGGTACTCAGCGAGTTTGTCGACATCGCTGCGGGCCTCCTCGGCATTGATACTGGTCATGCGGCCCACACCGATGCACAGCGCCTCGGAGGGAATGCTGGCACCCGAGTTGTCCCTCAGGAAACCGAAGAAGTCGTCACAGGTGTAGGAGAAGTCCTCATAGTTACTGTTATCGCTCTGATAGGTGAGCAACTGGCCCTCATGCTTACCCAGAAGTTCGCGGTTGTCAAAACTGCCGGTACCCAGCAGCAACAGGTTCTTGAACTTGGTGCTGTTGCGGTCATACAGCATCTTGCACAACAGGCGGTAGCCCATGGCATCGCGCGTGCCGCTGGAAAACTCGTTGAACACTTGTTCCTGGTTCACGACAGCGACATCAATGCCATCGACGGCGGCGTGCAGGTCGGCGATGCGCTGGGCCTGATCCATCATCGACTTGTCGGTGATAATGAGCATATCGGGCACTGCCATACCGTGCAGGTTCTGGTTCTCGACGGGTTCAAAGCCGCTGATCTTCTTCAACGTCTTGGTCGGGTCAAAGGCCACATACATCGACGTCGTGGCGCTCGTGGCAAAGAAGTAGACACCCTGGCCGCTCTCATCGTTATACTCCTCAAGGGGCATATCGAGGGGCGTACTGGTGTTCATGATGTTCCACACCACGATATTGTCGGAGGCGTTGGGCAGCATGAAGCGCTCATTGCCTCGGGTCAAACCGTAGCCCATCACCATCTGGCCGTCACTATCATCGTCCAGGATGTTCTGCTGGGTATAGGTGATGATGAACAGGTCCAGACGGGCAATCGTGGCACTGAAGTCAGAAACATTGTTCTTCAGGATCGGCTCAAACTGACCATGCTCTGCCGGGTGGGTCAACTTCACCCTGCCATAAGGCGAGGCGAAATTATACATCACATAACTGCTACCCGGCGTGTAGATGCGCGACAAACCCTGGGAAAAGTTGGTGCTGTCGGCAGCGCCTCCACTGTGGAGTACACCGTTGGCATAGCACATGGCCGACGCGTTGGCGGCAAGAGTGGTGTAGACGACTACCGTGCTGTCGGCCAGGCCGGGCAGGTAATAGTCCACCTTGAGGTTACCCGACGTGAAGTCCTCACCCAGCATTTCCTTACCCGAGTTGGTGAACGACACCAATTCCTTCTCGTGGTGATAGAAGTTCAGGCTCGTGGGCTTGTCAACATAGTTGTCGACCGAGATGGGCGTCATGTGTATGGGATGGACATCGCCGGTGTTGTCCTCGACCAGGAAATAGCAACCCACCTGAGAATAGGGATTGAACACACGCGTGAAGTGGGGAGCGGTGGCGCCGTCCGACATCGAATAGGCAATAGGGCCACGGCCGTAAAAACAAATCTTGTTGCCTTCACGCAGCATGGGAACAGCCTTCAGGTCGTCGGGGGCACGGCCGTTCAGCACCTCACTGATGCGGTTACCGCCGTTGCCGTAGATCTTCACCTTGGCCGGGTTGTTGAAACCCATCGCACGCAGTTCCTCATACGTGATTTCATACACACCATCCTCAGGAATCGTAATCTTCACCCAATTGCCGGTGGCGAGTCGGGAAGTGGTCGCATAGACCGACGGGTTGAACGCATGGGCAGCCATGGACACGCAGAGTGCCATCAATGCTGCGCATACGAGTTGAAGTTTAGTCAGTTTGCTCATATCAGTTGTTTATAGTTCTATACAAAACTTTAGTTGTTGTCTTTATCTCTTGACCGCTGCCGGGACGCGACCCGGTGGCGGATACTACAGTTTCACTTTCACGTCCAGCACCTGCCGTCCCGCAATGGTCGCCGCCAAGCGCATTCCCGGAGCCAGCGCGCAACCTGGAGCGGTATCGCCCGTGAACAGCAGGTCGCCCATCTTGATGCTGCAACGCGTGCTCACGCCGGCAAGCAGGTCGTCGAGCGGCTGGCACATGTCGGCCAGACAATGGCGCGACACCACAGTGCCGTCGACCGTCACCTCGACCGGCTCATGCAACGCGTCGGTCAGGCTCGAGACTTCCACCCAGTCGCCAACGATGGCTGCGCCGTCGAAGGCGCGGTCCAGTGCCGACAATGCGGGCCGGTCACTGTCCTGGGCCACCACACTGAAGGCTGCCGTCAGGGCATCCCAATAGCGGTGGGCAAACTTGGGCGCGATGCACTTGCCCAAGCGGCTGGTGCGCACCACAATGGCAGGTGTCGCCACAAAGCGCTGCGCGAAGTCGGGCACGAAAAACGGTCTGCCGCTATACAGAATCGACGAATCGGCCATGAGGTAACTCTGGAGGGTGCCCGCCTCCGTGCCGTAGTTCCCGGTGAATCCGATGACCTTCATACCTCCTGTGGTGTTAAGCCTTCCTTACACTGATTGCTGTCGAGAAATCCTAACGCCCGTTTCGTCAACTCATGCCCATCCGGTTATAGATGATGGCCAGGTGGGCATATATCGACGTGTTGGCAATCACCACGTCCTCGGGGACCCTGATGCGGTAAGGCGTGAAGTTCCACAACGCGGTCATTCCGCTGGCGATGGCCAGGTCGGCCGTCTCTTGTGCACGCTCGACAGGGACCGTGAGGATGGCAATCGACACGCTATGCTCGCGCTGCCATGCGGCCAACTCGTCGATGGCATACACCGGCACACCACCCACACTCTGGCCGATGACCTCGCTGCGCACGTCAAAGCCCGCAACGATGTTCAGGCCATAGTGTTCCAAGCCGCGGTCCTGCATCAGGGCAGTACCCAGGCTTCCCGTGCCGATGACCACAGCGTCGTGCTGATGGTTGAAGCCCAGGAAGTCCTCCAGTTCACACGCCAGGCGGTGAACCTCATAACCGATGCGCGTCTTGCCACGGATGTTGAGAAAGGACAGGTCCTTGGCAATCTGTGAGGACTGCACGTTCAATTCCTTGGAAATCTGGGTCGACGACACATACTCGACATGCAGGTTATCCAGCATGCGGACGTAGGACAAATACCACGGCAAACGCCGTATTGTCGGCTCGGGCAGGATGGTCTGGTTTTCGTTATTCTTGGTCATGTCAACATGTCATGATACAATTAACCGACAAATTTACCTCATTTTTTGGTTACTCAAACAATATTAGCCCCATTTTATTGAAAATGGGGCCATTTTTTAACAAATGTTATGTCTTATCGCTATTGGGTAACTGTTCCGCAAATATGGCCTTGCGGCAACACCTGGCGGGACGGTTTTCAGGTGGCTCACGGGGCGTCAATCACCCGTGACAGCCAGTTTCTTGCCCTTGGTGGCCTCCTTGACGCCATCGGTGGAGATGGTAGCCCGGTAGACGTAGATGCCGCGGGGCACACGGCGGCCCGACATGTCGGTCAGGTCCCAGGTCACCGGCGTCGAGGTGTACATGTCGCTGCGGCCCGCCTGGGTCGTGCTCCACACGCGGTGGCCCATCAGGTCATAGACCTCGATGGTTACCGACACCACAGCATCGGGACGGTTGTGCTTGACATAGAACGAGGTCTCGACACTCGCGGGATTGGCAGCGCAGTAGACGTCGGCAATCTCAGGCGCCAGGCCATTGACGACGGTGAAGTTGATGGTCTTCTCACCCACGTTGTTGTACACGTCCCACACGCGCAGGCGCAGCGTGTGCGGACCCGGTGCCAAGTCGTTCAACTGGTAGGTGATGTTGCCCAGTGTGCCCTGCTCGGCATAGGTGGGCGTGTAGAAACTTACCAAGTCGTTGAAACTTACGGTGCCGTCGAGTGTGAGCGTCATGTTGTGGCCGATGCCGGCCGATGAGAAGTTCACACCGCTGTCGTCGGCGATGGTCGCCAGCAGCAACGGGGACTCATTGATCTCGCAGCCGTCGGTGAAGTTGTTGTCGTTGAGGTTCATCACGATGATGTCCGGGCCGATGGTGTCGGTCACCGCCTCATCTTCATAGCCGTAGATATAGAAACTGCTGTTAGCGCCCTTAGCCTCGAGGCTGTCGCGGCTGTCGTAGGCGTACAGGTTGATCAGTGCAGGCCTGTAGTTGTCATACTCGTTGTTGACCTCGCTGGGGATGACCAGGCGAACGGTGAAACGGCCGGCCGTCACGGTGTCGACGCAGATGGCCAGACGGTTGGAACGGTCCTCATAGGTCAACTGGGAGCCTTCCTTGCCGTAGCCGTGGGTAGTGATTGACTGCTCGGCGTCGAACAGCGTCGAGACGATGGAACCGTCAAAGTTGGTCACGGGCTCGCCGTTCCAGTCCAAGATGCGTCCGCCGAACTCCACTTGCTCGCGCGCCTTGAAGACCGGCATCTCGTCGTTGCTCACCGGCTTGCCGTTGATGGTCTCGATTTCGGCCCTGTAAGGAGCCCAGGCCAGACGCATCGCAGGGTCACCGAAGACAAAGAACCTTTGCTTGTTGTCCGACAAGGCCGCCACGCTGTTCTTGGCCAGGCGCACGATGTCGCCGATGCGCTGCGGCTTGCCCGACTCGTCGCGCGAGAACATGTATCGGCCCATGTGGGCACTGAGCGTGCCGTTCTCGTTGATATAGGCCAATCGTGCCGGACAAATCACGGCAATGGCGCCGCCGTTGGCATTAAGGTAGATGCGCTCACCGCTCGACAGCACCGAGTTGTCGTGGCGCGTGTATTCACAAGTCGCTGCATACAGCACGGGCTGGTGGCGGTAGAACAGACGGCTCTCCACGTCGGAGCGCATCATCAGGCCCTCGCCGGTCCAGTTCTGGGTGCTGGCATGGCCGATGTAGTTCCACCACAGGGCGCCCTCGTTCAGGGTATTGAACAGTTTGGCGCGGGCGTCGGGATAGGAGCGTGAACCGCCCTCGCTCACGGCATTGAAGGCGTCAATATAGACACGGTTGAAAATGATATCGCTGCCACCGTTCCTGCGGGAGTTCCATATCAGGGTGGTATCCTGTATCATGTGGGCCGCCCAGTTCTCGTCATCGGCGACCATGAGGGCCTGGTTTTTCCAAGCGCCGTAATCAGGCTTGGTGACATATTTCACGAGTTTATTGACCATAGTGCGTGCCTCGCTGTTGCTCTTGACAATCATGCGGCCCACGGCAATGCTCAATTTCTCATTGTAACTGGTGCCCGAGCCGTCGGCCAGCACGGCGAAGTGGTCGTCGGTGGTGATTGAGGTGCTCTCTTCGTTGCTCTCCTCGCTCTGCCAGGTGAGCAGACGGGGATAATTGAGCACGGCGGCATCGATGCCCACCAAGCGGTTGTCGTAACTGCCGCAGCCCATCAGCAGCAAGTAGCCCAACTTGCCGGATTCGTCGCTCGAACGGTCATAGAACATCTTGCACAGGCGGCGATAAGCCATCGCGTCGTGGGTGCCGCTGGAGAACTCGTTGAAGACCTTCTCGTGGTCGAGCACGAGCACCCTGAAGCCATCGACCTTCTCATGCAGTTGGGCAACCCGTCTGGCCTGGTCGAGATAGGCGCTCGGGGCCAGGATGATCATGTCGGGGACTGGCTCGCTGTGGATATCTTGATTGTCCACCTCGCTCAGGAATTCGGGATGGGGATACTTGTCCGACTCGGTAAAGGCCACGAACTCGCGGCGCCCGTTGTTGGCAGGGGTGAAAGTCACCGTGCCCTCGCCAGCGGTGGCATTCATCTGCACGGGGGCAAAGGGGCGCGTGACGTCCCACACCCGCGTCGTGCCGCTGCAATTGGCCACGCGGTAACAGCGCGACGTGTTGGCATCGGGCAGGCCAAAGGTCAGGCTGCCGTCGCGCAGCGCCAGTTCGCGCTCATAGTTCAACGTGATGAAGTCGAGACGCGCCAGGTTCACTGTACCGTTGCACGAGTAGGTCAGCGTGAGGTCCAGGTCCTCGGTGCCGTCGAGCGTGAAGGTCTTGACATAGGGCCTGGTGGTCTGGTAATGGTCATGCTGCAACGAGGTGTTGGCAGCCATAATGTCGCTGTCGGTGACAGGGAGCGGTTGGCCGTTGTAACTGATCGCAATGGTGCTGGTGGTGCCCACGGTCTGGGCAGCAAACACGCTATAGAGCCTGACAAGGCTGCGGCTCACGATGCCGTCAAGTTTGAACTTGAAGGTCTGGGTCCTGTTGCCCACGAAACTCTCGCCCAGGAACACGCGGCCCGTCTCGCCGGGATTGCAGATTTCCTGCTCGTGGTAGAGTCGCTCGATATAGGTCGTTATCGGTGTACCCTGAGGGGTGTTCTCGGCCTTGGCGATATCGATGTCGTTGAAACGGCTGTCGTTGGTCACGAAGTAACTGCCCGAGATGGCATAGGGGTGCTGCACCTGCAGGTGCGTCATCATGCCGTTCCTGAAGTTGCGCCAGGTCACAGGACCCTGGGCGTAGAACAGGATGCGGCCCTCGGTGCGCACCACGGGCATCTGGGGCAGGTCATCGGCATAGTTGTCGCCGAGCATCGTCTCGCTCAACGGCGCACCGCCGTAACCGAACACGTGAATCTGTGACAGGTCGCTGCCCAGGCCCCAGTTGCGGATGTCATCGGCAGTAATCTGGTAGATACCGCTTTCCATCACCGATATCTTGACCCACTTTCCGCTGGCCAATTTGCTGCTCTCGGCATAGTAATTCTTGTCCAATGCGTATGCGCTGATGGCTGAACAGGCCAGCACCAGTACGGACATAATCATGCGGACGAAATATCTCATCATATTTCTCATCAGGTTTGGTTTTTAACCTAATAACGATTTTTTACCTTTTTTATTGCACGGACGAGGCAATCATCCCGCCGTAGGCAGGGCAACGGTAATGAAGTGGCCGGCAACACGGCGGCAGGTCAGGCGGTAGCGGTGGTCACCGCAGCGGGCCTGGAGTGTGGTTTCATCGGCAGTGGCAGCCATCGGGTCCAGCACGATGCCGTCGGTCCAATCGATGGCACTGTTGCGCTCGGCCTTGATGACGGCTTCCTTGGCCGTCCATGCGATGATGTGGGCGGTCTGGTCGTCGGGGGCAATAAACTGTTGTTCGCTGGCATTGAGGAACTTGTGGCGCACCTTGATGACCTGTTCGCGGTCGGTCTGCTCGGCATCCAAGCCGATGACGACATCATCGTTGAGGGCCAGTGCCACCAGGTGGCGCGTGTGTGTGATGCTGATGTTGAGGCCTTCATGGTTGTCGATGACGGGAGCGCCCTGCGGTGTGTGTGACAAGGTCACGGGCCGTCCCAGGGCATGGCACAGCAGCAGCCGCTCGACCGCCTTCTCACGCTGCCGCTTGACAGGCAGTTCCACTAAGTCGTCGACATAGATTCCCGCCGCCCGGCACAGCAACAGCAGTTCAGGCGCCTCCTCGTCAAGCCGCCACACCAGCACCCTCGTGCCGCCAGGATATGTAATCTCCTCAACCATACAGCCATATTCCGGTTCTGGCGAGTCTAATCTTTCGGTACCACATTATACATCCAGGCAATATCATCAAAGTCTATATATATCTGATAGTCACCGTCGGGGGTAACACGAAGGCGAAGCAACCCCTCGTCATCATCCTGGTCAACAAAATAAAAACCATACTGTGACCCTCCCTCACTGTCAGTGTATTCTTCAGTAACATCATAAATATCATAGACCTGGGTCTCGTTGCTATGGATGGTTACCCTACTATAATCCAGATCAAACTTAATCAGGATATTACAGTCCTCATAATCCGACCATCCCGCTGAACTGTTTCTATTATAATCATTCACGATTTTGACCGCAACGTTATACGCCCTGAACCAAAGGGTTTCAGCGCTCACGGTGGTTGCAAACCCGACAAACAACACTAATAATAATGCTAAAATCTTTTTCATCGCCGTAGAGTAATAATTTAAGTTTCTAAAGTGGATAAAGATAGTACGACCCACCCAAGTCTCTGGTTTTCATCAACTTTGAGGTCACAAGAGGTAAAATAATACAACTATTCAGTACAAAGATAGTAAATATTTCTATTAGTGAAAAAGGATTTTCAAAAATAATGAGAACAGTTATGCGATTCGATCCGCAAACCGAATGATGATGCATCAAGAGAAAGGTCCTGTGATGACTTTATAGACCGACGGGGTCAACCCACGCCGTTTTTGGCCAGGTCGATGCGGGTGAGGACATTGGGGTTATCCTCGCTGGCGGCAATCCAGGAACGGTAGCGGCGACGGTTGATGAAGCGCTCGACCACATAGGCCAGGATGAACATCACCGGCAACTGGAGCCACAGCATCCAGTAGTGGTGCTGCACCTGATAGAGGGTCGCGCCGTTGGTCTGCATGAGCACATAACCATTGGCCATCCATGTGCTGGGCACACAGTCGCCCACAACATACCACAACCTCGACATCAGGTAGCGCGGCCATGACACGCCAACCAGGAAGACAAACACCACCGACGAGAAGACGAACAGCAGGAAAACGCTCTCGCGCTCGTTGACGACGGCCGACAACGTCTGCCCCATAAACGACACGCCCACGATAAACGGCACGGCCAGGCAGATAATGTGCAGCAGGTTGCCGTACTGCGGAAAACCGAACATCAGCGGCACATAATGCAGCACATAGATGACGGGAATGACGTAGATGATCTGGTGACACATCATCTTGCCGACGATAGTGGCACCGGGGCTGGCCTCCACAGCCAGCGGGTCACGCCCGCCGTTGCGGCGACGGCGCTCGATGCTGCCGCCGTGCAGCATGGCGATACCCAGTATCATGCTCTGCTGCAGCACCAGCGGCAAGATGAACAGCAGCACGGCGCTGGCGATACCCATGGCCGGGTTGCCCACAGGCACCTGGCGGTTTTCGACAACGGCGCCGCTCATGCTGATGACAGGCTCGACAACAGCGGCCATCTTCTCGCCACCCATGGCCTGGGTGACGCCGGTCAACGCGGTGAACATCGCCTTATAGCGCATCATCACGCTCATGTCACAGTACAACGACACGTGGCCCTGCTCGCCGCGCCCCACGCTCTGGGCAAAGTCGCGCGGGATGTACAGGATGCCGTAGCACGCCTTGCGGTGCATCGCCTCCTGGGCCTCCTGCATGTTGGCGGCATAGCCGGCAATAGCCACTTCCTGGGTTGCGTCCATGCGGCGCACCAGGTCGCGGCTCATGGCGGTGCGGTTGTCATCGACGACAACGACACGCTCATCACGCACCACCTCGGGGTTGTAGATCAGGGCATACAGCACGGGATAGAGCGCGTTGAGCACCAGGAAGAAGATGACCACACCCTGGTCACGGAACACGAGCATCAACTCGCGGCCGCACACCTTCAACACCTGTATGCACCACAGGAACAGTCGGCTATGTTTCAGTTTCTCACTCATATCA
>JAEEGL010408625.1_pt1 | contig 16844 bp, 16 predicted proteins | sample 9134231 | NCBI WGS metagenome assembly JAEEGL01 (sample SAMN16246548, study PRJNA631951) | gut metagenome | biome: gut microbiome; feature: rumen; material: fiber-attached | host: Bos | place: Iran: Karaj | collected 2018-10
AAACGACATCGCCATCCTGCGCACCATCCAATACCTCACCAAAGTGAAGGGCTACACCCTCCAAGGCGCCAAAACCGCCATCAAGAACAATTTCATGAAAGAGGCTGAAACCGCCGCCATCGTCACAACGTTGACGCAGATTCGGGAGAAACTATTGGAAATCAAGAAGTTGTTGTAATTAAAAAATCACATCATCATCCTGCGGCTTGCCCTTGGTTACCTCTTCCACCACATCGCTGGCCGAATCCTCGTTGGGAGTCGTCTCCACCTTATCTTTTTCCGATTTTTGTTTGGAAGACCGCTCTTTCTTGGCCTTGCTGTTTGCTTTTGCATTCGCCTGGTCCAAATCAATACACTGCGACTTTTTGATGTAGGCCGTACGCGAGCCGCCTACAACACGCACCTCGTACCAGTCTCCAGATTCGCTGACCACTTCGAGGACGGTGCCACGTTTCAGTTTCCATTTGCCGCCAGAGCCGTCCTCGCTCACAGTAGCGTAATCGTAGTTGGTACCGGGTCCGGTGCGCAAATTGGTGCTCAACGCCGTCACCTTTACCTGCTTCAGCGCCTCAGGCTGTTCCTCGGATTCTTTGTGGATACAGCTGCGATAACCCCAGACGCCTAAAATTACAATAATAATAAGGGCTAAGAATTTCTTCATATTTATAATGTTTTAATTGTTCTTGCGAACTGTCATATCGTAGAGCACATATTGTCCCGAGCGCACATCGCCGCACTCCAACCAGAACATCAGCTGGTGGCATTTGTTGATGGGCACGGTGTAGGTCGTGGGTTTCATCTCGTTATCTACCCAAAATTCGCCTACTTTTACTTGATCGGCAAAGACATCAAGACGCACGGCGGGCGCCTTTCCGTCACCGAAAAGTTCGGTACCCGGCTCCACGTAAGGCGATTTGCAGGCCACCGTGAAGGTCAGCTCATCGTATTCGCCAAACGGGTTGAAGGCGCAGGCCGATGATTGATGTCCACCAGCACTGAAAAGGCTCAGAATACCTGCAGTAGCTGGCACTCCGGATGCACCTCCCGTATTGCCGGTGGTGGCACTGACATCGCTGCCGGAAACATTTGCGCCCACGCCCGTGATGAACATGAAAAGTGCCTGGAAAGGCGTGATGTTCTCAAGGGCGGGCGGGATGTTAGTCTCTAACATCACCCCCTTGTAAATCTTGCTGCCATCGTGCATTTGGAAGTAGCGGCGCTGCGATTCGCCGTTCTGAAAGCAATCGTTGAAATCGAAGTTGTTGAGCACGCTGAGATAACGGCCTACGTAGTGGTAATATGGTGCTTTACAAAGATCGATAAGGTCGATTTCCTGCGGGCACTCGGGTTTGGGATGCGAAAAAAGACTGCTGTTGTCCTGCACTTTGCCCCGGTAAAGCGTAACGTCACCGATGCCGAAGTAGCTGTCTTTCTGCTGCATAGTACCGGGCTTGGCGAAAGTCAGCGTGCGACATTTGTTGAGTGGCACCACGAAACGCTGGTTGGGCCACGTGACATGGATTACGGTATCGAGCACGACCTTGCCGTCGCAATAGATGCGAATATTGTCGTCCTGCTGGGTGCGGCGTTTGGTCAACGCCCCAACGGTGAATGACATGTAGTCGAATTCGCCCGCCAAGTCATACTTGTAGTAGGCCGAAATGTTGTCGTCGAAAAGGGTTTTGCCGCTGGTCAGGATGAAGCCTTCGGAGAACTGCTCGCCGCCCATGGAAAAGGTGATGTAATCAGATTCGCCATCGAATATCGTATGCTCGAAACCCGCAATACCCTGCACGGAATAAGGCCGGATATTCGACACCAGCTTGCACATATCGGGGAGTTTAGCCAGCTTGCTTTGGGAGGCATTGATGACGCCGGCTTGAGGCACCTGTGCAAGGTCGTAGCCTTTAGGGTAAGCGAAAATGTTCACTACCCCGAAGGTGATGCCGCCCAAGATACGGCTCGACTCGTCAATGCTATGGAACGAAATCTGATTCACGCCAGCCACATCGAGCACGACCTGCTCGGCCAAATCCTGTTGCGTCACCTGCTTTTCGTAGATGATTTTGCCGTCGGCCTTCACCGTCAGCCAACCGGTGGCGGCACTGGATTGGTTGTCGCGCGGCCCGATGATGAACGACACCTTGTCGTACTTTTTCTGCAACCAGAAGTAGGCCCATGCCTCGTTATTTCCTGCAAATGCCTGGTCGGCAGTGAATTGCAAGCCAGTCTTATACTCCACACGGTTGATGCTGATGCTCGTTTCCTTGCGGATGCCCTTCACCTCTTGCGATGTGATGGGAGCCACCCAGCCGGAATGGCGGATGAAATGGGGATAGAGCTGACCCACAAGCTGCACGCGGTCCGTCAAGGGGATGCTGCGCAACGGGTCTCCGGAGGGTTTGAACGTCTGCCCGGCTTTCCAGAGCTTCACAGCGCCAAAAGCTATGTTCGCTTCGCCTTTTGGAATATCGAAGCGCAACTGACGGGCCCCTTTCAGATCGACCGTGTATTCCTGAGGTGCGTCATGCTCCCAAATCACCTTGTCAAACACGCGGTTGCCATCAGCTTTTACCGTGACAATGGCGTTATACTTGTCGGAGGCACTGTTCGGACTGTCGGGACCCACCACGAAGCTCAGTTTGTCGTAGCCGGCGGGCAGGTCGAACACGACGTATCCGGGCGTATTGCTACTCACCAATCCACCGCGTCCAGAGCCTAATGTGAAGCCTCCCTTGTACTTATAGACAGCGATCTGCATAATGCCGTCGCCCGTTGTGGGATAGGCCTTATAGTGCTGTGATTCAGTGGGTTTATACGCATCGGTCAGGTAGGTTTGCGCCCATACGCATTGAACTGCCATAAGCAGCAGCGTTATGAGCATCACCCTTACATTCGTGTTCTTCATTTGTATAACTGTTTTATCCGTTCTGTTTGAAAAAAGTTTCGACGGCAAAAATAGCAAAAAAGTCTAAAAAAATTTGTATTTTTGCACTATTAAAATCATCTGAATCATTATGGCAATTAACTGGAACGAGTACGAGTTGGTGCTCGAAGCAAAAGACCACAAAGAGTGCGAGGTTACGGGACGTGACATGGGCGGCACTTCTACACACACCTGCCCTGTGAGTAAGTTGGTGAAGAACAAGGAGGTGCCTTGGAAGCCCAGCTATGGCGGGTATGAAGCGGTGGAATGCAAATTTGTGGGCACTGACAACGAGGCCGTTCACCTGATTTTCTTCAAGGGGCTTCACATTGAAAAAGCCCTAAAGCCGGATGAATCGTGGTCGAGCGGCTGGTACAGTTTCGGATCATGGGACTATTGCGTTGAAGTCAAATTGAGAAAAATAGCGTCTGAAACACCAAAAAAGGACACCAACCCTTTTTTCGTACACACCTTGACCGATGATGGCGTAACCTCCGATTATGCCGATGCCAAAGAGGCTTACGAAAGGATATAACTAACCATAGTTCAAATAGTTATGAAAAAACCGATAAAGTTTATCAAGCTGCTGTATGTCGGGGAAACCGACGAAAATGGATTGCCGCATGGCGAGGGAGAGCTGCGCTATGTGGTGGAACCTGATTTGGAGAAAGAGGCTCAAGACCCCATTCATAAAGGCACGGGCGACTTGCGCTATAAAGGGCATTTCGAACATGGACTGCGACATGGGGAAGGCGACCTACACGAGCTGGGATTGACCTACAACCCCGTTAGTCAGTATGCATGGTATTCGGAAGGGGAATATGACAGTTGCGGACGACTGATCCACTCGTCCAACCCTTCCGGATCATGGAAACAATACGTACAATGCTGGTATCCCTATTTTGAAGGCACGTGGGAGAATGATATGCCGCTGAAGTCACGTTGGGGCGACAAAATCAGAAAAAGTGATTTAAAATATTGCCAGGCTACCCGTCGCGACGAACTCGAAAAAACCATCCCCTTAACCATTAACCCTTAAACCATTAACCCTTAACCTTTTAACCTTCTAACCCTTTAACCTTTTAACCTACTATAATACACCGTATTCCCACACAATTCTCTGAACATCGCCTCCGTTATCCGCCGAATATCCTCTTCAGTAACCGCGAAATAGCCAGTGCGCTCGTCGGCGAAATCCTCGGCGCAACTGTAGAACTCTCCCGTGGCTAACGTGTTCGCGCGGTCCTCCACCTTCAGATTGCGCTCCAAAATGATGGATTCGGCATTGTTCTTCACCTTCTGCAAGTCGTACGATAACTTGCTATCAAAATGGAAATCATATAGATACTTGGACAAAAGCTCGTCTGCCCTTTCGATAGGGACACCGCTCGCAGGTCTTCCGCCCACGAAGAAGAGACCTTTGTCGGCATTGCCTGACACGGAGGCGGAGAGATCGGTGAAAAGGCGGTCTTCCACCACAAATTTGCGATAAAGGTAGGAGCTCTGGCCGGTGCCAAGAATGTCGGAAAGCAGGTCGTAGGCGCAGTAGTCGGCATCGGTGCGGGCGGGCATCAGCCAGCTCTTGAAAAGCATGTCGTCGGGGACAGGTCTCTGCACCTTTTTTTGGCGATTATAGCCGGAAGGTCGTTCCTGCATATAATGATGGAGGTTCCGCCTTCCGGACGGAATATCGCCGAACCATTTCTCCGCCATCGCGAAAACCTCCTCCGCGTGCACATTCCCTGCAATGACCAAAATGGCGTTGGCGGGACAATAGAACGTACCGTGGAAGTCGCGCACAATGTCCATATTAACCTGTTCAATATGAGCCAATTCCTTACCTATGGGCAGCCATTGGTAAGGGTGGTCCAGATAGCTGAGCCCATAAATCTGCATCATCAGGTCGCCGTAAGGTTGGTTGAGACAGGTCTCCTTGAACTCCTCCATCACCACCTGCTTCTGCACATCCAGTCCCTGCTGACTGAATGAAAGAGCGGCCATCCGGTCGGATTCGAGCCAAAGAGCGGTCTCTATATTGTTGGCAGGCAAGACGATATAGTAGCAGGTAAGATCTTGGGAAGTATAGGCATTGTTAATCGCGCCCACCTGCTGGAGGGCCAAGTCGAAATCGGGCGCATGGTCGGAGCCGCTGAACATGAAGTGCTCCATCAGGTGCGCAAGACCCGTGCAATCGGGATTTTCGTCGCGGGAGCCCACGCGATAGACGATGGTGGTGGTGGCCAACGGCGTGGTGTGATCTTCATGCACCAGCACATGCAGCCCGTTTGAAAGGATTTGTCGGGTGAAGGATATTGCCATAGGTAGTTTAATTTTCGGCGGCAAAAATACGATTTAATCATGAATGATGAATGTGTAAAGCAGAATTGCGTTTTTGTAAAGGTTAGGGCGATTTCTTCCGAAAAGGGGATAAAAAAACGGCAGAGCTGTTTCCACAAACGTCTGAATAACGACTTGGGGTTGTATGATTTTTACATCTATAATATTGATAATCAGTAAAATGAAAAAATAATACAGAAAAATTTTCAGAGAGGGTGTAATATATTAAAAAAAGTGTATTTTTGCGCCATCAAAAAGGAACGCTTCCTTAGCTCAGTTGGTTAGAGCATCTGACTGTTAATCAGAGGGTCCAAGGTTCAAGTCCTTGAGGGAGCGCAAAGAAAATCAAGCACTTACGAGAGTTTTCGCAAGTGCTTTTTTTTATGTGGACTAACAAAAGGACTAACATTTTTCCTCACGTAGGTGCCGGTCTATCCACTCTATGACGTCTGGCTCATAATACATTTGACGACACTTGTAGCCGCCCTTGCTCGGAAAATTGTTCTCCAGCCGCCATGTACGCGACACCACATTGCTCCTCCGAAGTTCGGGGTGCCGACGACACAACTCGTCAAGGTCGCACCAAGGAGAAAGATTATCCGGTGCCACAAGACTATCACGACCAATCCCTAGCAATCCTTTGTAACCCACATTGACCATCTTGTCAATAACGTAGGCGACCCCCTGAAGGCACCTGAAGGTTGCTTCGTCCTTCGTCAACTCTCGTTCATCGGCCGGCACAATTTGCTGAAACTCTTCGCACCATTTTTCTAAGTCGTTCATGATTATTGAATTTTAAAAGGGAGGCCGAAGCCTCCCGTAACAAGTCATCTATTTTTGTGACAACCAGTTGATTTGCCGATAGATATTGATAGCAATGACCTCTACTTCGTCACAGTCTAAGTATCCCCCCACAATAAGACGAACGATGCTCAACAATTCATCTGCGCCGCACTCATCCGTATATGCTGGTGGTGGGATAATACCCTCGTCCAGACAAGTATCAAGAAAGCGACCGTATAACTGGTCGGTGAAGTGCTTAATCAAATGTTCTTTACGAGGAAAGTCCGACCAAGCAGAGGGTTTAATAATGATCTCACTTACAAAGCGAGTTTGATAATTGTTTAGTTTGTCGGCAATGATTATGTTCCAGACAATATCTGCCAATCGCCTTGCGCCGCGTTCTTGCGTGAACTCCGACCCTTTGATCATAGGATCAATTGCTTCGAAAAGGTCGTTATAGAGATCATCAAGTTTGCATAAAGTATGTTCGATTCTCTCGCACTCGTACTCGAATTCACATAGGTATTTAATCATTTTGTTATATTTTAAATTGATTTAAATTAGGTGTGTTTTAAATTAACAACATATTTATGTTATGCAGCCAACCTCGTGCATCCTTGTCGCCTAATACGACCGCTCGGGGGAGGCCTTGCAAGCGACATCCCGTCGGCATGCAGGCATACCTCTCCCAACTCCCCGCTTAAGGAAGCGAGGTATCGGCCACCCGATTTTGACGACACATACCGAGAGCCGTCGACCACTGGGCACACCTCCCCCAGCCCCTTGACGGAGCATTTAAGGGTCACATTGTAAAATCTCATTAGCATAAGCAGTTTTTTAGTTTGTATCTGTTATATAATAAAAAACGGAAGGAATTAATCGTCCTAACCATCACTGCCTTTTACATATATGTAAGACTTGTTCAAAATCAACAACTTACATACAAAAGAGAAATGATTTTTGTGGCCGCGAAGTCTCCGGTCCATCCCTTTCGCTCGTTTAAATCCCGGCAACGCACCTGACATTGTTGGAGAGCCGCACTCTCGACATGTTAACAAGCTTATTCAGAGGTGATTACGAAGGTGATTCAGACTTGTATAAATACATCAGACAAACAATATACGATACGCGACCCCGCTTATACAGCAGTCCGTTTCACACGTTCTTTGTAACGCCTATCTAGGGCAAACGAAATGGCAGACACCGTAACACCTCAGTTATGCTACCGCCACGAGGCTTGCGAGTAATAGTGGCGCAGAAGTCGGGTGCGGTCATCTCACACAAATAGTGGATGGGCGATCAGATAGTATTAACAGCAGACCCCGATAGTGTCACAAATCGCCGCTATATAAGCAACGTTCTCGTGTTATGAGGTTTGAGGGAACACGGGATTAGGGAACAAGCCCTATTTGAGTAGACCATTTGGTCGACCCTCGCGTTGTAAACTTAACGGTCATGTTGGACTCTTTCGGGAGTTTGTGCTATTAAGCATGACAAAGGAGCAATACACTCTTTTTTGTCGGCGAGGGACTCATTGTGCTCAGAACCCTAGTTAAAAATAAATTAAAAAAGAAATTTAAAATTATGCAATCCCGAATTCGTTTGCACGCGAAGCGTGCAAACTTGGGGTGTCACGAGCGGAGCGAGTGACACTCCACAAGATTTAGATTTTAAGACATCGTGTCGTGTTAAAAAATTAATTCTCCCTTATCTTCCATAATGACACACACTCATGTTCCAACTATAAAGCGTCATGCAATCGAAGATGCCTTCGTAAGGGGGTTGAGGCGGACAACTATGCTCTGCAATAGACAAACAACACTCACCGCTCCTCCGAATACCAGCAGTCCGATTGAGAGTGTCACATCGGTCGCGGCCGCAACGGAGGCACTCAATATCGAAGGCAAGCCATTGACGATTGCAAGGTGACCGGATCGCAAGTCTTGTGATTCTAGTTGAAAACTCGGTGGAAAACATTTTTTCACCCCCAGCAGAGGTGGTCCAATATATTCCTACATTTGCCGCGTCACCTATTATTGTTCAAGCGTATGGCAACCTCCACATCAAAATTGAACCCAACGAACCTCATGATATACGATTATCCTGAACAGATTCCAATCCCTTACAAGATTGCATTTTATCTCGAGGGAAAAGATTTTACTCGACGGGATGAGATGATGATGGAGTTGGAGAAGAAACATGCCAACACCGTGTTTGTGACCGAACCTGAACTTTACCCTGTCAGTTTTCGATACATTCCGCGCTCCCTGAACTGCCCGGAAAATATCGTGAGATATTTGAGAGATCGTGGTGTTTATGGAGAACAACTGAAGTACATGGCAAGACATCTTCTTAATGTGTTCGACACGGACGACGGTGGCGCTTTCGTCATGAGGTTGATGCCTGACCACAGTGTGATACCTGACGAGATTTGGGGTGTCGGGGACTTCGTTCGTCTTAATGATTTCGAATGCGACACAATCGAAGATGCCACGGAGGTTCTGGAATTCCTGTTGCAGAAGGTGATGATATATAATTATCACAGGATATTGGGAAAGAACGCATCTCCTTTTTTTAAAAAATCCTCTTTCCAACATTCACAACCGGGAACCATGGCAATGGTTCGTAGGACTCGGGACATGGGCGAGACCGATGAATTGGTGAAATTGCACGTTGCCATAATGGAAGAAGCCATGTCCAGGTGGGGTATGGACGAAGAACATACTCTCAAGGTTTTGGATCGTCTTAAGAAGAACGTGGAAAACAGAAAAAAAATGAAAGTGCTCGTTCCTCTATATATCACTGACAAGGGGTGGATCAAGTTCACTTTGCCGACAGGTGAAACCGAGCAATGCAGGTTCAGGCGGGGACGAATCGGGAACGCGCTGTATGTTCTCTATCTTCGTCAAATAGAGCGGGCGGCGGCGGACAGAACAGGAAAAACGCCACGATATATCTGCACAAACTGGCTGTCACGTTATAGGGGTGAACTGCTGAAGATTTATGAAGAGATGTGTCCGGGAGGAGATCCGGAAGAGTGGGAAGAGAGGATTGAGAATCTTGTTCTTAATTCGTCCAACGAACGTTCACATATAAACACATACTTCTACTCGGCATTTGATTCGTCCATACTCACACCGAAGCATTACACGATCGAACCTGTAGGGAAAGACGATAACGGCGATGAACTTTTAGAAGTAGGTCTCGACGTGGATGACTTCGACCTCGGACGCTTCAGTATTCGCCGGCTGGAATAATACATCCTCCTGGGACGAAAATATTCAAAGTGATCTTCATCAACAATCATAATCATGTCAGGTCTCTCAAAATCCAAGTACACAAGTTATTGCAAGTGTCCCAAATGCCTCTGGTTGGGAACTTACAAGCCTGAAGAGCAACAACTTGACCTTTCCTTGCAGCGTCGCTTCGACGCCGGAACCCGTGTGGGCGAACTTGCCAAGGGACTCTTCGGTTCCCATATCGATGTTACAAGTCGGACAGAGGACGGTCATCTAGACATCAAGGCGATGCTTGATCGTACACAACAGTGTCTGGCCGAGGGTGTCGACAACATCTGCGAGGCTGCCTTCTCGTTCAATGGCTGCTACTGCGCCGTCGATATTCTTCACAAGCAAGACGGCGGTTATGCTGTTTACGAGGTGAAGAGCGGCACGAAACCGTTCGAGGAGGTGTATGCTCAGGATGTGGCCTACCAGAAGTGGGTGCTCACGCAATGCGGTGTCAACGTCACGGGCACCTACCTCGTGTGCATCAACAACGGTTATGTGCGGGAGGGGGAGTTGGACATACACCAATTGTTCAGCATCAACGACATGTCGATGATGGTTGACATCGAATATCCCAAAGTGGCGGATAATTGTAAAGCGGCCATTGACGTGCTCTCGTCGGAAACGGAAGTGGATATTCCCGTCGGTATCCAGTGCCACTACCCCTACGACTGCGGATTTATCAACTATTGCTGGCGTCTTGCTGACATTCCTCTTGACGTGCCAACGGTGTTCGATCTGTATCGGATTCCATTCAAAAAAGCCCTTGATCTTTTCAATGAAGGTATCTGTACGTTCCCGGAGATTGAACAGAGCCACTACAATCCGAAGGGAGTTCAGAACATTCAATTGACAAACACATTACACGACACCACACATATAGACACACAGGGGTTGCGAGATTTCCTCGGCACACTGCGCTATCCCATTTATCATCTCGATTTCGAGACCATGCAGTCGGTGATTCCGCCTTACGACGGCACGAAACCCTACCAGCAGATTCCTTTCCAATACTCACTCCACATCGAGCATGAGGACGGAACATTGGAACATCGCGAGTTCCTGGGCAACGGTGTGGATGATCCAAGGCGGGCACTGGCCGAACAACTCTGTCAAGACATTCCTTCCGATGCTTGCGTGACAGCATACAACAAGGGTTTCGAGTGCAGCCGAATAAAAGAAATGGCGGCAGTCTTTCCCGATCTGAGCGAACACTTGATGACCATTCATGACCACATCATCGACCTGCTGACGCCTTTCCAGAAAGGATACTGCTACTATCCTGCCATGGGCGGAGGTTTCTCCATCAAAGTAGTGCTGCCCGCCCTTTTTCCCGATGACCCCAGTTTGGATTACCACAATCTGCAAGGTTCGGTACACAATGGCAGTGAGGCTATGGACATCTACCCCAGGATGGCGGATATGGCACCCGACGAGCGGGCGGCGGCACGGGAATCTTTGTTGCGATATTGCGAACTTGACACTTACGCGATGGTGAAGGTGCTGGCGAAGTTGAGAGAGTTGGCTCAGTAGAGACGCGCCATGGCACGTCTCTACAACAGGACACCACGTGACATCGCGCACATGCTATTAGCAGAATCCCGACCCACATTCTTATAATTCTCATTTTTGCTGCGTGATTCCGATCCGGGAATCCGTGTTTCGATTCTATGTGTAACCAATAATCAGCAAAAATGAGAAAAACCAAATCAAATTTCAACGCCATCGGCACCTTCATGGAACTGTCCAAGATTTTGGAGGACACCAACAACGAGGTTTTGCGCCTCTATTCTGAGGAATTCGCTAAAATCCCATACGATAGTAAGAATTTCCGCATGAAACTCACGTCACCCGAGATGATGAGCCTGGTTCAGACGAAGATTCAGGATATGAGCGCATTCCTGAAAACCACGCCGCTGGAGACCATGCTCTTCATCTCCATCTATTCGGTAGAGACCGTCCGACTCTGTTCTGTTGACACTCGCGACATCACTAAGTTCTTCGGTATATCGAACATCGATTTCTTAGTCTTGAGAAAGTGTCTTTCCAGCCTGTTGGATAAAGGGCTTATCCGTCAGGTGGAACGTCATCACCGCGATGAAGAGTACCGTGTTACCAGCGCAGCGGAGCGGGCGTTGTTCGAAAACAAACCCTATAAGGTGACGAAAGCCCTGCCGATGGATCGTTACAAATTCTGTAATACCATATCCTCCTTGATTGAGGACAGAAAACAGCAGCACATCGACACCCGGGAACTCTTCAAACAGGTGGAAGAAGAGGAGGCGAGACAGGAGCATCTTTCGCTGGTTCAGGAAGTGCGGAAACTGCTGCCGGAAGTGGCCGACCGCACTCTTTTTTACGAGATCTGCGACGATTTTGTGACCGAACGTCCACGGCTCACCAGCGTGGAGGTGACGTTGAGCGACATCTACGACAGCATGCGTTACTGTTTTATTGTCGCGAAAAGCATCATGGGCAAGGAACACAACCTGCAGACCAACGACCTCATTGAACTCCTCCCCGCGCAGTTTCTCGCCGGTGCCGAAATAGGCCTCACCGAGAAAGGCAGACGGCTGTTCTTGGAGGAGGATTTCGAACTTTTCGCCAGCAAGGGCGGCTCGGACAAGCGGCTGGTGTCGCCCGACAAGATTCCCGCCCGTGAACTCTTTTTCAATGAAGAATTGGCGTCGGACATCAACTTTGTTCAAAGTAGTCTTGAGGAGACCGCCTTCGTGGAGTTGCAGAAGCGGCTGGAGGAGAACTCGCTGCCAAAAGGCGTGGCCATACTATTCCATGGATTGCCCGGCACCGGCAAAACCGCTGCGGTGGATATGATCGCAAAAGCGACAGGACGTAGCGTCTATCATGTGGACATTGCCGCCTCCAAGACCTGTTGGTTTGGTGAAAGTGAGAAACTGTTCAAGAAGATCTTCACCGACTACCGCAAAATGTGCGAAACCGAGGAACGGAAGCCCATCTTGTTGTTCAACGAGGCCGATGCTTTGTTCAGCAAGCGTCGCGATGTGGGCGCCGGTTCGGACAACTGCGCCCAGACGGAGAACGCCCTTCAGAACATTCTGTTGGAGGAGTTGGAAACGTTGGACGGCATCCTCATCGCCACCACCAACATGTGCGACAACTTCGATGCCGCCTTCGAGCGCCGTTTCCTTTTCAAAGTGCAGTTTGAGCAACCCAACACGGAAGCGAAGACGGCAATATGGAAGAGCAAACTCTCCTGGCTCACGGAGGAAGAGAGCAGACAGTTGGCGGCGAAGTTCGACCTTTCCGGTGGCGAGATCGACAACATCGTCCGCAAGACCTTCATGGAGGAGGTGCTCACCGGCAACCGCCCCTCGTTGGAAATGTTGGAAGCTTGGTGCCGTGGGGAGAAGTTGACGCGCAAGGGCGGGAATGCGATAGGGTTTGCGTGTTGATGATACTGCGATTCAGAATCCCCGCTGGTTTCTTATATGAAATTTGCGGGGATTTTTATTTCCCATATATCAAAAACAAAAAAATAGTACCTTTGCAACCTCAAACGTAGTAATTAACGAAAAAGAATAATATAAGCAAATAAAAAATTGAATTAACATATTAATAATAAAGCGTTTGCCGCTATTCAGCACTGCCTTAAAACCTGAGAAATTTTAAGAATGAATTGTTGCGAGTAGGTCAGCGAACGTCTGCGCATGGCGTGGACGGCGACTTATCAACAATTCGGGCGATTCTCAGGGCCTTAAGGCGTGGATAAGACAAAGTCCACGCTTTTTTAGTGTTCTGTGGAAGCCCGAAGGCTGGAAGATGAGCAAGCACACAAATAATGCGCAAGATAATGAAAAAAGATCAAGCAAAGGCCGCCGAAGGCTTGAATGGCAAGGTTGGCAATGAGTATGCTCATATAGTGATTGATCATAACTATACATATCCGTTTGATGACGGACAGCACAACAACACTATAGGAAATCGCAGGGCGATGCTAAAACGCTCTGTTTATGGCATTTTCTATCATTTTAATATTAAACCCACCCGCAACGATATCTGGACAAGTCCAGTTTCAGACTGAACAACCGCGATTATGACACAGCATTTTTGAGTTGCGTTCGTCAGTCATTGTGATCAAAGAATTATTAACAAATAAAAATAATGCATTATGAATAATTATACAAATGAGAAACAAGGACAAGATCAATTCTATCTCGTCTATATGCCGATGGTTGATAAGACATTAACCGAAGACCAAATTCTCAATGATTATACAGATGGTGTAGTACGAGGAAATATCTTGGAATTCAAACTGCAAATTTCAAATTTGAACAGCACATTGTTTCAAGCGTTAAAGTATTTGTCCGTTATGCGAATTAAAGGAAAACCTGTTCCAAAAAATATATTACTTGTTTCTCTGAATGACGACAAATGCTTTGTCTATGACAGTGGCAATTATTTATCAGATATTGAGCAAGTTTACATTGGCGGTGCAAGCACGAACAACGCTTCTTTTGTTGGAGGGAATCCGTTACAAACGATTGATATGTCATCAATGACTGGACAGTCCCAAATCATCAATCTATTGAAACAGGAAAACTATACGAAGATAAACATTGATGTGAACTGCATTGTCGGCTGGGCAGAACATTTCTACCGTATAAAAACAGGGGTGAAAGTAAGAAAGGAGGATTTTATTGGCGACGGTTCTGGTCTCCACAAAACTATAGGGGAGATACGGCAACCTAATCTATTCAAAGATTACATATACCCATATACGGGTGCGAACAACGAGGAGTTTGGATATCTTATGGACAAACTCAATGACAATCTTACCAAAAAGAATCTCGGCACGTTCTACACCCCCGAAATATATGCTGAAAAGTCGCTAGAACTCTTGCGTGAAGCAATCAAAAGAGTTCCACAAGGAAATGACTACATAATTCTTGACCGTTGTGCGGGAACAGGCAATCTTGAACTTAATCTTACGGATGAGGAATTATCCCACACAATACTATCAACAATAGAGTATTACGAATACCGCGTCCTTGTTGAGAGACTTGGACATAAGGTTAGACATATAATACCGCCCATCGAAACAGCAAACACATTCAACAAGGGACTTGTAAACGGGGCTGACGCCTTAACACAAGAATATGTAGAAAATCCTATTATACAACAATATGTACAAAACGAAAGATGTACAATCATTCTGTTTGAAAACCCTCCTTATGCTGATACGACGTCGACAGAACATCAAAAGGCAAAAAAATCGAAAGAGTCTTCTGTTTGGAAAAACAGTTGGGTGGTTAATGAAATGCGTAAAAGCGTAAGTGGTACACCGCTTAATGACTTGGGAAATGTTTTCATTTGGTCTGCTTTCAAATTATATTTACGTCAAGACACAGATAGTTATATAGTTTATTCTCCCGTTAAATATTGGAAAGTTCAAAAACTTATAGACAAAAAGTTTATGGGTGGATTCGCTTTCAACAGAAAGCATTTCCACACAAACATCGACGCTTGTGTTTCTTGCATCTACTGGTCTAATGAAAATGACAACATCACAGAACTTTATTTGAATGCATACGATATTGTGATCACACCGCAAAATAATACTAAAGTTGAAAAAATTGTAAGTTGTGGCAACTTAGCGGTAAAACGAATTTACGAAAAGTATAGTGCAAAATATTATGACAAACGAAAGTTTAATTTATCATCAGAAGACGGCATCTTATTAGGTAAAGACGGAAAAGAATGCGGTAGCGGTAAGAAAATTCGCCTAAAACCATTGTATGCGGCTGATATGTGCGGATATATGGTTTGCCACAGTTCGGGGTTTGATAATCCTGACAATATGTCAAGTTTGCTTGTTGCTGGACGATTCGACGGAAACGGATTTTACCTTCACAAAGATAACTACCTTGAAAAATTGCCAATGTTTGCAGCAAGTCGTTATGTGATATACAACCGTTCTTGGACTGAACGTGCGAGGATAATGAAATCCGCTGACGGGTACGTACAATACGGCAAAGACGTTGCAAGCGGGAAATGTACACCGTTTTTATTGAAATGCCTCCTTTTCACAGTCTTTGAAACTCAAAACCATTGCAGGGAATTTGTCGGAAGTGATGGTCGCACATATAGAAACGAGTTTACGCTTGACACTACAAACGGAACAACGATTGCAGCAACAGATATGTCGAGAATAAAGATGAACGGTGAAGAGAAAGTGCTGGTTGATTTGTGGAATGGTGTCATCGCTGAAGCAAAAAAAACCAAAGAATATGATGCGAGATGGAATTACGGAGTGTATCAGATTATCAAGGAACTGGACACCACATACATTGATTCAAACGGTGACATACAATACAATTACACCCAATTACACACGAATCTAACAACCCTTAAACAGAAAGTCAAAGATTATTACTTAAAGGAAATTGTTCCATATCTGTTCCAATATGAATTCTTGAAATAAACATAACTGATATAATAAATCCAAGTACCAATATGGAAAACGACATCATTTACAATTATGGACTTTTATGCGAGTTCACCAAAGAAAACTTTTGGAAGAAAGTTGAGAGGAAAAACACTACCGCTAAGGAACTTAAGGAAAAGTATAAGAAGTTCCTTTCCGAACATCCTCAAGAAATCTACGAATCAGTAAAAGAGTGGTTGGAGGCACATCGGGAAGAAATAATCAATTTCGGTGCCGACAAATAATAATGAATCTATGTCCAAGAGAATAATCTTCATCGACATGGACAACGTTCTCGTCGATTTCAAGTCGGGAATCAACCGTCTGGATGAACAGACGCAGATGGCGTATGATGAGCATATAGACAGTAAGACTGGTATAAAATACAAGTCTCATTTCGACGAAGTGCCGGGTATATTCGCTTTGATGGATCCGATGCCAGGTGCCGTTGATGCTGTTCGGAAACTCCAAGAGCGTTACGAACTCTACATCCTATCCACCGCTCCCTGGAACAACCCGACCGCATGGTACGACAAACTCCAGTGGGTAAAACGCTATTTCGGAGACAAGGAGGGCGATGTGTTCTACAAGCGGATTATCCTCTCTCATCACAAAGATCTTTGCCACGGTGACTACCTGATTGACGATAACAACCAAAAGAACGGTGCTGACAGGTTTTCTGGAAAACTAATCCACTTCGGTTCACCTGATTTCCCCAATTGGAATGCGGTGGTGAAATACCTGATGCAAGAGTGAGCGGGATTGTTTCCTGCTATTAGCAGAATCCCCCACTGCGCAAAAAGATTTCCCACTTTTGCCCGTTCAAAAACAAGTATTATGAAACAAAAATACGAAAAAGAGGAATCCGATTCTTTCGAAGAAGATATGGAAGAACGGATGCGGGATATCAGAAAAGCAACCATATCCCCGTTCTACGCAGATGGTACACCCTTTGATGGCGTGTTTTACGTCGATGGCGATGACGAACCCCTCGCCATTGATCTTAAAACCATAACTATGGGTGATTTGGAACGTTTGATGGAGG
>JAEEGL010743691.1_pt1 | contig 16844 bp, 26 predicted proteins | sample 9134231 | NCBI WGS metagenome assembly JAEEGL01 (sample SAMN16246548, study PRJNA631951) | gut metagenome | biome: gut microbiome; feature: rumen; material: fiber-attached | host: Bos | place: Iran: Karaj | collected 2018-10
ATCAAAGAAGCAATACGCGAACGTCATAGTGTGCGTCAGTTCAAGGATCAGGCGATTGATGAGGAAACGAGAGCACGTCTGAATGGACTCATTGAAACGGTTAATGAAGAGAGCGATCAGCATTTCCAATTGATATGCGATGATCCCGAGTGCTTTAACAGCTTCATGGCACACTATGGGAAGTTTAAGAATGTAAGGAATTACATCGCCGTAGTGGCAAATACCATTACCACGGATTATGAAGAGCGGTGTGGATTCTACGGACAACAGATCGTACTGGAAGCGCAGATGCTGGGACTGAATACCTGCTGGGTTGGAGGCACATTCAGTAAGGGCAAATGCAAAGCTAAGATCGGACAGGGAGAGAAACTCATCGCTGTTATTGCTATTGGATACGGAGAGACTCCCGGAGTTGCCCATAAGTCTAAACCTATGGAGAAACTCTGTACGGTAGTTGATGGGGAAATGACTGACTGGTTCAAAGAGGGTATGGAGGCTGCAATGATGGCTCCGACCGCTATCAACCAGCAGAAGTTCGTGATAGAACTCAGAGACGGCACCGCTACGATCATGGCCAGGAAGGGGCCTTTTAGCCGCGTGGATCTGGGTATCGTAGTCTATAATTTCGAGGCTGCTTCCGGCCATAAGTGTGCGAGACAGGATAGCGAATCATAAACTTATGAAACACATTGTTGTTGATCTTGAAATAAATAGACTGGGAAGAAAAGAGCGTCTGTCCGAATTTTTCCAGGGAGAACTGATCGAGATAGGAGCGGTCATGCTCGATGACGATATGAATGAGATCTCCGAGTATAAGACCTATGTACATCCGGAGCATACTGATCAGATAACTCCCCGCATTAAGAAACTGACGGGAATTACGGAAGAAAATACTATAGACGCTCCGGTATTCTACGACGCTTTTGAATCTTTCTGCAAATGGTGCCTTGAGCCGGGCGATGAGATCACCATGTATGAGTGGAGTACCGCGGACAGGAATCATTTTGTTAATGAATGTACTTATAAGGAAATAGAGTTATCATCGGCACAGAGTAGGATACTTGACGCAGTCTGGATAGACATTCAGGAAGTCTTTGACAATAAGGCAGGGTATGACAGGCAGATGTCTCTTAACATTGCATTATTTGCTACCGGTCTGATGGTGGAAGGTGAACTCCACGATGCACTGGATGATGCCAGAAACACGGGAAGGATCCTCGCTATGCTTAAGGATGAAGCATTACTAAAGGAGGCACTCGAAAGGATCAATTCATACATTAATCCGCCTCCGCTGACTGCTTCGATAGGATCCATGTTTGATTTCTCAGGAATCGTGTTTAACGATGATGATGAATCGTGAGAGGAGATATTTATGGCGGGCTCAATGATGATGCATTCGGATGAACCGATGATGTGTGTTGAACTACGCATGACTATATTATACGAGGTAGATATATGAGCAGATTAAAAGAACTACGCAAATATGTGGACGCAGAACTGAACAAGATGCCGGATACAGATAAAAGGACAAGTGCCGTTGCTCATCTGTACGGTGTATCTCTGGCTGCAACCATGATCGCAAAGAAACGCGGACTGGATCCGGAGATCGCGGCAATGGCAGCCATGCTCCATGACTTGCATGCATATAAAACAGGATCCTATGATGATCACGCTCATAAGGGCGCTGACCTTGCAAGGGAGATTCTGGAGGAATTGAAGTTGACGGATGAGGCGGAGACTAAGATGATCTGCTCCGCGATCTATCACCATGATGATAAGCTGGTTACGGACGCCCCGATGGATGAGGCGCTGAAAGACGCGGATGTGATCGACCATTGCCTCAAGGATGCATCAAAGGAAGTCAAGGAAAAAGAGCAGGCAAGGTTTGCGAAACTGTGTGATGAGTTTGGGATGAAATAGAGTTTGGCGTCATCGGTTTCTCAGAAGAAAATGTATTGCCAGAGGACAAACATGAAAAGCTCATTAAGGATGATTTGTATGAAGAGGTCAATCACGGCGATAATGGTATTGATGTTAATCGCCGTCCTGGCCGGTTGTGGAGCAGGGGAGGAGTCCGCAGATATGCCTTTGTTCAGCGGCGCAAAAACAGTCGGTAAAGATATCCCGGTATCGGATATCACCGACTTTTATTATACGGAAGAGAATATCAATTATGATGCATTCTATCAGCGATACAGATTTTATGTCGAAGACGGAAAGCATATGTTTTTTCATGAGACCAGGGAGCGAAAGGATGAGTATGGTCCTTGCACGGAAGATGACACTACGCTCACCGGAACCATAGAGCTTACGGATGATCAGTGGTCGCAGTTTTCTGACCTTGTGAGCGGCGGAACCGTTAAGTCAAGAGAGGACTCTGCAGATGCCGGTGGGATCGGCCCGTGGCTGTATCTGTATTGGACAAATGATAAAGGCAAGTATCAGCAGTTCTCCTTTGATTCTTATGGGACTCAGACGAAATTTGAAGAGTTTTGTCTTAGTCTGGCGCCTAAGGATATGAAGGCTTCTGTTGTGGAGACTTACGAGGTGACGGATCCTGATCTGGTGGAAGAGTATTCCGCCGAGGGGGAACTTGTCACGATGGTACGATACTATGAAATGAGTGACGGAACGTGGCAGACTGATGACCATACATATAAGTACAGACTTGAGATCTCCGGGAGGATGAATAACGCTGCAAAGGATAGCACTTTTGTATATCTGAGTAATCTGTATAGTATCACTTTTGAACAGGCTTATATGGCAGCAGGCTTGAGCAGTAATCTGGATGACTACTTTGACCCGGAGGATGCCGTTTTGGTGGCGATGAAGTGAGGGGGAAGGAGTTAGCAGAATTGATAGACATATGTGGTTAAAGAGGCAAAGCATGATAGGAGAACATATACGGGCGATTTAATGGATAATCTGTGTTATAATTCTAATAAAGCGTAATCATTATGAATAATCGAAAAATGAGGAAATAACCATGACAAATGCACAGGCTTGGAATTATGCAGTAGGAATGATAAAAGTCGACGGACTAGAGCCTACTCAGGAGTTCAAGGATTATATTGAAAAAGAAAAACGTGGTGAAGTTACAATGGCTGATATCAAACAATATCTTGATAAGAAGTACAAGGTAAAAGGGGAACCTGTTAATGCGTGATATCTATCTTTATGAAGGTACAGATGTCCTTAGGAATCTGCTGGGAATTAGAGATAGAAAGCTTCTTGAAGAAGCAGAAGCCGACTATGTAACATACCGATTGAAAGAAATAGCATTAAATCCATTGCAAGGAAATTTTGATTATGCCCATCTTTTGCAGATGCACAAGTATATTTTTCAAGATATGTATGATTGGGCAGGTCAACAACGTAAGATAAATATCTACAAAGAAGAACCAGTATTGGGCGGTTTGTCTGTTGAGTATTCCGATATATTTGATATTCAAAGGGATTCCAAACATGTATTGTTAGAAATGCGGAGTAAGCCTTGGAACAAAATGGATACGCATGAAGCGGCAATACAGTTTTCAGATTCATTGGGAAAACTTTGGCGTGTTCATCCGTTCCGAGAAGGAAATACACGAACAACGGTGACTTTTTGTTGTCAGTATGCGGATGAGATAGGATTGAATCCGGTTAGAGAACTCTTTGAGGATAACGCACAGTATGTCAGAACTGCACTAGTCGCTTATAATGCGGTATTCAGCGATATTGGCGATAAATCAAAGCCAGAGTATCTGATACGAATTGTGGAAGACTCCATCGCAGGAGAGAATCAAAACAAGTAGAATAAGTCAATGAGACCTATCGATATAGATGGGTCTTTTTTTATGGCTATGATCTGATGAATGCTGTCCGTTCTATTGGACACTATTTTGTTTAAGATGGTAGTATAAGGACCTTTAGAGGGACCTTATGAGAGCAAAAATGTCTCGTAAATGGGCGGATTCGAGCACAGGAATACAACGTCAACGGATACCTGATATGCTCGGGATTGGAGGGTCGTATGAGAAATAGATATTACATGCAGTGGGAAGAAGAAAACACAATGCACAGCCTTAACCGCGCAAAAGAGAGAGCCGGACTCAACAGGAAGAAGGCCGAGAAAATGATGGAACTTGCCAGGACCAGAGGCATTGGTTTTGAAGACTGTAAGTGGTCCCTTGACAGAATGTTTCTGATCAACAGAACAAATGAAGCAGCCATAGCGCTCGCATACAACGGGTACTGCTTCATCTTCAACAGGGATACTGTAGACTGCATCACGATGTATGCGCTTCCGAAACACTTTGGCAAAAAGAAGACATTCTACAGCACCGGAAGCAAGAGAAGTATGAACAGATATGAGATGGCGTATGAGGGGTAGATTTATATGAAGGATAAATTTATATGGCAAACAGTTTTTAAGATTGTAAAATATTTGATGGTTACAATTATTCTTGTTATGCTGAATGTACTGGCTGGTGAAATCGGACTTCTTGTCACAGGAGTTTTACTTTTCATGAAATGGGAACCTTCCGGTGTCCTATATAGGCGCTGTCGAATTGATAAAAAGCGGATTGCAGACAGATGGAACTGCTATGTCGGACCGGAAGGTGAAGAGAATGAATGGTGCTTCAGGACTAGATACAGATTAATAAGAATAACAGGTAGAGGACCCGGCTGTGGGCATATTTGACGTGATCATAAAAAGAATAAAGGGACAGTCCGTTGAGTCTGAAACAGATGGACCGGTGTATGAATATTGTCCGAAATGTGATGCTAATCTGACACTCCAAAAGGGGTACAGAAATGATCTTCCGTACTGGATATGTAAAGGATGCGGTGAGATGCTCATCAATCCGGAGGTAGAGGCGGAAGACGACATATCCTGGATCTGTGACGGTTGCGGAGCCATGCTTAATATACAGGATGGATTTAATATCGGTTGTGGGGTATGGAAGTGTACAGAATGTGGATTTGAGAACAAGATCGATGAAAGCGAAATATATCTGTCCGAGGACGAATATCAGGCAGGTTTGAAAAATCCGTATAAGGGAATGTCAGACGCAGATGTAGTCGAACTCATGGTATATCAGGAGATAGACCATTTGGCTGACAGGGATGATCTGATACTGGTAAAAGATGATGAAGACCGCCTGTACGTAAAGAAGATCCTGAGTACATATGATGCCTCGGTATACAGATATCTGATGGAGCATCCCGTCGAGCATATGCCACTGCTGCATGGAGTTTACGAATCCGCCAATCATCTTGTGATCATAGAGGATTATATTAACGGAATAACGGTCTCGGAAATGATAGATCGTGGAGACATAAATGAGGCTATGGCTATCAGTATAACCAAAGACCTATGCAAGATCCTTGCAAAACTTCACGGCCTTGATAAACCGATCATCCATCGTGACATCAAACCGTCGAATGTTATGATATCTGATTCCGGAGAAACATATCTGCTGGATATAAATGCCGCCAAATGGTATAAGCCGGATGAAACAGAAGATACTAAACTTCTCGGGACCATGTATTATGCGGCACCGGAACAGTTTGGTTATGGGTACACTGCTTCATCTGAGAAATCTGATATATATGCACTGGGTATACTGCTTAACGTCATGATCACAGGCAGGATTCCAAAAGAAGAAAGAGCGCAGGGGCCTGTCTGGGATATAATAGAGAAGTGTACACGTCTCGAACCTGAAGGCCGTTACACCGCCAGAGAACTATTGGAAGCATTAGTGATTCTGTGAGAAAGATATGAAGGACAAACCGACCAATGAACTTGATTCGATGCTTGAGGGCATGAAGCCTGATCAGCTAGACGGATATTATAAAGAGAATAGCGATTATCTCGCAAATGGTAAAAAAGCTTTCTATTACTACATGAAAGATATCATTGAAGATAAAAATATCAGGCTCATGGATGTATATTCGTATGCCGGTGTGAGTGAGTCGTATGGTGCGCAGATTTTTCGTATGGAGAAGCCTACGAAGAACAGGGATCTGATCATCCGGTTCTGTGTCGCCGGACATCTCACTCTCTATGAAACCAACAGAGCTCTTAAACTGTACGGCATGCCTGCACTATATTCCAAGAATAAAAGGGACGCGGCGCTTATCGTAGCTATTCAGAACAGGATCTATGACCTGGCGGACATAGACGACATCTTAGAGAAGCAGGGCTTTCTGCCATTATCTGCAAAAACTTCCGATTAATGAATCACATATCACATTTTTTCAATCCTCACCATTTTGGTGGGGATGAATTTTTCTGCGCACTGATATCATTTTCATAAGAATAGATCAGACGTTTACGTGGCGTGATCAAAAAGTAATTTGATGTTCACGAATCCCGTCTTTACGATGAAAGGAGATATTTTTTGATGGGAGGCAGAATGAGTTTAGGCAAATTTATATCCAAAAGAAGAAAGCTAATGCGGCTGACTCAGGAGGAACTGGCAGACAAGGTTGGAGTATCCAAATCGGCGATTGCAAAATGGGAGACTGATGGAGGTCTGCCTGATCGTGATAACTTGAAGAGACTGTCTGAGGTCATGAATGTGTCAGTCGATGACCTGCATCGGATCATCCAATTAAAAGACTGTGACGATGTGGATCTGAAAACAAACATTACCCCGGATGTGATCGCAGCACTTGAATCATATGGGTACAAGGTGATCAGACCGGGAGAAAGAGGAGGGAAAGACGATGGCATTTTGCATTAATTGTGGTAAAGAAATACCTGATGGGGCAAAGTTTTGCTCTAATTGCGGAGCGTCGATAGGAGATGTGGCACCGGCAAATCCGGCAGGGAGCACACCTGTAGACAACGCATCTGTGAATGATCCTAATAGTATGTATGTCTCACGTGCAGATATGAATCCGTATATGGACCCTACGAGGGCGTATGTTATACCTCCACAGCCGGAACAGAAACCGACGGGGATAGATAAGTTTGGGAAGCTTTTCTGGATACCGCTGGTGATCCTGACGATCGTTGATTTCGTATCGGACCCGGCTATCGTTACGATATTATTATCTGCTGCTATCATAGGCGGAGCCATATTTGCACTGGCAAGGAAATATAGATGCAAAGGTTTGGTGATAGTTTGTATCGTGTTGGCGGCGATATGCATGATCGCCGGAGTATCACAGGCAAAGAAACACGGCCTGTTTAAGGTGCCCGGCAAGGCTGATTATGTGTTAACAGCTGATAAGGATGAGAATGCGTCGGATATGGCTGCTTCATCTGATGACAGTAAGGCTTCTGACCCTGTAGGGAGTACTGATAACTCATCAGCAAACATTAAGACAGGCGGCGTGGATCCCGATTTAAAGGCATTCCTGGACAGTTATGAAAAATTTGTTGACGAGTATGTGGAGTTCATGAAGAATTATATGGCTAATCCACTGGATGTTGGATCAATGCTTGGTGATTACACAGACATGATGACCAAACTCGCTGATTTCGAGACCAAGCTTGATAAGTATGATACCGATGATATGTCTACTGAGGATGCGGCTTATTATCTTGAAGTGACGACTAGGTGTACGCAGAAGATGTTAAGTGTACTGTGAGATGAATCGTGATAACAAACGTTTAGTTGCCTATGATTCAGATCGGAAGGATCCGGTCTGTAATCATATCTGCGGGAATCAGACATGTAGCTTATTCAATGTAAACTATTGAGCGGGTTTTGAGACAAAATGCCTGATTATTGGTATAATGAATGAGTATTTACCCTGTATCATTACATGACTTTTTTACCTGATAAGATGACAATAGAGGTTCCTTATGGCCTATAGTTCGGAGGCGTATATTCATCCCCTTGATCAGAGGGCGTTTGATGTATTAAATTCCTTTCCTAAATTAGTAAAACTCAGCGAAGCATAACTGAGTTGTACAACTGCAATCAATGTTACACTTGTGTTTTTGTGGTGGATCACTTGCTGCTGATGAACAGGAATTGTCAAGCGAAACAATATTTTTTGAGGTCTCGTTGCAAGATTTGCTCTTCGTTATGGGCATAGTGGCTGGAGTCGCAGCAAAGAATGGATTGGAGCAGGAAAAGACAAACAAATTTGAAGTCATACAGCTGGCGGAAAAGAGGTATTACGATGAGAGTTGAAACGATTACGTGTCCTAATTGTGGATCAAGAATTGAAGATTTAGATTCTGAAAAGCAATTCTGTCCATATTGTGGACAATCATTATTTATTGATGATGGAACGGAGAAAATTACATATAAGAAGATTGATGAAGCACGGATTAAAGAGGCTGAAGTGCGAGAAAGAGTCAAACTGAGGGAACTTGGACTCAGAGAAAGTGAAATTAATCATAAACATAGAAGTGAAGAAAGACAGAATAAACTACACTCATTCAAGATTAAAGCCTTTGCAATAGGAATAGTAGCTATTATTCTGGCATTTGTTATACAGAATATTGTGTTAAAACATAGAGGAGATCAACAGGCATTATTGGCATATGAACAGGCATTTCAAGATGGATCAGAGACAGTAACACTACCTGTTAACGAAGAAGTTAAGGTCGACGAACTAACGTTATCTCAACTAATTAGTCCGGCAAGCGAGTTAATATCATACAAATACTATTATACTTCGGCAGGATTATTTGAAGATAGTAAGAAGTTTTTCAAGTCAGACGTTAAGGTTCCATTCACTACGGATAAATCTGTATATTTAGTTGACGGCATTATTAGTGTTGGAATAGATATAGATCAGATAGAATTTGAAATAGATGAAGATAAGAAAATCATAACAGTTACAGTTCCTTATCCCAAAATTATGAGTCACGAGGTTGATAGTGATAGTTTCCAATACTATGATATCAAAAACTCAGTTTTTAATTCATCAAATCTTGCTGATTTTGCCGAATTAGAGGCGGCTTTGAAAAAAGAGCAGGAAGATAAATTATTGGCAAATACAGATTTCTGGGATAAAGCTAAAGATAGCGTAACATTAACCCTGAATGGATTGCTTAATGCGTCTGAAAAACTGGATGATTATCAAATTAAGTATAAATGGAAATCATATTGATTATGGCTTGAATTATAATGTTAATTCATGAGTCTTAGAGAATTGGCGATTTATTTATTGGTGCTTGAGTATGCAAACAGTGATTTATATACGTGTATTTCAGTGAAGGAACTTAGCCATTGATTTAATGATAGTTGGCATAGTCTATGAAATCAGACACTATAGACAGTACTCAGGAGGATAGTTGAATAATGGCAAAAAAGAAGGAAATGGTTGAAGAAAAAAAGGGGATAAGGAAGATAGATTACCTTTCTCTTATCGAATCATTATCAGACAGTGCATTTGATTACTATAAAGATAATGTAATTAAAGATCTTAACTTCAAAGTCATGAAACGGAAGGATATCCGGAAGATAGATATAGAGGAAAAAGTTGTCTACAGGATTGAGTATTTGTACTACAGAAGCCTTAAAATGGGGACGGATGAATCAGTTGAAAGATATGCATCTTTTCTTAAACAATATCTTGAAGGCTATATAGATTGTAGAGATAATAGTAGGGCAGAAGCATATTTTTACAGAGCATTAGGTTTGGCTGATAAGTTAAGTGATCAAGATGGTTCGATAGACGATTTACATGACCTGGTACTTTTGTTCATAGGATTGTTTAAATCATATAAATCTGACGATATGGCTCAAATAACCGATATCGACCTTATTATTGAAAAGGATGTCTCAATGCTTATTCGATGGATTTCCGAAGGGAAAGATTTAGAATTCCCTGCAAAAGGTCGTTTCAAGGTTGCTAAGAATCCCGCAAAAAACCTGACAGATTTTGATCATGAATTTATGTATATCACGACGATTCTGTTTGCATGTATACTCATGCAGGAAAACGGATTATTTGAGGAGAACTAACAGATGGAAGAAACAACCAGGTTGATAATTGAGGTGGCTTCTGAACATGCTCAGGAAATCCTGAATAAAGGAGATATTGAAGTTGCCCTTAGAGATCTTAAAAAGAGATTTAGTGCGCTATATAAGTGTGCGGTTTCTGAGGCTCCTGTAGATAAATCTGAAGCTATGCAGAAAGCTATGGAAAAAGCCATGTCAAAGATTGCAAAAAAGACGTCTTCTGCAGTAGATAGCATTGAAAATGTTCGCAAGGTCGTTAATACTGTTGAAAAGAATACTGAACTAATTTCGAACTCAGTCAAGAATGTTGCTGCAAATGCTGATAAACTGGCAAAGATGACCAAACTTACACAAGGGCTTGCATTCTTGAATGCCGGCATGTCTATGGCTAATATGGCAGTAGATGTCGCGGGGTTTGCAATGGTATCGAAGAAACTTTCTGAAATCAGTGATCAGATAAAAGAAATTGATGCAGCGATAAAAAAGCAGGCTGAGGAGAAGAAGATAGATAAACTTCTTGATGGTAAAGAATTGATCATGGCTTACAACGACCTTTCAGACGCGTGGAAGAGTGATGAAAAGATCTCATTAGATAAAGAACAGAACCTTCTTCGTCAAATGACCACATATCTTTCAGGTATTACAGAATATATGGTTCAAGGATTCTTGGACATTGAATTATGCATGGATATCATAATGAGCATGTTTCCAGCATACACGATTCTGATCACAGAGTACATTAAGCATCACTATTTCGAAAGAAAGAGCCTTCCTACAAATCTTGATTCATATAAGGAGGTGTACAAAGAGATTTTAAATCCTGAACTGAGAGCAATGCTCCTCGATTACTTTTTTATTGAAAAGAGAATTGGTTATAACGAGGCTCTAGATGATACGAACATGGTAACGCTTCTTGCTTTGAACGAAATAACGACAATTGAAGATCAGGCAGAATTGCTAAAGATGACGGAAAACGAGGATGACTATAAAGAAGTGGATCAAGAACTAGAAAGACTTGCGCGGATGCAGTTGGATGAGATACTGGCATCAGCATAAAGAATGGAAGAACCTTTGATAGGTGGTCTGATTCAATTCTACGAGTCGATAACTAGGCACGGAATATCAGCATATTCATTACCATATGATGTCATTATGTGTATAGTATGCACATAAACAGGATTATTTTAAAACTTGGGGTATTACATACGGCCGTGCAAGGACAATGCGCATACTTATTAAATAGAGTAGCACAATACCCTATTTTGCACTTTTAAGCATATCAAGGAATGCATCGGAACTATCATATTCTCTGTTGGCCGTCTGCATAAACATTATTAGATTAGTATATATACTATTAGAATTATAAAATGCTGCAATATAACCGGTTACCGGCGTTGCCTGAAGTGCTTGAAAACCGCTATTCTGATATCCGGTGACTATATAAAGGGTGGCGGAATTATGAGCGATTGAAATGCTGTCATACTTACTTATTTGAACATCATCATAAAAACTTGATGCAAAATTGGTAATGTGGTTTTCCACATTTATACCGGATAGTTTATCTCCACTTTCACGATAAAATAAAATAGTTGAGGCATAGTTCAAATCTGCATTAGGTTCAACAAAGGCAGAACTATCAGAATCGAAATCAAATTCATCCTCATAATCCAAATAGGTTTTTGGGACTATATACGTTATATTATCCAAAGAATATGTGATAGTACCGTCTATGTTAAGTGTGGCGTGCGGATCGTGGGTAACCAGTTTTTGATTAAGATAATCTTTGGGCTCAACATTTATTCTGGTAAAGAGCTCAGTATTCCAGTTTAAACTGTTTGATTTAAATATCAGTTCATTCTCAGTTATATCTGCATATACTGTACAATGAAGACGTGCAAGGTCAATATATACCTTGTTTCCCTCGATATACCAAGGACACTGAAGATCTGTACATTCTATTTGAATACAGTAATAGTAGGCCAGACCATCTGTATCTAATACTAGAATTTCATGATCATCTCCGCTATAAACCCCAGATACATCACTTACTGAATAATCCCGCTTAATGTCTTCCTCTGATGTAACATCAGGGTTCGAACTATTATCATTTTCAGAGGATTGAGTTTTATCTGAAGGAATATCCTCCTCTGAATCATCTTCATACAGAGGCGTATTATTGATAGCATAGTTGTTTATAACGGTCGTGTTATTATTAGTATTTGATGCTATAGTAGAAGTATCGGATATGATATCATCAGATTCGACTTTTTCTGTGCTGTTTTCCATTATTGGCTCGGCATAATCAGGGGAAACAGTATTTTCATCTGTATTATCTTTGTGCGTAAATCTGAATACGAACAAAACTGCAAGCAGAATACAGACCAGTATGAGTATTCCCGAAACAAATAATAGAAATGATTTGAAACAGGTTGGTTTATCTGTTTTTGTCGTGAAGTATTCATTTAATTCAAATCCGCATTCGGGACAGCAGTTGTTCTGGTCAGAGCATCTGCAACCGCACTTTGGACAGTTTATCAATCGCATTTCTTGTTCTTCCTGATCATTTCCAGCATAACAATGAGAGTATGTGATAAAACAGATTACTAAAATGAGACCTGTCAGGTGAAGTGATGTTGTGTTTTTTCAAGGGTTTTAGCCAGTTGTTTAGCGGAACTATATCGGTTTTTAGGATCCATTTCCAGACACTTGTTTATTACGGTGGCGAGTTTAGCTGATGAAACAATAGAACCATCTGAGTCCTGTTTAAGCATTGCCTTCATCAAATTGCCGACAGCAAAGATATCTGTTTGATAGGAGGAATTACCAAATCCAAATTGTTCAGGTGCGGCGAAGCCTTCTGTTCCTATTAAACGAGTATCCCGAGACTTATCAGAAGTGTTTTGACGCGCAGCATTCATATCGATTAGAACAATACGTTCATCCTCTGTAAGGATGACATTGGAAGGTTTTATATCGCGATGGATTATTGCTGGCGTTTGTGAATGAAGATCCGTAAGGATATCGCAAAGTTTGATTGTAATGTTCACGACTTCCTTTTCGCTGATGATAACACCCATGTCGAGAATTTCTTGCAAGGTTTCTCCGGAAATATACTCCTCGATGATACTTAAAGAATCTATATCTTTGTACATTGCATAAATACGGGGAGTGTTTTTAACTGGGTGTCTGAACAACTGCTCATATACGTCGGCATTAAAAGTTTGCAGGTATTTTTTGACATATATTTTTTTGGTCTCAAGATGTTGCACGATAAAGATTCCATGATCCTTGTTAAGGGTAGCTATTTCTTTGTAGTAAGAAATGGGAAGCTGGCTATCAAACATATAACACCTCGTAACGTATCATATATTAAGTATATCACATAAAATGAGGTTTCCATGTATAAAAAAGCATATCGAGAATCCGGAGCACATTCTAAGTACACACGTATCTTAAGGATATCAATGATTATATGTGATTTATGGGAAGCGTATAGCATATTAGTGTTTTATCCACATGTTTATTTGCCGTAGACATTCTTTAATTTACTGTATCAGAGTGTTATAGTAGAGTTTAATCAGATTCAACGGAGGATACACTATGGAACCCAAACTTACAATAGAATTGGAAGGTATATTAGAAAGCACCCATCCAGATCAGCTTGGCCAGTATTTATCTGAAAATAGGAATTCTTTTGAAGATGAAAAAAAAGCTTTCTATTATTACATGAAAGATGTTTTGGATGAAAAAAAGATTAAATTAAAGGACGTGTACTCTCATGCCGGAGTAACTGAATCGTATGGAAGTAAGATTCTGTCTATGGACAAACATACAACAAACAGAGATCTTATTATTCGCTTTTGTTTGGCTGGTCACTTTAGTAGGATAGAGACTAACAAGGCACTAAAACTATATGGATTTAATGAACTTTATGCTAAAGATCCACGTGATGCCTGCATTATTGTCGCATTAAACAACGAAAAATACCGGCTATGTGATGTTGATGATATGTTGATAGAGAACAATCTTCCTAAAATATCTTCTGATGAAGAATAAGGAGACGTACCGTAATCTTTCCCCACCGAATTGGTGGGGATTTATTTTTGTGTGCATTGATATTATGAAATTACTTCAGAATATGATTTCACATCATAAACTGAAGATAATCTTAGGAGGAAAACTGATAATGACTCTAGGAACATTTATTTGTAAACGTCGTAAATATATGCGATTAACACAGGAAGAACTTGCAGGAAGAATCAAAGTATCTAAATCGGCAGTTGCAAAATGGGAGACTGATGCAGGATTACCTGATCGGGACAATCTTCAAAAACTATCAAAAGAATTGAATGTAACAGTTGATGATATGTATAGAATTATCGATAGTAAAGATTTGGATTCAACAAGGTTAGAGGTTAATATGACTGAGGATATCATAGCTTCACTTGAATCCTATGGTTATATGGTTATAAGACCATCATCGAAGATATACTATGCAAATGGAAATACATAAAAAGAAGAATCTCTATATAGTTGTAACTGGCAAGTACTTTTCCATAACTATGGAAAATATTATACCGTTTACAATAGTGCACGCTGGATAAAAAAATAACCACATAGAATGAATAATCCCCACCAATTTGGTGGGGATATTTCATTGTGATCATTGATAAGATGAAATCACTTCAAGAAAAGATCACCCTTCGTAATCTTTTCGAAGAATTAACTAGCAACCGTTACAAAGGGAGGTGCACTATGAACAACACAAGAATCGACGAACTGATGGCAGGAATGAACAATTCATTTTCAAAGGAAGCATATCACAAGAGCGAACTGCTCGATGAGATGTTTACTCTGCAGAAGGAAATCGTAGCTCTTACATTTAATGATGAGCATGCGGTTACCGGAGATCTTAGGATCTGGGATGTTGAGAGACACCTTGAACAGATGAATGAAGACTGCGGGAATGTTGCAGATGAAGAACTGGCAAGATTCAAAGAGGGGAGCAGGGACTTCTGCAATATGATCAAAGCGGAAATATCCGGCAAAAAGGGAGAGCAGAAAGCATTCCGTAACCTGGAATATCTTCAGTGCAAGAATAAGGTGCTCAGAAACATCGAACTTAAGGATGGTGACTTCAGAACTGAACTTGACGCAATAGTGATAACCAGATCCGGGATCACGATCGTAGAAGTTAAGAATACATCAAGAGACATCTTTATTGACGAGAACGGGGACTACTTCAGAACCGGTGAATACAACAAATGGGATAAGAATATAGCCGACAATCTTGAACATAAGGAAGAAATGCTTAAGAAGGCTATATCCGAAAGCGGTGTTGAGAACGTTGACGTAAGGAGCATAGTTGTTTTTACGGACAGAACCATCCAGGTTCAGAACAAATGCAATAAAGTTCGGATCTGCTTCCTGAGTCAGCTGATCCACATGATCGATAGTCATGTAACCACCAGAAACATGTCTGATGAAGATATGGACATGCTTGAGGATTCAATCCGCAACGCTGAACATATGGAAAAGTATCCCGCAGGTTTCGATGCGGATGAGTATAAAAGAAGTTTTGCCGTTCTGATGACAACGCTTGAGGAGGCATCAGCTCAGGCAGATGAAACAGAGGAGGTGATAGTAGAAACCAAACAGAACAATTTCATAAGGACATTACAGAAAGTATTGACATCACGGCATATGAGGACTGCTGGAGGGGCAGTCGCCGGTATTGCAGCAGGTTTGTTGGTAAGTACAGTTGTAGATTTGATTAAGCGATAAGAGGAGGTTTGATTATGGATGGAGTTTTAAAGGGAATCATTTTGGTAGCTATGATCTTGTATCTTGTTTCACCGGTGGATGCATACCCCGGACCGATTGATGACATTATAGTTCTGCTGATCAGCATTGCAGCGAGCAAGGGGATCAGTGCAAGAGAGGAGGGAATCTAATATGAATAATAACTGGACTGATTGGAAAGATACTGTTGATACCGCTATTTCAGGGCCCCACGGGGCTCTGGCATTAGCCCTGATGAGCGTAGTCGCATTATTTGGAATGTATATGGCTTCTTTGTCAGGAGGATCTGACGATAGCAGTACGGGTGGGGAGGTGTAATATGTCAAAACAACTTAAGAAAGGGTTGCTCAAATGGTTTATCTGCTGTGCGGCACTCATAATCCTGTTTCTGATATTCGGAGACATCGGAATATTGTTCGCAGTAGGATTTGATTATGTGATACTGCTTTACATGTAGAAGGTAAACCTGTGACTACAGGAGAAAGGAAAAAATTATGACTATATATACAACAAACGAATGGAAAGGTTATGGGAAGCAGAACTATTATTGGAATGAATACCGCCAGGAGGGCGACACTGTGAGCAAGTACAAATGCCACAGACAGAAATTCTTCGATGGTGACGAGAACAACTGGGAGCGGGAGGAAAAACTTGAAGCTTCATGGAATGTAGATGATTCAAATATGCCGGATTGGCTGAATAAGTATTTGGATTGAGGGAGGAGGTTATGATATCTAAAGAACAGGCGGATATTATTTTTCAGGAACATGAAAAGGCTTTTCCGAGAAAAGACAGGTGGGAAAAGCGGAATGGTAGAAAACTATTTGCTGCGTGGGAACATTTATGTAATCTTGTGGATTTTAGCGAGAATCCGAAAGATACAGAACTGGCTGATGCGTTTGGTTATAACTCTCATTTCATGAGTTTCATATTTATGACTGTATCCAGTTTGCATGCGCTTGAACTATACGATGAGTTTCTTAAGATTTCAAAAGATCTGCTAAAAATTCAGTGGTCGGGCGAAAACGTCATCATGGAGCAATTTGCTAAGCAGAACATTGCAGATGTATATGCTGACATGGGAGACATACCAAAGTGTATAAGCTCATATGAATTATATCTGAG
>JAEEGL014065340.1_pt1 | contig 16844 bp, 17 predicted proteins | sample 9134231 | NCBI WGS metagenome assembly JAEEGL01 (sample SAMN16246548, study PRJNA631951) | gut metagenome | biome: gut microbiome; feature: rumen; material: fiber-attached | host: Bos | place: Iran: Karaj | collected 2018-10
CTAAAATTAATACATTTGGATTATATTCATCCGAAAACTCACGGATATCTTCCCATGGGATTAAAACGGTTGCCAATTCTCCGTCCAATGAGTACCCAATTCTCTTAATCAAATCTGCCTTATAATCTAATATTCTTTGTGATTTTTTCATGAACTCGCGACGGTTTTCTTCGAGTTCAGAAATGTTCGCTCCGAGCTTAGTCAGCTCAGACGCAATTTCGAAAGTACGCGCCGTGACCGAAGCGCTGACAAGGCCCAAAGTATCTGACAAAATTCCCTGAAAAATCATTTCAGCCGCCGTCTTGTTAATTTTTATTTTTCGGCTTACGGCTATCTCATAAATCAGCTCTGCACATGCCGGACGCGTTTCGATAATCTTTTCGTGCGGGAAGTTTAAATCGTCTTCCGTTTCATGATGGTCAATTACAAAAACTGGAGCTGAATAAAGTCGGTTCCTGATCGCAGTGTCGTCAGTTAATTTGGAGAGTAGAATTTCGGCTGCGGTATCTACGATAATATAACCGTCGGCGCGAAAATCAAATTCATTAGTAATGCGTGACCAGTCACTAAAATAATGTAAATACTTCGGAATATCTACCGGACAATACAGAGAAATTTCTTTATCCTCCAAAAGATAATCAAGCGCAAGGGCCGAACCAATCGAATCTCCGTCCGGGTTTTCCGCCTGAATAATGCAAATTTTCTTCTTATCTTCTAAAAAATTTGAAAACTCTGAATACATAAAAACATTATAACATAAGTTTGCGACCCTTTATCAGGTAATCAATTCCTGAAAAAACGGTCAAAACAATCACTATATATAATAGCACCGTGTTTATAATGGCTAAAATGTCATTATTAATAATAACGTTCAAAAGTATCAACGTGACAGTAACCATTTGTACCAACGTTTTTAGTTTCCCAAATTTCGACGCCGCAAGCGTCACATCTTTTTTTGCGGCCATCATTCTAAGCCCATCTACGATAAAATCACGAATTAAAATTACTGCAAACATCCAAAACGGCACCAGCCCGAGCGTCACTAATGCCACAAAAGTCAAATTGACTAACATTTTATCAGCTAACGGATCAAGGAATGCTCCGAGATCTGTTACCTGATTATTTTTTCGGGCTAATTTTCCATCGATAAAATCCGTAATTGAAGCTAACGCAAAGCAAATTACGGTAGCAATTTGTGCCGGCAATTCATCGATAAAAATACAAATCACCACCGGAATCACTAATACAATCCTAAGAATTGTTAATATAGTTGGCAGATTTAATGTTTTCTTCTTAGTATTAGACGACATTTCTTCTATGCTCGACTTTCCAGGCTCTGATTTTTGCGAACTTAGCAGCTAAAATATCCGTAGACCATTTATCTCCGAGCATTACTGTCTCTTCCGGTGAGACATGGTATTCTTTCATCGCTTCAATCAACTTTTTTGAACGTGGCTTCCCTGCCCACCAAACGCACGGCACACCGAGTGGCTCACAGAATTCCAACATCATTTTTTTGCGACCATTATTGCTAATAATAACAATTTGAATCCCTGCATCATGGCATTCCTTAATCCACTTTGCAAGCTCGTCTGTTGGCTCTTTTTCTGAATGTAATCTCAAAGTATTATCAAGATCACAAAGAAGCAGTTTCACATGTTCTTTCTTTAATATTGTTGATGAAACGTCTTCAAATCTTTCGAATAAGCGGTCCGCGCGTCTTAGTATCATGCAGACGCTCCAATCGCAAGAATCACGTACATAATAATCAGGAGCATCGTTCCAGAAGATGCTGTCGAGTCAACACGGTCCAAGAAGCCACCATGCCCTTCCGAGCCACCAACAAGAAGTTCAACCTTTTTGAAGAATTTATTCTTAATAATGATCTCGTTTGAATCTTTTACATCAGACTTTCGCTTTAGATAACTTTCGAGCAAATCGCCCATCAATGCTAATGGGCCACAAAGTAAATACATCCAATCCGTATTCATACTATTTCTAAGCAACATTGTGGCAAGACATAAAAGAAAAGAAGTGAGAAGTCCAAGTATTGTACCTTCCCAAGTCTTATTCTTGGAAATATGCGGAAACGGACGAGACTTTTTAAAGATCTTCCCGCCAAATGCTTTGCCAAAAAGGTACGCAAAAATATCATACCCACAAACGCCCATAATAATATACCAAAAATGACCAAGGTCAATCTTTGCGACATATACCACGCTACAAACAAGCAGTGTGAACTCGATAATAGCTAAAATAATATTAAGTGCTTTATGCTTCTTTTTAAAGAAACTGAATAGCTCCACAGCTGACATCGCCGCAAAAAAACCGTAAATTATTTTAAACGGGATACTATCAAATGTATAAAGCGCAATAAGTGCCACTACGAACATAGATACGCCCACAATAATGCGCATTCTAAAATTCTTATCCATGAAAATATTATATCACTCGCCCTCAAAAAATGCTAAAATAATAACATGCTCGATACTTTATACAATAAACTCAAAACTGCTGCCCGTACGATAGACCTGAAATTAGAGCGATCCAAATACGGCCATATAGAAAAATTGCCAAAAGGTTTTAAATACCCAGAAGGCGGGCTTTATGACGTTGTCTATGAAACCAGTTGTAAATATCCGCGCAACACAGCTATTTCGTATTACTCAATGGAAATCTCATACAAAGAGTTAATTAAAAAAATCGATCGCGTCGCGCGTGCGCTTAAGGCCATTGGCGTTAAGAAAGGTGAACGCGTTACCGTTTGTATGCCAAATACTCCGGAAGCAGTTTATATGTTCTATGCCATCAACGAAATCGGCGCAGTTGCCAACATGATTCATCCACTTTCTTCCGAAAAAGAAATTGAAGAATACGTAAATAGCGCTGAATCAAGAGTCATGTTTTGTATTGACATTACTTATCCAAAGATTGAAAACATTATTAAAAACACTGAGCTTACTCACGTTATTATTGTTTCTGCCACGCGCTCGATGGACATTTTAGTTCGTGCCATTTATCATTTAACTAAAGGCCGTAAGAACCACGTCAAATTTGGACAAAAGATTATTCCGTGGGATAGATTCTTACTTCATTCATCCAAATTTGTCGGTAACCCGCATGAAAGAATAAATGGTTCTGACCCAGCTGTCATTCTCTACTCCGGCGGTACTACTGGTAAGCCAAAAGGCGTGCTATTAACCAATCTTAATTTTAACGCCCAAGCCCTCGGTGCTAAATATCTCGTACCGGAACTATTGAAATCTCGTTATTCCATGCTTTGTTTCCTCCCAAATTTCCATGCATTTGGTCTCGGCGTTTGCATGCATATCCCGTTGTATTCTGGTATGCGCATCGTTTTAATTCCTCAGTTTAATGCTAAAAAACTAAGATCATATATTAAAAAATATCGCATCAATATTTTGGTCGGCGTTCCGACTGTGTTTGACTATATGGCCAAAACCAAATATGGCCCGCGTGAACTTAAAAATATCCGCGGCGTAGTATCGGGCGGCGACGTCGTTAGTATTTCTCTTAAAGAAAAATTCACAAAATTCTTAAAAGATCACGGAAGCAAAGCAATGCTGCATAATGGCTACGGCCTCACTGAAGCGGCTGGCGGTATGATTTTCTCGCCACCAAGCGTTGCGGAAGGTGCAGATGTTATTGGTTATCCTTTACCAGATAGCGAGGCGCTCATTGTCGACTATAAAACTGGTAAACCTGTCAAACAGGGTGAAGACGGTGAAATATATGTACGTGGTCTCACTATCATGAAAGAATACTTAAACAATCCCAAAGAAACTAAAAATGCCTTTGCTACAGTTAAGGGCAAAAAATATCTCAAGACTGGTGACATTGGCCATATCGACGAACGCGGCGTCGTGCATTTCAAAGGTCGTATTAAACGCATGATCATTTCAAACGGCTACAATATTTATCCAACCAATATTGAGGAAGTAACTTTGAAGTGTAATATGGTTGCAAATTGCGCTTGTATTGGTGTTCCGGACAAGCTTCGCGGTGAAGTTGTTAAAGTATTTATTGTTCCTGCAAAAGATGCTTCTCACCGCGCCATCAAAAAAGAATTAGACAAAACCTATAAAAAATATCTCGCTAAATACGAGATACCACGTATAATCGATTTTATTGACGAAATGCCAAAAACTAAACTTGGCAAAATTGATATTAAAGCTTTGCAAAACAACTAAAGTTTAGTACGGTTTTCGAGTGCTGCCGAAAGTGTAATTTGATCTGCATACGCCAAATCTACACCAAGCGGCAAGCCTCGTGCTAAACGCGTTAGCTTCAGATCTGGATTTTTATCATGTAAAACCTTTTCGAGCAATAATGCAGTGGATTCACCTTCAACCGATGGGTTAGTAGCAATTATGACTTCTTTTACATCATCTTTTTCAATCCGCTTAGTCAACTCTTTAATATGCAGTTGCTCTGGCGTAACACCGTCGATTGGTGAAACTGCTCCACCGAGCACATGGTAGGTACCTTTATACTCCTTTGTAGATTCAATCGAATAAATATCGAGCGGCTCTTCGACTACAATTACCGTAGTCTTATCACGTGCCGGATCGTCGTATAATGGCGATATTTCTTCATCTGCATCCATTAAAGCAAAAGTCACAGGACATATTTTTACATTTGAGTGCAAATTTACTAAGCTCTCAGAAATTTCTTTTGCAATTTGCGAATTAGACTTGAAAAGATAATAAGCATATCGCTCGGCAGTTCTCGGCCCTACGCCGGGTAAACGCCCGAGCGATTCAATCACATCGGTTAATGCTTTTGGCAACATGTTTTACCGCACCTTTAGTGAATTACATTCCCAAATTCGAAAGACCGCCCATCAGTGGCTTCATCTTATCAGCTGCAATTTCTTGTGCCTTGGCAAACCCGTCGCGCATACAATTTTCAATCCAGCGTTCAAGCTCATGAATATCGTCAAGATCGACTTTTTCTGGATCAATTTTAACTTTCTTAACTTTAAGCTCACCATTAATTTGGATTACGACTGCACCGTCTCCGGCTTCAACTTCCACGATTTCATTTTTAAGCTCTTTCTGAGCTTTACGAAGCTGATTCAAAAGCTTCATCTGGTCCATTGTCTGACCCATCTTATTCTCCTTTCACAGTATATAGATATATTATATCAGAGTTTTCGCTTAGTGGCGAGGTGATAATACGCGTTAAAGTATAGTTCTTATCAGTTAATGGCTCATGCAATGACGCAACGCTTTCCGGTTTTTCTTCCGGCGTCGTATCAACAACCGTTATGCCAGTCGAGAGCTCAAGCAACGAATAAAAATCATAATTCTCATTAACTAATAATGTTTCATTTGTAAGATTGTTGCGGATAATCGGCAAATCATAGTTAAAGTTACTTACGATACTCGGATTATACCTATACCCATTAACATATTGTAAAGAGCTTGAAATAATAATAATGCCAAATAAAATAGAAAGTGGAATTAGTGCTGCGATACGAGCATATGGATTTTCCGGGAACAAACCGTACCATTTCTCTAACATGTATTTTAATCCGTGAGCAATCAAAATTGAAAACGGTAAAATCAAGAAGAAAATCGTATCTGGGTTAAATCCAGCAATAATAATTGCAAAGATTATTAAAAGTGTAGCGATAGAATTACGCGATGCAAAAAAACCTTTTGTTGTAGAAAACAGACCAATTAATGCTAAAGCGAACATTGGTAAACTAATCAGTGGCGCTAAGAATACTCCATCGATTGAGCCGCTCCACAAAAACACCGGCGCAAACGCCTTGCCAATGTTAGAAAAGAACATACCGATTTCGAAATCCTTAGCGAACAGCAATTCCATAATTGTATCAGGATGGTTAATCACGTTCATTACGAGCGCCGCTAACCCGGCCGCCACGGCAATACACACAATAATTAAAGGCAGCTTTGGCAAACTCTTAATCACAAATCTAAGATGTGGCTGCAGAATCACGAACGCAACGCAGAAAAGCGCAAAATACAGCATGTAAGGAGTAAATATCGCAAAGAGCAATGCTATCGCAAATAGTAGCGAATACATTGGTTTTGGGCGTTTTTCGCCTTGAATTTTAGAGCCAAGCCAAAGCAAGAGTGTTGGCCAGAACACAATCATAATAAGTGGCGTGCCTGAACCCGCCAAAAACAAAAATGGCGTAGATAAAACAATGAGACAAGAAGCCAAAAGCGATACATTGCTTTTAAACCACCTATTTAAAAGTAGTATTAATAAAAAACCGAGCAATAAGCCAACCAAAATACTCGGCAGTTTGACTGCATATGGCGTCAATCCAAAAACCATAATACATACTTTTTGCAAAGCTCTGTATGGTAAATCAACCAAATCGCCATTTAGTGGTGCATCAAAGCCTAACGCATAAGAATTTGTTGCTGATTGTATTTCTGCTTCCGATAGACCGGATTGCGCATAAATCGGCATTAGTGCGAGTAGCGCTATAAAAAACAATCCAAGCAAAACATAACCAACGATAAATCTATACCTGTAAAGAAAAAGCTTCGAGATTGTTACTTTTCTCATGTTTATTATTATAACACAAAAGCGCCTAATTCTCTTCTCGCGTCTTGTCGAGAGACATAAACCTGAGCAACTCCGGATGGAAGTAAAGCTCAATTGTACCGATAGCGCCGTGGCGGTGTTTGGCGATTATCAGTTCCGTAATATGAGTATCTTCATAATTATCGTCATTGGTTTTGTAATAATCAGGTCTATGTAAGAACATCACAAGGTCGGCATCCTGCTCAATGGAACCTGATTCGCGTAAATCAGAAAGGAGTGGTCTTGGGTTGTCGCGCCCGGTCACGCTACGTGATAACTGTGCTAATGCTACTACTGGGATGTTTAATTCGCGCGCCAGAATCTTTAGTCCACGAGAAATCTCCGTCACTTCTTGCACACGATTACCTTTATAACGGTCAGAACCCTGGATCAACTGCAGATAGTCAACTATTATAATACCGATGTTATGGTCGTGCACTGCCCTTCGGGCCTTATTACGAAGCTCGGTAATTGTCATCGAGCTCGTATCGTCAATATAAATCGGTAGTTCATCCATCTCACCCATCGCGTCACGAATTCGCGAAAACTCTTCGTCCGAAATATTGCCGGTACGGATTTTCCAGTTATCCACTCCAGACACATCCGATACTATACGGTCAACAATTTCGCTGGCCGACATTTCCATCGAGAAGAATAGTACGCCTGTCTTACCATTCATGGTTGCAATATTATATGTCAAATTCTGTGCGAAAGTAGTCTTACCCATTGCTGGACGTGCACCAACGATAATCAAATCGCCCTTTTGAAACCCAGCTGTTTTTTTATCGAGATCGCGAAAACCAGTTTTAAGTCCGCGCAACTTATTGCGATTCCTTTGCAACTCACCGATTCTTTCAAAAGCATCCGCCAAAAGATCGTCAATCGGCACGTAATCACTTTTAACAACTTTGTCTGAAACCTCAAACAATTCTTTCTCTGCCGATCCAATTAAATCTCCTACATTTGAGTCGTCTTCAAATGCTTTATTGGCAATTTCCGACGCCGCTTTAATGAGACGTCTTCGAGTTGAAGTCTTTTCGACTATTTCAGCATACGCTTTAGCATGTGATGCTGCTGGCACGAATGTTGATAATTCGGTCAGATACGGAGCTCCACCGACATCTTTTACCTTTTTCATCGCTTTAAGTTCGGCAGTGAGAGTAAGCAAATCTACCGGTCGATGTGCATCATACAGATTGCACATTGCAGTGAAAATAAGCTTGTGTCTCTCTTCGTAAAAGTCATCCGGTTTCAAAATAGTCAGTATTTCTGGCAGGATATTGTCGGAAATCATAATCGCACCGAGCAACGACTTCTCGGCCTCAATATCTTGTGGTGGTATTCTGCCACCGTTTTTAGAATGGGTTACCTCCTGATTCATCTTCTACCTCTCCACCCATTATATCAGAAATTTTTGCAATTAAGGCGTCATTTTTATGCACCGGTTTTTCACCGAGTTCATGAACCACAATTTTCATTCCGCCAGATGCATCAGATAGTACCTTTTTGTTATTATCTCGGGATAAAATAGTCCTTGCTATCTTCTTTGTCGGGAATAAATCAATTGTGTTTGCACTTATCGCATATTCAACTGACTCAAGCTGCATATATATTGCATCGTTTAATTGATGCACGGCTTCAAGAAAACCATTCCAATCAAAATTATCATTCATGGTCGGGGCTTCTATGGTAGTCGTTTCTATGGTAACTTCTGTTTTTTTGATTTCGGTTTGTTTTTTAGGTTCTGTAACTGTCTTTTCTGTTACCTTACCTTTCGATGTAGTAATTTGTGCCATTTCCGGTTTATTTTTACAGAGTGCTACAATCAGTTTTGCTTCAATAAATGGCGCCTTAATCTCGGTTAATTTTGATAATAATCCAATTAACTCTGGTGAAGGATTATTAACAATTTTTTCAATCATTTCTTCGACCAAAGTTTCGGCTTTGACGCCTGTAGACAACAATTCTTTTAGTAATGCAGAAATCTCACTAAGATTATTTTCGGCATACAGATCAATCAGTGCTTTGATTTTTTCATCGTCAGCTAAGCCCATGGCTTTTAATACGGCATCTTTAGTGATTTTTTCGTCCGATAGAGTCGAAATCTGATCAAGAAGCGACAAAGAATCCCTAAACGAACCGCCACCGCGTTTTACGATTATTTCGAGCGCATCGTCATCAATTTTGATTTTTTCTTTTTTGCAGACGCCTTTCAGAAAATCAGTCATCGTGTCTTTGTCGGCCAACTTAAAAGTATACGTCTCAGCACGTGATGTAATTGTAATCGGCACCTTATGGAGTTCTGTGGTCGCCATAATAAATACCACATGGCTTGGCGGCTCCTCGAGCGTTTTTAGTAGTGCATTAAATGCTTCACGTGTCAGCATATGCACTTCATCAATAATATATACTTTGTACTTACCAAGTGTTGGTGCTATTGCTACACGTTCGCGTAATTCCCTAACATCCTCAATCCCACGATTACTGGCGCCATCTATTTCTATAATATCAACATACTCATCTTCTATTTCGTATTTAAAGCCATTAATCTCGTGCGCCAAAATTCTTGCCACAGACGTCTTGCCACAGCCTCTCGGCCCAACAAACAAATAGGCATGCCCAACCTTACCGGCTTTTAACGATTTAATTAGCGGCTCAGTTACTTGAGGCTGCCCCACCACCCCATCAAGGCTCATCGGCCTATATCTACGATACAATGCCTTCATATATAATATATTATAGCACTCTCAAATTTTATTTAATCAGCAAATTACAATGCAGCTTCAACTGCTGCCCATGTGGCATCGTCGTTATTGGCAGGAATGGTCACAGAAACTTGTGAGCCATCTCGCAAATGAAAATATGTTACAGAAGCATAAAGAATTTGGAATTCACGACCACCAACTTCTACGTAGTATTTATCATCATGATGTACTAAAGTGCCAATCACAGTCTTACGTTCGACTGGACCGATCTGCTTATAGAGGAATTTACCATCTTCGGTAATCGTGAGCTTCATGATATCGCCCTCAACGAGCTTTGATTTAGAAGCATAGTTAGCTGGTACTGGATAATTTTTGCCGTCTGGACCAATCATAATCTGACCGTCAAAAATACCCTCAACGATTTTTCCTTCAGGAGTAGAAACTACACTCTCGCGCGGAGCTGTAATGGTCTCCCCGTCACCAATAATCGAAACCAACAATTCTTTGGCTGCAGCCAAATTTGTTTCAGCATCAGTAATAAGCCCACGCAATCTTTTTATTTGTTTTTCTGGTATTTCAGACATCACCTCGCATCCTGTCTATATAATAATAATATTATAATATACCGGCATTTTGCATAAGTCAAGAATCTTTTTGTAAAGTTTTCCACTTAAATAACATCGATAATCGAAAAAATGTTGTAAATTTTACAAGAAAACATAAGCACGTTTTTCGATATAAAATCAGCTTGACTCTTTCCAAAGTCCTGTGTGCCTTTTTCCATCAAATAGCATTGTAGGAATGCCTTTGACTTTCAGATTTTCTTCAACTATCTCACGATTCTTGGCCATTTTTTCGGTAGTCGCATCACTATTTGCCATTTCACGAATCTTTTTAACTCCTTTTGCATCAACATTTTCAGAAAGCCATCCTTCCACCTTAGACACTGTTTCGTCATACGTATAGTAATCATTAAACATGGTCTGGTAAGAAATACCATCGTGATTTTTACCGGTAAAAATGCGATCGATTATAGGCAAAGCGAGCCCCGCTTTGTATTCTTCTGCGGCTAACATATACCTCACAATGGTTTCAGAATTATTAAACTTAAAATTATCATCGCTATCTTGAATTGCAAAAGGAACTAATCTAACCTCATAATTATCAAAGAAACCACTTTCTTTTTGGTTACGATAAGAAACCATACATACAGAACACCCAGGATCGAAAATATCTATCGCTACTGGTTTTCCTTCACTATTTCCTGGCACAGAAACATAATTAAACTCGTAGTCATCGGCATTATAAGTTTTGAATTTTTCTGGTATTGCTTCGAAGATTTCTCCCCATTCGGTGAACCAACGTCCGGTTGCTTCGATTACATTTTTCGGCTCTGATTCATCAATTGAACAAACCTCTGCGCCGAGCGAACAGGCAGAAGGTTTTGTTACATTGCATGAACCGAGCGCCCAAAGAGCAAGCAGCGATTTAATTGCGGTAAGTAGCGCCCACACAACAATAATTACAATGATGACGGAAACAACTTCAATTACAACAGAAAGTGGCTTCACCCATTTTGGATGCTTTATTATTACTCTCGATAGAATCGTGTTTTTTACATCTTCTTTAAAACCGGTTTCGCACTTTTGAAGACGCACTTTTTTCCATAAACACCCCCAGGATTTTTTTAGCATTTTTAAATATGATTTTCCGACTTTTGGTTTGAAGATGGAAATAATGGCCACAAAAATTCCAATTAGGGCCAAAATAATAAAAGCAGCTATACACACCATAATGTATGTATTTTAACACTATTTAATAATTTTTTCCATAACGCTTTTGACTTTTTCAATGTCGTCTGGACGATTATGAAGTCCGAGCGAGAATCTCATTAGCGGTGGAAGCCCGAGTACATGATCCAAGTAGTAGTGTACGCAGAAATAACCGGTACGTGCCATAATGTTTTCACGGCTCAATGCTTCGCCAAGTAAATGCGAATCAAGGCCATCTACATAAAACGACATTGTAGGATTTGGATTCTTATTAATAAGATGAACTTTATTGGAACTACTTAAGAAATCAAATATGTCTTTGGCATTTCTTTCGAGATTATTCCAATCCGAAGCTGGTAATTGTGAAATCCAATCAATAGCCGCACCGAGCCCTACAATTTCACCCCACGCCTGCAAGCCCGATTCGAATCTCGTGTAGCGATGTTCTTTATTATTCGCTGATAACTCGTAGGTATTAAGATTTACGTCATCAACCATACCGCCACCAATAAAACTCGTCACCAAATAATCATCTAATTCATCACGCCATACGATTACACCGAGCGATGGGGCATATAATTTATGTGCCGAGAAGCAAATCGCATCTACTTCCACACCACGCAAGACATCCACCGAATGAGCCATAGCTTGAGCCGCATCGATAATTAATATCCCACCGGCTTTATGAACGGTGTCGTTCAGCTCTTTGATATTAAGAAGCTTTCGTCCGTCAAAGTTCGATGCACAGTTGACTACTACGATTGCATCAGTAAAATCATAATCTTCCAAAGTGATGGAACCATCCTCATTGCGTTTCATTACTTCGCGCGGGATGTGGTTGCGTTCCGAAAAAGCGAGTGATGCCAAAAACGGCGAATTGTGCTCAATCTCGCTGGTCATGATTTTGTTGAATTTATTGCTGTCAATTTGATTTAGAATCAAATTAATTCCATAAGTAGTATTTAATGTAAAGGAAACTGTATATTTTTTGGATTTCAGTTTCAGGAAATCTAATACTTTTTCGCGTGTGTTTTCAACTTTCTCATCCGTGATGCGCCCCCATTTGTATTTCACGCGTTCGCCACAAGAATTGTGTGCTGTATAGTATTGCTCTATTGCGTCGATTACCGGACGCGGTCTTAAAGACTGGCAAGCGCAGTCAAAGTACACTTCCCCTTCACCTAAATAATCAAAATCTTTCATTTTTCTATTATAACAAAAATATCACCCAAGTGGGTGATATTTTTAAGAATACAATTAGTCGACTCTTGATTACTAAGCTAATTCTACAGTTGCACCGGCTTCTTCCAATGCTTTTTTCATCGCTTCGGCATCAGCTTTGGCTACTTTTTCTTTAACAGTAGCAGGAGCACCATCAACGATAGCTTTAGCTTCGCCAAGGCCAAGGCCAGTAGCTTCCTTTACAGCCTTAATGACTGCAATCTTTTGTGCACCGGCATCTTTAAGAACGACATCAAATTCGCTCTTGCCTTCGTCGGCACCGGCGCCAGCATCACCGCCGGCAACAGCTACAACAGCTGCAGCAGGCTCAATGCCATATTCGTCTTTAAGTATAGTTTTAAGTTCGTTAACTTCGAGTACTGTCAATTTGACAAGCTCTTCAGCCAACTTTTTAAGATCAGTTGCCATAATACAATTATCCTTTCTCAAATCAAATTATTTGCTTTCTTCAGCATGTTTTTCAAGACCAGAAACGATTCCATTGACGCCAGAAAGAAGTGTATCCACAACTTGTGCGATAAGTTCGTTTTTGGTCGGAAGGTTGCCGAGAGTTTTAACTTCGTCAGTACTAAGCGTAGCACCATCGCCATTAAAACCACCGATGAGTTCCATTTTGTCGTGAGTTTTAGCGAATTTGGCCAAAACCTTAGCCGCGTCAAAATCCTCGTCAGAGCCCATAGCATAAAGAAGTTGGCCAGTCAAATTACTGGTCTCAGTATCTTTATAAGCAGCGATTTCCTTCATCGCAACTTTAACTAAACGGTTCTTTACGACCTTGATTTTAACGTCAGATTCGCGTGCAAGCTTACGAAGCTCCTGAAGCTCTGCTACGGTAAGTCCTTCGTATTTGGCGTAGACTACCATTTTGGAGTTGTTCAAAAGCTCGGTTAAATCAGCAACCAATGTATTCTTTTTATCTCTCGAAATTGCCATAAAAAGTCCTTTGGTTAAATTATTATTTGGTCGACTAATTGTTAAAAAACGTCACCAAACAAATTATAAGAATTTCCTCGGTGGCATTATTAAAGGAAAACCTCGCCACTGTCTTTGGTAACTCCAAGTATTATATCACACTAAAGAGTAAAACACAACACTAATCGTGTTTTGTCGTTAAGAATTGAACAATAGCACCAACTGCGGCAATGCCGAATAACAAAGGATAAAAAAGCATATTTCCATCAAAAGATCCACTACTCGCCATTTTTACGAAATATATAATTGAAATTGTTACACCGTAAGAGCCACCAAGCGCTGTTGCAATGATGATTGCTGGTTTAATTATTAGTGATGAAAGTCCACCAAGTACCGCGCCAATTACAGCGCCGATAATAACTGTTTGCGGCGCAGTTCCATAATTATCAATTGTAAATGTTAAAACAAAGAAAAATACCAACATGCTGACACAAAACTTTTCAATTGAAAAACTCAGAAGTCCGAGTAACAATCCTCCAGCAATTGGCAAAAGATAATGCCAAATTTGCTGCTCTTCCAACACTGGGAAAGCACCCCAAATCACCGGCAAAAAATTACCGACTAAATTATAACCAAGTATAAAGAATAGAATAAAAAAACCAATCTTTTTTATTTTGAAGCCTAAGAAAAGAATCAAAAGGCTTGCCACTAAAAGTACAATTACTTCCGGCGTCCCTACTCTTGCTAATACGCTTTGTTCCATATTTATAATTATATCACGAGCCTATTCGAGTATTGCTTTAATTCTGCGTACTCCGGCCGAGGAAGACTCCTCTTTTTTAATATGAAATTTGCCAATCACGCCTGTATGCTCTACATGTGGACCGCCGCAAACTTCGCGCGAAACTGGGTTATTAAAATCGCCAATTGTATAAACCTTTAGTTTTTCCGGGTATTTGTCCCAGAATTCACCATGCGCTTTTAGCACATCACGCGCGTATGCCTTGTCATATTCATCAAACACTACAGGAAGATCAGCTTCAATCCATTCATTTACCTGTTTTTCGACTGCCGCTATTTCTTCCGGCGTCATTTTGTGGTCCAAGTTAAAATCAAATCGCACTCTTTCCGCAGTGATATTGGAACCTCTTTGGCAAATTGACTTATCAACGTGTTTTTGTAAAGCCGCCAACATCAAGTGACACGCCGTGTGATACTTTACGGTTTGCTCACCATGGTCTTCGAGCCCACCTTTAAACATGCCCTTAGATGCAGTCTGTGAGCGTTCGCGCTGCTCTTTCAAGGCCTCTTCAAATTCGGCACGATGCTCATGAGATAATTCTATTCCTTGTCTATAACATTCCTCTATTGAAAGCTCTAATGGGAATCCATAAGTATCTTGGAGCTTGAACAAATCGCGTCCGTCCAAAATCTTAGAGTTTTTCGTCATTTTACCGAGTTCTTTTAGACCTTTATTTAATGTCTGACGGAATGCTCGCTCTTCTTTTAATAATGTCTCAAGCGCCATCTCGCGATGCGTTAAAATTGAGTCAGGCAAATCTTTATAGTTTTCCGCCACAATCGGCACAATCTCGCTCAAGAAATTCTGCGAAATACCAAGGTCGAGTGCTCTTAAAATTGCACGGCGCACTATTCTACGCATTGCGTAACCCTGAGTCTTATTTGATGGTATTAAACCTTGTGCGGCCAACAAATATGCGCCACGGATATGATCCGCAATCACGCGCATTTCATCAGTATTGTTGTCATATGATTTACCAGAAACCTTTTCCAATTTTTCAATAATCGGACGCATTAATGATGTTTTAAATACATCGAAGCTACCAATTGCTGCAGCTGCAATACGCTCCAACCCCCCGCCGAAATCAACATTCTTGTTTTTAAGTTCTTCAAATGAGCCGTCTTCAAGTCTTCTATATTGCATAAAGACCTGATTCCCAATTTCCATAAAACGAGCACCGTCTGATGCCGGATGCGCTAATCCATATTTTTCTACATCTTGCTTGTCTTCGCCAAAATCATAAAAGACCTCAGAATCCGGACCGCACGGGTCGCCAATTGGCGTAGATTCGCAACCTCCGCCTCGGCTCCACCAGTTTTCATGATCATCGTAAAAGAAGATTCTCTCACCTTCTTTGATGCCACGCTTATCACCGTTTTCGGCTGAACCTATCTCAGCAATTTTTGCTTCAATACCGACTTCTTTAAAAACTTTCTGCCAAATCTTCGCAGCCTCTTCGTCTTTTGGAATGCCATATTTTTCGTTGCCGATGAAACAAGTAACATAAATCTTGTGTGGATCTAAACCAACCTCTTTAGTCAAAAATTCAAAGAAATTACGAATCTGTTCTTCTTTAAAATAATCACCGAGTGACCAGTTACCAAGCATTTCAAACACTGTCGTGTGTCTCGGATCTCCAACATCTTCAATATCTTGTAATCTTAAACACGGCTGAGCGTCAGTTAATCTTGTTCCGTCCTTATGAGGTTTTCCTAAAAGATAAGGAAGCAACGGTTGCATACCTGAACCAGTAAATAATGTTGTTGGATCACCTTCCAAAACTAAAGGCGCTGGCGCAATTACTTTGTGCCCTTTCTTAACTTGAAAATCTAAAAACTTTTTTCTAATTTCATTAGCATCCATGCGGATAATTATATCAAAAACTACTTGAAAAATCGAATATCTATGATAAAATAATAATAAGCATTATAAAATAAAGGAAATAAACATGGCACAAGCAAAGAAAAAAACTGCGACAAAGACTGCTAAAAAAGCTACTGCTGTTCGCAAGAAAAAAACTGGAAGCAAGAGTTATCTCAAGTATGAGAAATACCAAAGAGGCCAACAGTCCAACATGGTATTTGTCATTATGATGACTGTTCTCGCTGCAACCCTGTTATTTGCCGATATGCTAATGATGACTGCCTAAGTCATCCAAAAAACTGCCCACTAAGGGCAGTTTTTTTATTCGATAATTCCCCCACCAAGACAAACTTCGCCACTATATATTACGGCAGATTGTCCACTCGCCGGACGTTTTACTTCGTCTTTGAATAATAACGCGCCGTTTTTATACGTTGCATCAATCAGTGGCGCACGGTGGCGAAGCCTTACTTGAACTTTTTCCGGAGCTGATCCACGTAGTATTAAGTCTTTTAACTTAATCTCTCGTACCCAAATTGCCTCGTGGTTTAAGTTTTTTGAAACATATACAATGTTTTTATCTAAATCCTTTTTTACAACATAATAAGGCATGCCGTCATTAACTTCACCGGCTACACCAGAAAGGTATAATCCATGACGTTGCCCAATAGTATAAAATACAGCACCTTCGTGTGCGCCGAGCACCTTCTCGGTTTCTATTTCGCGGATCTCTCCAGGTTCAATATCGATATACTCTTTCAAAAAATCTTTCATCCCGACTTCGCCCACGAAGCATACGCCCATTGACTCTTTTTTATATGCGTTATGGAGTCCGTTTCCTTCTGCCAATTTCTTCACTTCTGGCTTCTTCATCTCACCAACTGGAAAAATCGTATGTTTAATTGCATTTTTTGAAATGCGATACAGGAAATAAGTTTGGTCTTTATTCTCATCCACAGC
>JAEEGL015204514.1_pt1 | contig 16844 bp, 15 predicted proteins | sample 9134231 | NCBI WGS metagenome assembly JAEEGL01 (sample SAMN16246548, study PRJNA631951) | gut metagenome | biome: gut microbiome; feature: rumen; material: fiber-attached | host: Bos | place: Iran: Karaj | collected 2018-10
ATTCTTAATAAGAATACTAAACCCTAAATTTACGTCTTCATTTAATACCTTTTTAAATATTTCCATATTTCTGGCTGCTTTTAAATTATCCGTAACAATAATATAATATGGTTTAAAAGACTTATAATCTAAGTTTCTGGCTTTTTCATCATCAAATTTTCTAAACGAAAATTCTTTTTCTAAATATAAAGATACTTGTTTCATTTCTTCAGTATTGGTAGCAAAAAATCTTAGTGATTTATCATTAGTCCAACAATGAGGTAAAACCTTTAGATATTTCCATTCTTCAGATTTTTCTTCACTGGTAAACATAACTATTTTTAAATCATCATAACTATGGAAAGTAATTAATTGAAGAATCAATCCATCTATAAATGCCTTAGTATATAAAGACTGACCTACTACAGCGGTAATGTTCTTAGCTGCTAAAGATATATTAATTGGAACATCTTCCATAACCCTTGAAGAATTAACAACAGATTGGACCATATTACTTAATTCATCATCTTCCAATGAAAAGTGTTCTTCAGGAGCTCTTACGTCTAATTCAGGATTAGATGTTCCTGTCCCAATACGAACCGTAATAAAGTCTTCATCTTCTATTTCTCTTTCCCAAAGATTTCTCTTTTTGGAATTAATAATATTAGCACATTCTTCTAAAGAAATATTGTTTTCAATTTTAATTTGCCTTTGTTTAACGATTTCTTCATCTATTGCTTTCTTCTTAGATTCCAAGTATTCTGTATACTTAGTTTTTCTCTTTTCTTCTTTTTTTCTTTTTAAGCGTTTATTATAACGCCTAGTTAAACTTGGCCACAATATAATAGAAAATAACATTGCTACTGCAATAATAAGTGATGGCAAAGCGTTAGATAACGGTTTGTTAGAAGCTCTTAGATTCGATATTGTTGTTATAACAGTAACCATACTTGTCATTCCCATAGTTAACATAGGACCTATAGTATAGATAAATGGTAATTCTTCAGTAACTTGCATATTAGGTGGTGGGTCAATAGAAATTACCTCTGGTTCAATAGTAGCTTTAAAACGAGGAGCCCTTAAAAAATAGTCTTCATCTTTATATAATTCAACTATATTATCATCGTCTAACTCTTCGGTTTGTTCAGGCAGTTCTACACTACCAGTATATGGCGCCAAAATAGCATTGTTGCATTTTACTTTATCGTTTGGATTATTAATGATAATAAAATCCGGTCCAATTATAAGCATAAATCCCATAATAAAAATACGGTCACCTATTTTTAGAGTTGCATCTTTAATCGGATAGTTATTTAAATAAGCAAGTTTTCCATCTACAACGCTTAAAGACCACTTATTATCTACAAAACTTATTTTACAAGTTGTATCAGCTATATTCTGGTTATCATAAGATATCGTACAAGAAGCAGATAGTCCTATTGATATATCTGTATTGTTACCAACTGATAACTTTTTAAATGTTTCATCATATGTTGGCAAACAATATATAACAAAAACTTCTCCTGTTTTAAGAGATTTTAAAAAACAATAACTATAATTTAATAAGTATACTGAATCTAGATAATTATCTTTATTAACTATTTTTATATCATCATTACTTCGTAATACCCATTTATCTTCAGATGATTCAACGTTAATTAAATTATTCTTATTTTCATCTAAAATCCAGTAGTTTCCATAAACCTTAGAAGGCAAAAAGAAGGTACGCAATTTTTTAGCTTTAATAATAACTAATTGCATTATAAATACCTCCTTTTACTCTATATAATAGTATACTATAAATAGTCAATGTTTACAATGAAAATGCTTATATTTTTTCTTTAATTAATCTATACATATTATGATTTCCAAACTTGCTAAGAATAGGAGTTTTTGAATCAAAAAAGTTTTGACTATTTTGAACTAAAGTTGAGGAATCTACATATATAATATTTAAATTTTTGCACATGTTTTCAATCTTTTTGTTGATTTCCAAGTAGTTTTGAAAATAGTTAGGCAAAAACCCAATTACTATTATTGTAGCTTTTGTATTATCATTAAGAAGTTTTAAAAGTCTACTATAATTAGATATAAATTCTTTTTTTAAGACATTATCTACTATCTTATAGGTAGTTAACTCATCAAGGCCAATCATTAAGGTAATGTATTTAGCGTTATCTAAAGTATTAAGGATAGTTTTATTATTTATTGTTTTATTGTTTATTATATCGCTTAATAATTCGCTTGCTTTATAGTTTTGAGAACAAAAATCATCATTTATTGTTGCCTTTAGATATCTACCCAAATAATAATTATAATTTGTTATCCTGGCCCCATATTTTGTTTTTGCTAGGCAAAAACTATCACCTAAAGCAACTAAAGTGTTTTTTTCTTTAAATGATATCTTATAAACAAAAAAACATAGTATAGTAGTTATCAACATTATTAATCCCTTATATTTCATGTTATCACCAAATAAAAAATGTAGATTTCTCTACATTATATTTCTTCTATCCTAATATTAGCACCAACTCCGGTTAATTTTTCTATTAACCCATCATATCCTCTTAAAATGTGTTCAATTTCAGATATAGTTGTCGTTCCTTCGGCTATTAAACCAGCTATTACTAAAGAAGCACCTGCTCTTAGATCAGTAGCAACAACATCAGCCCCTATTAATTTTGTTGGACCAATTATTATAGCTTGCATAGAATGAACATTAGCATTAATCGTTGCTCCCATTTTTTGAAGATATTTTATATGACCAAATCTATTTTCATAAATAGTTTCTTCAAATAGACTTACTCCCTTTGCTTGAGTAAGAAGTGTTGTTATTGGTTGCCCCAAATCGGTTGGAAAGCCTGGATATACTAATGTTTTAATATTGATAGCTTCTAGCGATTTTGCTCTATTAATTATTATACTATTTTTTTCTTCTTTTATATCTACTCCCATGTCTTTTAATTTAGATAAAAGGGCTTCAATATGCTCATCAATTACATTATTTAGCTTCAAATCTTTTCCTAAAAGAGCTCCAATAATTGCATATGTTCCAGCTTCAATTCTATCTGGAATAACATCAATCATTGCTTTATGAAGTTTTTCTACACCTTCTATTTTTATTTCACTTGTTCCAACTCCAGATATTTTAGCTCCCATATTATTTAAAAATGTTGCAACATTAGTTATTTCGGGCTCCCTAGCGGCATTGGAAATGATTGTTGTACCTTTAGCTTTACAAGCTGCTAGCATTAAATTGATAGTTGCTCCAACAGAAGCAATATCTAAGTATATTCTTGTCCCAATTAATTCCTTTGCTTCTATGGTGTACTTGTTTCCAACAATTTTAACCTTGGCTCCCAACATTTCAAAACCTTTAATATGTAAATCTATTGGTCTGGATCCTATGTTGCATCCTCCCGGAAAATACATTTCAACCTTTTTCATTTTCCCTAACAGAGCCCCCATAAAGTAATATGATGCTCTTAATTTTTTTCCTAGATTCTCAGGTATCAATTTGTTTTTTAATTGTCTTAAATCAATTTTTAAAGCATCTTTGTCTAAACTAGTTTGACAGTTTAAATGATGCAGAATATCAATCAAGGCATCCCTATCTGATATATTAGGAACATTATATAAGCTTACCTCTTCATCACATAATATAGCAGCCGGAATAAGTGCTACCGCACTATTCTTAGCTCCTCCAATATTAATCTCTCCAGACAGAGTTTTTCCACCCTCAATAACTATTTTTTTCATAACTACCACAACCTTAAAAAGTCCTATTATTATTTATGCCTATGTGCTTTTTTTGCTACAAATTCCGTTTCTAACTATATTTAACTTTATTTAATCGGTTTTGTCAATTAAATAAGATATATTTTACACTCAACAATAACATAATGATTATGGCTAAGAAAGTTGCTTTTTGACCCAATTTGGACTTACCTACAATCCCTAAATAACATCCGATTATGGAAAATAGAAAACTTGTAACTGAAAACAATCCAAATACAAGAGCTAAATGATTAGATACTGCCTTTATTCCTATCCCTGCAAAATAACTATCTAAACTAACGGATAATGCTAAAATAAAGACACTTGATTTATCAATGATATTTGATTTTTTATTCATATCAATTATCATTGATATTGTTATTATAAACAATATTATTCCCAATAATCTATTGCCATTATATACAAAGTTTTTTAATAGCAAATGATTAGAAAATGCTCCTAGAATAGGCATTAAAAAGTGTAATACTCCCACTGTTAAAGCATAGTAATAGATATTTCTTGTGTTTCCATAAATAGTTCCAATTATTAAAGCAACGGAAAAAGCATCTAAACTTAATGCTATTGCCATAAATAACATTGATAACAAATTAATCACCACAATAGTAGTATATTAATCACTTTAGATATTTAGAAAACAAATCTTTTATAAATAAACTGTATTCTTCATCATTTATATTGCTTTCATCTATAAAACAAAGTGGCGGATATAAAACACACCACCAGTTATTGCCTAGCCCTTTACCTAAGGTAATAACAAGCGAATTGTAGTCTCCTTCTGGATATTTAACATTTTTATATTCCTTTTCGGGAAAGTGATTTATACCAAGGTTAATTTGATAGTTATCCGTTTTAGAAGCAACTACTTTTTTTATTTCGGATATATTATTATTTAAAGTATTCTCTGCTTCAACGTATGAAGTGGCATTATTTAATAATTTGAATAGTTTTGGTTCCAATTCAGCTTTTACTTTACTTTTAATTAATTGATCCTCTATATCATTAGAGTTAGCAATTATTCTAAAACGAATAGCTTCTTTCGGTATTAAATAATTATCCTCTTTTTTTATTAGTATAATTGATATAATTATAAAAATAATAAAAACAGCTTTTTTCATCATTATCACCATTTAATTAATGATTAATCTAAGCTGTTTTTATTCAATATTATTAATAAATAGGTATCTATCATATCCATTTAAGTCTTTTTCAAAGTATATATTTGACCCTTTAAAATATTTTTTAGCTATTTTTTCTAAATTCTTCTTTTGAGAAGCTCCTATTTCAAATGCTAGAAAGTATTTTTCTCTCAAATTATCTTTGATAGTTGAAATAATTCTTTTATAAAATTCTAATCCATTATCATTTGCAAAAAGGGATATTTTTGGCTCATATTTTGTTTCATCTCCCACTTCTTCTTCATAAGAAACATATGGGGGATTTGAGACAACTAAATCATATTTACCAGATAATTTCTTTTTAAGGATGTTTAGTTTAATAAAAGATAACTCAGCGTTGTTTTTCTTAGCATTTTTCTTAGCAACTCTTAGGGCTTTACCACTACAATCTATCGCATCAAAAGAAACCGATAATTCTTTAGCTAAACTAATACCAATACATCCACTTCCAGTACAAATATCTATACCTTTTTGGGGTTTAAACTTTGTTTTATTTATTTTTTTTACTACTTTATTAACTAGTTCTTCTGTTTCCCATCTGGGAATTAAAACATTTTTATTAACAATAATATTTATATTATAAAAATCTACATTACCAATTAGGTACTGATGAGGATAATTTTTATCAATATAACTTTTTAATTTTCTATCGCTATATTTTTCTTTTAAAAGCTTCCAGTCTGGCACGCTTATATTATCCGGTTTATTCAATATTTTCTCCTGCTAACTTTCTTCTTAAATCTTCAGTGATTAAAGCTTCTATTATTGGATCTAAATAACCATCCATTACTTTATCTAAACTCATTATTGAAAAATTAATACGATGATCAGTAACTCTATTTTGAGGATAATTGTAGGTTCTTATCTTTTCTGATCTATCTCCGGTACCTATTTTAGATTTTCTTTCGCTTCCTAATTCTTCGCTTTTTCTTCTTTCTAGTTCGTCGTTAATCTTTATTTTTAATAGATTCATTGCTCTTTCACGGTTTCTAAGTTGGCTTCGTTCAGTTTGGCATGTTACTACTACTCCAGTTGGAATATGAGTAAGTCTTACTGCAGAGTTAGCTGTATTAACTGACTGACCACCAGCTCCACTACTATGATATACATCCATTTTAATATCGCTTTCTTTAATATCTATATTAACGTCTTCAACTTCTGGCATTACTAATACAGTAGCTGTTGATGTATGAACTCTTCCTTGAGTTTCTGTAACAGGAACTCTTTGAACTCTATGTGATCCACTTTCATACTTTAATTTTGAGTATACATTATCACCTTTAACAATAAACTCTACTTGACTAAATCCACCACTGGTTCCTTCTATTTCATTTACTACTTCAATTTTCCATCCCTGTTTTTCGGCATAGTATGTATACATTCTAAATAAATCACCAGCAAAGATATTAGCCTCGTCTCCACCGGCTGCCCCTCTTATCTCCATTATAACGTTCTTACCATCATTTTTGTCTTTTGGAACCAACAATATTTCTAAAGTATGATACATTTCTTCTTTTTCTTTATTTAAATTATTTAACTCTTCTAAAGCAAAATCTTTTAATTCTGGATCATTTTCCATTTGCTTTGCTTCGTCTATATCATTTAATATTTTTTCATACCTATCATAAGCATCAACTATTTCTTTTAAGTCACTTTGCTCTTTAGATAGATCTTTTAGTTTATTAAAATTATTCATTACTTCAGGTTTTGTAAGCTCTAAAGTTATTTCTTCATATTTATTTCTTATATTATTAAGTCTTTCAAACATATTATCATTCCTATCTATATTAGCTAAAAAAGAACAAATTATAAACTTTGCTCTTCTTCCTCTTCATCAACAACAACTAAATCTTGTAAATCATCCTCTTCTTCATCATCATCTGAATCAGCTTCATAGAAAATATCAGTTTCATCCTCTTCATCTTCTATTTCTTCTTCAATATCATCTTCTACCAAGCCACTTGTAGATTCTTCCTCATCATCTATAACAACTTTTGGAGCATGTTTACTTCTTAAATCCCAATATCCTTTATCTAACATTATAAATTTTTTGTCTGTTGATAATAATTCAAAGAAGTCTCCTATTTTATCTTCATATTCACTTGGGCTTAATTCTAGAATTGTGTTAATTTTTTTAAAAATATCCGCAATCTTTAATTTCTTTCCAGCGTCTTGTAATATTATTACTGCTAGATCATCATATCCCATGTTTTGTAAATCTTCTTTTTTATAATCTTTTAGTTTCATAATAGTCCTCCTACATTTTCTCAGGTGGTATTACACCAATTAAATCTAATGCATTCTTTATCGTTATTTTAACCGTTTTAATCATATTCAAATTAGCTATTAATACTTTTTGATCATCCACTATTATCCTGTTTTTTGAATAATAAGAATGAAAAGCATTTGCTAATTCATAAACGTAATTAGTGATTAAATGTGGTAATTCTTTTAAGGCAGCTTTTTCCACTATCTCTGGAAATTGAGCTACTATTCCTAAAAGTCTAGTTGTAGCTTCATTTTTTATGCAGCTATAATCTTCACAAGGAGTTAAACCGTCATAGTCATTTAATATGCTACATATTCTAGCATATGCATACGAAACATAATATACTGGGTTTTCACTGCTTTTTTCTTTGGCTAATTTCATATCAAAATCCATTTGAGTATCCAAACTATGCATAGAGAAAAAGTATCTTGCAGCATTTACTCCTACCTCATTAATCAAGTCACCTAAAGTAATGGTATTACCAGTTCTTTTACTCATTCTGACAATTTCATTACCATTCATTAACCTTACTAATTGAAGTAATTTTACTTCTAGCTTACTATCATCATATCCACTAGCTTTTAAAGCACCCTTTAATCTAGCAACATAGCCGTGATGATCTGTACCTAGAACATCAATCATTTTTGTAAAATGTCTTTCATATTTATTAATATGATTACCTATGTCTGGAACTAAGTAAGTAAAGTTACCATCACTTCTTACTAAAACGTGGTCTTTATCGTCATAAAATTCGCTTGACTTAAACCAAGTAGCTCCATCACGTACATAAGTATAGCCGTTTTTATCCATATTATCAACTATATTTTGAGGAGGATATTTCTTATATATATCTTTCTCACTAGTAAATACATCATAAGTAATTCGATACTCCTCTAAAGCTTTGATAATCTTTCCTAAGAATTTTTCTATTCCAAGAGCCTTATATGTATCTAATGGCTCATCTACCCATTCCTTGTTATGTTTTTCATATATTTCTTTGGCTATTTCTTTTATTTCCGGTCCATGATATCCGTTTTCTGGCATTTCTTTTTCTATGTTACACATTTCTAGATATCTTGCTTGAATAGATAACCCTAAGTTGTCTATTTGCGTTCCAGCATCATTAATATAGTACTCCTTAGTAACATCATATCCGGCAAATTTAAGTATTCTAGCTAATGAATCGCCATATGCGCCTCCTCTAGCATTTCCCATATGAAGAATACCGGTCGGATTAGCGCTTACAAACTCTATGTTATAACTTTGACCATTACCTATATTACTTTTTCCGTAGTTGCTATCTAATTTTATAATTTCATTAATCTTATCGTAAAGATAATCATTCTTTACAAAAAAGTTAATAAATCCCGGAGATGCTACTACTACTTCGCTTATTAAATCACTGGAAATATTATCTTTTATTGAATTTGCTATTTCCATTGGATTTCTTTTTAAAACTCCAGCTAGTTTCATTGCCACATTCGTTGAATAGTCCCCATTATTAGAATCTTTTGGGATTGATATATCAATATTTTCATAATTAACATCTATTGCTGAAAGAGCATTTTTTATGATATCTATTAATTTATCTTTCATGATTCCTCCTTGTTATTAATATCTTATTAATAGGTTCGTTGCTATCAATTTGATATATTATTTCTATTACATTATCTTTTTCATTAATATTAGACTTTAATAATTTTATATCTCCTCTATAGTTTTCATTTATTAGATTAATAGAAACAATTTCGTTATTAAAATTTATTTCTACTTGATAATCATTAGTTTCTCTAGATAATTTTTTTTCATTATGGTTATAAATTACCTCTTCGGTAACAAACGTTTCCTCACTATAATTTAACCCTTCAAATTTACTTACTAATTGATCATTTTGAAAAAATTCAAAGTCAAACAATAATATCGCCTTCTTTTTTTCCAAATCATTATAACATATGATTTCTAAATACACTATAATTTTTATCATAAATTTATCTTTTTTAATTCATACTAAAAAGGGTGTTAATATGAAGACTTTAAAAAGAATCTTTAAATTTAACGTATTCGTTTTTTTGGCATTTGTTATTACCATTATTGGGTTTTATACATATGCATATCTAAGTCCTCCTTTGGATATTAAATCTCCTAATAATATCCAGATACTTGGAATTAATGACAAAGCTATTTCGTTGGGTTCAAATTCAAGTTGGACTAAATTAGAGGACATTAGTCCCCATCTAATAGATGCAATCATAAGCATTGAAGACAAAAATTTTTATCATCATCATGGATTTGACTATCTTAGAATTGGAAGAGCTATGTTGGAAAACATAAGAAATAAATCCATTGTTCAAGGTGCCTCTACAATATCTCAACAATATATTAAGAACTTATATCTTAATTTTGATAAGACCTGGAAGAGAAAAATAGAAGAAGCCATGTTAACTTTAGAACTAGAAGTCCATTATTCTAAAGACGAAATCCTAGAAGGTTATTTAAACACCATAAACTATGGGCAGGGTAATTATGGTATTACCAGTGCTAGTATGTATTATTTTGGCAAAATGCCAAAAGATCTTACACTAGAAGAATCATTAATACTAGCCGGTATTCCTAAGAATCCAAGCAATTATAATCCGATTAGTAATTATAACGAAAGTGTTAAAAGAGCTAAAGTCGTTGCTAGAAGCATGATTAATAATAAAAAATTAACTCTAGAACAATATAAAAAATTATTTATAAACAAAATAAATATTTTAGCATTAGATCAAAAAAGACTATCCAATATGTCATTATATTATACAGATGCTGTATTAGATGAACTTAATAGTCTTAAAGAAATACCTGAAAATTTAATAAATTCAAAAGGGCTAAAAATATATACTTATTATGATGAAATTGCTCAAAGTTATTTGGAAGACTCCATAATTAATAATATTGGAGATAATGGTATAGAAGTTGCCAGTATTATGGCTGATCCAAAAACCGGAGGAATTATAGCTCTTTCAGGAGGAAGAAATTATAGTAAGAGTCAATTTAATAGAGCAATATCTGCTAAAAGACAAGTGGGTTCTACCATGAAAACATTCCTATATTATGCTGCTTTGGAAAATAACTTTGTATCATCAACATCATTTAGTAGTGAAAAAACAAGCTTTATCTTATCTAATGGCCAAACATATTCTCCTAAAAACTATAATGATTCTTACGCAAATAAAGATATTACCATGGCAGCAGCAATTGCTTTATCTGATAATATTTACGCTATAAAAACAAACTTATTTTTAGGAACCGATAAATTGATCGAGGTAGCTAAAAGATCTGGGATTAAGGGAAAATTAAATAACGTTGTTTCCTTAGCATTAGGCACTAGTGAATTAACCATGAAAGATTATGCAAATGGTTATTTAGCATTTGCAAGCGGAGGATACAAAAGAAATGCTCATCTTATACGAAAGGTAGAGGATTATTATGGTAATGTTATATATACAGACAATAAGAGTAATGAACTTATTCTTAATCCAAATTATGTATATATATTAAATGAGATGTTAACTAACACTTATAATGATTCTTTTAAGGATTATACTGTACCATCAGCCTTAGTAATAAAACCCCAAATGACAAAAAAATATGCCATAAAAACTGGGACTACAAACACCGATTATTGGATTTGTGGATATAATCCCAATGTATTAATGATGGTATGGACCGGTTATGATAGTAATGCTGAAGTTAATCAGAGTGAAAATCGAATTGGCAAGTTTATCTGGGTACAAGCTATGGAAAATTATTTAAAAAATAAAGCTAATGAATGGTATGAAAAACCAGAAAACGTTATCGCCGAATTAAGAGATTCAATTACAGGAAATAAGGTTACAGATAAAAAAAGAGCATCTCTTTATTATTACGTTAAAGGTAGTGAAGAGACAGTTATTAAAGAAGAAAAAAAGGATTCTTAAGAATCCTTTTTAATTTCTATATTAATTCTATAAGAAGACCCATTATCTATCTCTTCTAATTTAATATTATTATTAGTATTTAGTTTGGTTACTAAATCTTTTATTTCTTTAACTGTACTTGATATATCTTTATTATCCTGTCTAATGCTACTATCAAATATGGTTATACTTGGTTCAAAATCCAAAGTTTCAATGTCGTTAGTTTGTGGTGCCTCAACATCAAGCACTTCTTCTACCATCATATCTGAAGGTGCTTCAACATTATTATCAACTGAAGCTAGAGAAGCAAAATCGTCTTCTTTCTTATCCTTATCAAAATCAAAGTAAGAAGTATCCCCAGGCATTGTTGGTATAGGTTGCTCATTATCTACTCTTCTTTCTTCAACATGATTATCGTCTGTTCCAAAATTAAAATACTGATTAATTGATTTTGAAGTTGGAGTTGGTTCTGTAACAGGTTTATCATATGAAATTCTTGTTACTTGTGGGTTAATATCAGTTGCCCTACTCTTCATTTGCTCTAAGTTCTCATCAATATTTACTAAAGGAACATCATCAATAATTTCGTCACGAACAGGATTTTTTATTTTTTTAATCTCTTCATCTAATTGCTTTACTGTTAATCTTTCATCTATTATTCTATGTAACAAATCACTTTGTACTTGTTTATCTTCAATGGTTAATAAGCTTCTAGCGTGTCTTTCGCTAATCTTATTTTCAAGTAATGCTTGTTGAACATCTTCATTTAAATTTAATAATCTTAGCTTGTTGGCAACTGATGATTGGCTTAATCCCATTTTTTTTGCCAACTCTTCTTGAGTCATATCGCTTTTATCTAGAATATTTTTATAACTCTTAGCTTCCTCGATTGAAGATAAATCTTGTCGCTGAACGTTTTCTACTAAAGCTATTTCAGCACTTGATTCATCATTAACATTAGCTATTAATCCTGGAACAGCTATTAAACCAGCTTTTTGAGCTGCCTTATATCTTCTTTCACCAGCTATAATTTCGTATTTATCACCAAGTCTTCTAACAACTAATGGTTGTAAAATACCGTGCTGTTTAATTGAATTAGCAAGATCATTAAGAGCTTTTTCATCAAATGCAATTCTAGGTTGAAATCTGTTTGGAACTAAGTCTTCAATCGGAATTTGAATTACCTCTCTATTAGAATTCATTTTATCAAGCCCTTTCTTATTCTAAAGTAATTTTAACTTATTATGAAAATTATTTCAATGGCTTTTTCAAAATTTTATCGTATGTTCTAGGGAATTTATCATCAATCTTTTTTAATTTTTTTATAACTATAATATTTCTTTGACTATTTTCAATAGGCAAATTAAATTTTTCAACTTTCTCAATTTTACTATTTAGAATTTTAATTGTTGTTTCACTTTCTTTTACCTCTTCTTCAGTTACTTTATCGCTAGCTTTCATAAGCAATAAATAACCATTGTCTTTTAAAAATGGCAAAGATAGTTCACATAATATTCTGGTTTTAGCTACTGCTCTAGAAGTCACTATATCAAATTTTTCCCTTGATTCCTTTATATATTCTTCTGCCCTACTATTAATAATAAATACATCTTTTAAATCTAATTTCTGACACACATTTTTTAAAAATGTTGTCTTTTTATTGTTAGAATCTAGTAAATAAAGTTCGATATTTGGAAAAAATATTTTTAAAACTAAACCAGGAAATCCTGCTCCTGTTCCAATATCTAATACTTTTATATTCTTATTAAAATCAGCTACTTTAGTAATAGTTAGACTATCGTAAAAATGTTTTAAATAAACATCCTCTTTATTCGTAATGCTTGTTAAATTAGTGTGACTATTATAATTTATTAATTCATCATAGTATAATTCTATCTTTCTTATTTTTTCATCTGTTAAATCTATATTTAATAAAGAAAGGTTTTCGATAAATTCATTAATTTTCATTTGGATACTCCTTTTTCAGATATATAGCTAAAATAGATATATCCACTGGATTTACTCCGCTTATTCTAGATGCCTGACCTAATGTTAATGGATTTACTTTTTTTAACTTTTGTCTAGATTCGCTAGATAGATTTTTTATTGCATCATAATTAATATCATTAGGAATTTTTTTCTTTTCTTGTTTTAACAATTTTTCCTTTTCTTTATAAGCTTTTTTAATATATCCATCATATTTTGTTTCTATTTCAACTTCATCAAATACACTTTGATATTTTGAAATATCAATTATTTTGCTTATTACTTCCATATTAATTTCTGGTCTTTTTAATGCCTCAATTAATTTCATGTTTTTAGTATAATTAGTATTCGTTAAATTATATAAAACATCTTTGTTATTTTTGATATCCAATGAATTAGTTGATAATATTTCTATCAACTCAGCTTTTAGAGCTAATTTTTCTTTAAATCTATTATACGCTGATTTTTTTATAGTTTTAAATTTGTTACCTATTTCGGTTAATCTTACATCAGCATTATCATGTCTTAATATTAATCTAAACTCTGCCCTACTTGTAAGCATTCTATAAGGTTCTTTAGTTCCTTTAGTAACTAAATCATCAATTAAAACACCTATATAAGCTTGATCTCTAGTAAGAATGAGTCCTTCTTTGGAATCTATTTTTTGACAAGCATTTATTCCAGCAATTAATCCCTGTGCTGCTGCTTCTTCATATCCACTAGTTCCGTTTATTTGACCAGCAGTAAACAAATTATTAATAATCTTGGTTTCTAGGGTCGGTTTTAGTTGTAATGGGTCGATAGCATCATATTCAATTGCATAGGCATATTTTGTAATGATAGCATTTTCTAATCCATTTAAACTATGAACCATCTTCTCTTGAACATCCTTAGGCATAGATGTAGAAAACCCTTGTAAATACCACTCATCATAATATTTACTCTCTGGTTCCAAAAAAAGTTGATGTCTTTCTTTATCTTTAAACCTAACTATTTTATCTTCTATTGAAGGACAATATCTAGGCCCTACTCCACTAACAAAACCTCCATACATACTAGATTGACCTAGGTTTTCATTAATTATTTGATGGGTATTTTCATTGGTATATATTAAATAACAATTTTCTTGATTTTTAATATCGTAATATACTTTGTTTTCAAAACTAAACGTAAGAGGTTTATCAGATCCCTTCTCTACTTGCATTTTTGAAAAGTCTATTGATTCTTTTCTTATTCTTGGAGGTGTTCCAGTTTTTAATCTTTGAATTGTAAATCCATATTTTTTTAAGTTGTCACTTAGTTTATTGCTTCTTTTTTCACCATGTGGACCAGATGGTTTGTTTTCACTTCCTATTAAAATATTTGCCTTAAGATAAGTCCCGGTGGTTAATATGACTGATTTAGAATATATTTTTTGGTTATCAGATAGTATTATTCCTTTTACAGTTCCATCTTCTATAATTAAATCTTCAACTATGCCTTCTATAATGTCTAAATTTTTTAATTTGTTTAATTCTTTTAACATTTCTTTAGGATAAATTGTTTTATCAGCTTGAGCTCTTAAACTTCTAACTGCAGGTCCTTTGCTATCATTCAACATTTTTATTTGAAAATGACTCCTATCAGCAATTTTTCCCATTAAACCTCCTAAGGCATCTATCTCTCTAACTATGATACCCTTAGCAGTTCCCCCAATTGAGGGATTACATGGCATATCTGCAATATTTTTGTAATTAATTGTAATTAAAGCTGTTTTTTTCTTTTTAAAAGCCGAAACATATGCTGCTTCACAACCAGCATGACCAGCTCCTACTACGATAATATCATACATACTATCACCTACTTTCCTAAGCAAAAGTTTTTAAATAAAGTATCAAGCAATTCTTCATCATATGAAGATCCTGTAATATTACCTAATAAATCTAATATTTCTTTTAAATCTATCTCTATCATATCTACAAATATATCATCTTCTAATTTATCCATAGCATTTTTACTAATATTCAAGCATTTTTTTATTGTATTAATTTGATCTACATTATTTAAATAAGTTACATCATTTGTCTCTATTTCATCCAAATTAAATTTTTCTATAATAGCTTCTTTTAATGGTCTTATACCTTCTAAAGATAGAGTGTTTCCATAAATTACGTTTTTTTCATCTAAAACAGTATTATTAGAATCATTTTTATTACCAAATATTATAAGTTTATTTTTAGGTATTTTTTTAATTAACTCTTTCTCATCTTTTGTTATATTATTATTTAAATCCACTACTAAAACAACTAAATCTGCATCATCTATTAGTTTTAAACTTTTTTCAACTCCGATTTTTTCAATTGGATTATCTGTTTTTCTAATACCAGCAGTATCCAATAAATTAATTAAAACACCATTTAATTCAATAGTTCCTTCAACAACATCTCTTGTAGTTCCTTTAATATCACTTACTATTGCTTTTTCCTCATTTAATAAAGCATTTAATACACTACTCTTTCCAGCATTAGGTAGTCCTACTAAACTAACATTTATTCCATTTTTAACTATTTTTGTTGTTTTAGCATCTTCTAATAATTTAGAAAATTCATCAGTTAAATAATTAAATTTTTCTTTTAATATATCCTTAGTTATAACTAAGTTATCTTCATATTCTGGAAAATCAATATTAACTTCTATATTACTAATTAAGTCTAATATTAGTTTTCTAATAGACTCTATTTTTTTTGTTAATAAACCAGTTAGTCCGTTCATGAATACTTTTCTAGCATTATTGGTTTTTGAGTATAATAAATCATTAACCGCTTGAGCTTGAGAAATATCTATACGTCCATTTAAATATGCTCTTTTGGTAAATTCTCCTGGAGTGGCTAAACGACACCCACATTCTAATAGTATTTCAAGTATTTTGTTAGTTGATGCTATTCCTCCGTGACAATTAATCTCGACGACATCCTCTTTAGTATAAGTGTTTGGGGCTTTCATAACTGAAACCAATACTTCATCTATATACTCGTTTTTATACTTAATGAATCCATAATTAATAGTATGGTCATCTACTTTTTTTAAATCTTTAGTGAAAATTTTAGATACAATTTCAATACTTTTATCTCCACTTACTCTAATAATTGAAATTGCCCCAACTCCTAAAGACGTGCATATTGCACAAATAGTATCACTCATATTCGTCACTTCCGCGTCGTATTATAGCAAAGTAAAGGTAAAAATGCAATTAATCAACAAAAAAAACAAAACATAAGTTTTGTTTTAGAATTTTGTAAGAATTCTCATTTGAATTTCAGAAAGTGGCATTTCTAAAAGATCTAAATTATCTGAAAATCCAATTACATTTTTTTCATAAGCAATCTTTAATGCTAATTCAAAGTTAATTTTTCTTTTAACATACATTTTTCCTTGCTTGTTAACTCCAATATTAACTTCATTATTTTTTATAACAGCATCCTCAAAAACTGCTTTAATATGGATATTTTCCAATTCCGGATTATCAAAAGAATCAAAGAATTCTGCTGTTCTTTCTATGTAATCGGCTATTTGAGAATCAGATAAATCATGAACTATTTGTAAATTTTTAATATCCTCTTCACAAATATCAGAATATAGAATTGCTATTACTTCGCTTTTTTTCATTTTTTTCCTCTCCCCTGATTAATATTAATCAATTTTTGGCTTTATAACAACATG
>JAEEGL010627480.1_pt1 | contig 16843 bp, 13 predicted proteins | sample 9134231 | NCBI WGS metagenome assembly JAEEGL01 (sample SAMN16246548, study PRJNA631951) | gut metagenome | biome: gut microbiome; feature: rumen; material: fiber-attached | host: Bos | place: Iran: Karaj | collected 2018-10
CTACTGGATCCGTCGCTGACACAGCGCACCTACAGTAACTGCCCGGACCCGGATTTTGCCACGGATTTGGATTACAACACGCGCGAACTGGCGGACGAGATCGACGCGGCCTACTATGCCCAAACGGGTCATCATCCCTACATGGCCATCGCCATCATCAAGCGCAACCACATTGATTTCAACCGGAAACGGGAGTGGGCGGTGCCCCGGGGCGACGAAAACCTGGGCAAGATCTACGACGCCTACCACGCCTTTGTCGCGCAATCCCGCGCGGAGGTGGCCGCCGTGTATGGATCCGGCCTGCTGCTGGATATCCACGGGCAGAGTCATTCCCAGCATATCGAACTGGGCTACCTGCTGACCCCCTCGGTGCTGGACAAGTCCGACGCTACGCTCGATTCCGGCAACTACGCCTCCTCCTCCAGCATTCCCCACTTGGCGCGCACCAACAAGGGCGGCCTGAGTTTCTCGCAGGTGCTGCGGGGAACGGATTCCTTCGGCGGATTCCTCTATCGGAACGGGCTGGAATGCGTTCCGCGGCCCGGCTATCTTTCGCCCGGCAACAACCCTTATTTCTATGGCGGCTACACCACCCGCACCTATGGTTCGTACAGTGGGGGTACGGTGGATGCCATCCAGTGTGAGTTCCGCTACTCCTATCGCGACACGCAGTCGGAGCGCCTTCGCGCCGCCGCCGCTTTTGCCAAATCGATTGCAGAATTTCTCGCCAAGCACAAATAGTTTTTGCTACCTTTGCCCTAGACATATATAATAGTGGAGGTAGCTATGTGCAGAATGAATTTTCTGGTGCTCGGGGCCACCTTTCTGGTGAGCTCCGTTTTTATGTTCTGGAATCTTGAGAACTGCTTTGACCCGTACGACGATCCGCTGACGCGGGACGAAGAGTTTACGCCCGGCGGCGCGCGCCACTGGACGTGGAAGAAACTGGAGAGAAAACTGACCGGGGTGGCCAAAGTGATACTGGCCGCCCGGGACACCTATGGCGATTATCCGGCGCTGGTCGGATTATGCGAAGTGGAAAACGCCACCGTCGTCCGGCGGCTGGCTTCGCACAAACTGCTGGAGCCGCTGGCGTACGACTGGATTCATCGGGATTCGCCCGACGGCCGCGGGATCGACGTGGCGCTGCTCTTCCGGCGAGATAAGTTCCGCCCGCTGGTGGTGCGCGCCGTGCCGGTGCCCACCGATCCGCCTACCCGGGATATCCTCTATGTCAAAGGAATATTGAAGGGCGACACCGTCCATGTCCTGGTGAATCACTGGCCGTCGAAGCTGGGCGGCAGGGCGGGGGGCGGCCGCCGTGAGGCGGCGGCCGCGGCGCTCCGCGCCTGCGTCGATTCCATCGACGCCCCCGCCCGCCAGGCGATCCTCATCTGCGGGGACTTCAACGCGACGCCCTCGGAGATACATCTGGACATCCCCGGTGTAGAGAACCTGGCGGCACCGCTGGCGGCTGCCGGCGAGGGCTCCCTCAAATACCGCGGCACCTGGGAACTGATTGACCAGTTCTGGGTCCGTCCAGCGTGGCTAGTGTCCCCAAAAGAGGGAGACCAGCCATGTTTTCCCGGGGTTTTCGTGGCTGGTCTCCCTCTTTTGGGGACACTAGCCGCACCTCGCATGGAGGTATTCCGTCTGCCGTTCCTGCTGGAGCCGGACACGGGCTACACCGGCGAGCGGCCCCGCCGCACCTGGTCCGGGCCCCACTACAAGGGCGGGCTCAGCGATCATCTTCCCGTCGTCCTCCTGCTCTGACGCTCCGCCCGCATAACCGCGCGGACCTTTCCTGAAAATCACTATCTTTGTAACAGTAAATCCTCACCTATGAAACAATACCTCGACTTGCTCCGTTATATCCGTGAAAACGGCTCTTTCAAGGAAGACCGCACGGGAACGGGGACGCAGAGCGTGTTCGGCTACCAGATGCGCTTCAATCTGGCCGACGGATTTCCGCTGCTGACCACCAAGAAGGTCCACCTGAAATCCATCATCTACGAACTCCTCTGGTTCATCGCCGGCGACACTAACATCAAGTATCTCAAAGACCACGGCGTCTCCATCTGGGACGAATGGGCCGATGAGAACGGCGACCTGGGCCCGGTGTACGGCCACCAGTGGCGCAGCTTTCCCGCTCCGGACGGCGGAAAGGTGGACCAGCTCAAGAATGTGGTGGAGCAGCTGAAGAAGAATCCCGACAGCCGCCGCCACATCGTCTGCGCCTGGAATCCGGGTGAGGTGGACCAGATGGCCCTGCCGCCCTGCCACGCGCTTTTCCAATTCTATGTGGCGGACGGCAAACTCTCCTGCCAGCTCTATCAGCGGAGTGCCGACGTCTTCCTGGGGGTGCCCTTCAACATCGCCTCCTACGCGCTGCTGACCATGATGATCGCGCAGGTCTGTGGCTACGAGCCGGGCGACTTCGTTCACACCTTCGGCGATGTCCACATCTACAGGAACCACTTCGAACAGGTGGCGCTTCAGCTCTCTCGCGAGCCGCGCGCCCTTCCCACGATGCGCCTCAATCCGGAGCGCAAGGATCTGTTCGAATTCCAATACGAAGATTTCACCCTGGAGGGCTACGATCCCTGGCCCGCCATCAAAGCACCGGTTGCCGTATGAAACCCCTCAATATGATCCTCGCCGCCGCCGAAAACAACGCCATCGGGCGCAAGGGCGGCATTCCGTGGCATATCCGCGAAGATTTTCTCTACTTCAAGCGCACCACCCTGGGCCACACCGTGATCATGGGCTACATGACGTGGGTGTCGTTGGGCAGCAAGCCGCTTCCGGGCCGCAAGAATTATGTGATCAGCATCCCCGAGATGATGGACGGCAAAGAGCCGGAAAACCCCACCGATCCGGCCAAGACCGGCAAGCCGTGGGCGCCCGGAACCGAGGTGCGGTTTTTCCCGAGCCTTGAGGAGGCCATCGATGCCGCGCAGGACGATCCTTTCATTATCGGCGGAGGCTACACCTATCGCCAGGCCCTGCCGATGGCCACCCGCATCTACCTGACCCGCATCCACACGGTCATTCCGGATGCGGACACCTTCTTCCCGGATCTTCCGGCCGATGAGTGGCGCTGCTCTCGCGTAGGCGAGATGCTCCACGACGACGAAACCAACTTTGACTTTGAATTCCTGATTTATGACAGAATCCGATAGAAGCAGCTTCGGGAGCCGGTTCGGCGTGATTGTCGCCATGGTGGGCTCCGCGGTGGGATTGGGCAACATCTGGCGCTTCCCCTACATGGTGGGCGAGAACGGCGGTGCCGCCTTCATCCTGATTTACCTGGCCTTTTCCTTCCTGATCAGTCTCCCGGTGTTCTGTGCGGAGTTTGTGATCGGCCGCCGCGGCCGCTCCAACGCCGTAGGCGCCTTCCGCAAGCTGGCCCCGGGCTCCAAATGGTATCTGGGTGGCTTTCTGAGCATTATCGCGGTCTTCCTGATCCTGTCGTTCTACAGCGTGGTCGGCGGATGGGGCATCAAATATCTGGTGGATTCCGTGGCGCTGAAGTTCTCCGCGGGTGCCGCCGGCACCGACTTCGGGGCTTCCTTCGCCGCCTTCTCCACGGGCAAGATCGCGCCGCTCGTCTATATGCTGATCTTTGTGCTGGTCACCGCCGCCGTGGTGGTGCTGGGCGTACAGAAGGGCATCGAGCGCTTCTCCAAGTGGATGATGCCGCTGCTCTTCGTGCTGATTCTGGTGCTGGTGGTGCGTTCCGCCTTCCTGCCGGGCGCCGGCGCGGGTTACGGCTATCTCTTCCGCCCCGATTTCTCCAAGATCACCTCGGAAACGCTGATCGCCGCCCTGGGCCAGTCCTTCTTCTCGATGTCGCTGGGTATGGGTGCCATCATCATCTACGGATCGTATGTCAAGCGCAGCGATAACATCCTGAATCACTCACTGATTACGGTTTCGCTGGACACCGTCTTCGCCCTGCTGGCGGCCTGCGCCATCATGCCGGCCGTCTTCTCGTTCGGTGTGCAACCGAATCAGGGCCCGGGCCTGGTCTTCGTCACGCTACCCTATATCTTCACCAATATGCCGCTGGGCAGCCTGGTGGCGGTGTTCTTCTTCATCTCGCTCCTGCTGGCAGCCGTTTCATCGGCCATCTCGCTGGTTGAGGTGATGGTGAGTTTCCTGATCGAGGAGTGCCGCTGCTCGCGCAAACTGGCGGTGGGTATTTCCATCGCCACGCAAGCCATTTTCGGCACGCTGTGCTCCCTCTCGCTGATGCCCGACAGTCCGCTGAAGGTGGGAGGCTTGACGCTGTTCGACCTCTTCGACAAGATATCGTCGGACTACGTCCTGACCATCGGCGCGCTGCTGATTGTGCTCTTTGTGGGCTGGAAGATCAAGAAGGCCAACTTTATGGATGAGATGACCAGCGGTGGCACGATCCGCATTCCCAAGTGGATTGCGCTCGTCATTTTCTGGATCATCAAGGTCGTGGCGCCGCTCGCAATCCTGACCATCCTGATATTCTCGTAGAGAATAAATCACTATCTTTGCAAGTTGCACTTACAAAGATAAAATTATGGCATTGCGTTGCGGTATCGTCGGCCTTCCCAATGTGGGTAAATCGACTCTGTTCAACTGTATCAGCTCCTCCAAGGCGCAGGCGGCCAATTTCCCGTTCTGCACCATTGAACCCAATGTCGGCTCCACCACGGTGCCCGACGAGCGGTTGAATGTGCTCACCGAGATGTGCCACCCCAAACGCACCATCCCCGCCACGGTGGAAATCGTGGATATCGCGGGTCTGGTGAAGGGCGCGAGCCAGGGGGAGGGCCTCGGCAACCAGTTCCTGGCCAATATTCGCGAGACCGATGCCATCCTGCACGTGCTACGCTGCTTTGACGATCCGAATGTCACCCATGTGGATGGCAACGTGGATCCGGTGCGCGATAAGGAGGTAATCGATACGGAACTGCAGATCAAAGACCTGGATACCGTCACCAACCGCATTGCCAAGGTGCAGAAGCAGGCCCAGACGGGCGGCGACAAGCAAGCTAAAAAAGCGCTCGACGTGCTGCTCCGCTACAAGGAGGTGCTTGAGCAGGGCCGCAATGCCCGCGAGGTGAGTTTCGATACGCCCGACGAGCGCAAGATCGCGCGCGAATTCTGCCTTCTCACCGACAAACCGGTGCTCTATGTCTGCAATGTGGATGAGGCTGCAGCCGCCACGGGTAATGCCTATGTGGAGGCAGTCCGTCAGGCGGTGTCGGGCGAACAGGCGCAGATTCTGGTGATTTCCGCCAAGATTGAATCGGAAATCGCCGAACTGGAAGATCCGGAGGAACGCGCGATGTTCCTCGAGGAGATCGGGCTGAAAGAGTCCGGCGTGGTGCGCCTGATTCAGGCGGCCTATGCGCTGCTCGGGCTGCGGACCTTCTTTACGGCAGGCGCCGACGAATGTCGCGCATGGACCATCCATGTGGGAGACAAGGCACCCCAGGCGGCCGGCGTAATCCACACCGACTTTGAGAAAGGATTCATCCGTGCAGAGGTGATCAAGTATGCTGATTTTGTGGAACTTGGTTCCGAATCGGCCTGCCGTGCCGCCGGCAAACTGGGCAGTGAGGGCAAGGAATATGTGGTAGAAGACGGCGACATCATGCACTTCCTTTTCAACGTCTGATATGAAACGAATCCTGATAATCATAGCAATTGGAATGGCGATGCTTACCGGATGTACAGAGAAACAGGCTCCGCTCCCGCACCTGAAGCCCGACCGGCAGGCGGGGCTGCTGCCCTTCTATGAGACACATCCGGTGGAGGGAGCCTATGCTGTGTTGTTGGGAGACGATCTGATGGCAGACGGGCTTTGGAGCGAAATCTTCCCGAACCGAAAGTTGTTCAGCCGCGGCATTCCCGGGGATTGCGTAGCAGATATTGCGCCGCGGGCGCGACAGGCTGCCGCCGCCCATCCGGCCAAACTCTTGATCAGTGCCGGAATGAATGATTTTGACCGCGTGGCGCTGGAAGCACCTGCCGGTCACGGCCGTCTGGACTACGAACCCGTAGCGCATCGCGTAGCCCTGGAAATCCAGAAACTCTTCAAGGATTTGCATCGGATTTCTCCGGAGACGGAGCTTTACTGGCTCTCATTGTATCAGCTTCCCGCGATGGATCCGGACGCCTATCCGGTAATGGCGCGGGTCAACTGGGCCGTCTCTGCCTATGCCGCAAAGACGGGATATTTCACCTGCCTTGATCTGTCCAAAGTGCTGAATCAGGGATTGGAGGAGGGGATTTTCTCCTACACGGAAGGTCGCTGGCTCAATGCGGAGGGATTTGCCCAGCTGGCCGGATACCTGGCGGGGTACCTGAATCTTCCCCATCAGCTGGACATTCGGATCACCACCTTTACTGACGCACAGTATCAGAACGTCCGCTCCTGGTGCGGCACCCGGGCTCCGGGTGAAGGGCGCGTTTCCGGATACTACCTGGACCGCCTTTCCCAGTTCCAGGCGCTGCCGCGTGAACAGGGTGGCGTCGTGCTCTTCGGGGACAGTCTGATTGATTTCGGACCCTGGAATGAACTTCTTCCGGAGTTTCCGATACATCCGCGCGGAATCGCCGGCGATCTGCTGGACGGATTTACGGCGCGGGTAGATGAAGTGGCTTCTCAGAATCCGGACGCGGTGGTATTGATAGGTGGCTGCAATAACCTGGTCAAGACGCCGGAACGCGCGCCGGAAGACATCTGGAAAGACTACGAAACCCTCCTTGCCACCCTCCGGAAAGCAATGCCTGCCGTCCCGCTCTTCGTGGAGAGCATCCTCCCGCTGAGTCCTAAGGACGAAGCTGAATACGAAGGCTTTAACGCGCGCGCTGCTGTGCTGAATGGCTTCCTGGCAGATGCAGCAACTCAGGCTAAATACAACTACCGCTACCTGGATCTGGCCTTTCAGTTGAGAGATATGAAAGGCGATTTGGGCGATGAATACACCACCGACGGCTGTCACCTGACTCCCGCCGCCTACCAGATTTGGGCTGACCAGCTCCGAGAGGCGCTGGGCGGGTTGAATCTGAAGCAGAGGTAACTAAAACGTAATGTTACAAAATTGAAATACTAATACTTTAAGCATGTATAGAACGCATACCTGCGGCGAATTGAGAGCCGCAAACATCGGGCAGACGGTCACCCTGGCCGGTTGGGTCCAACGGGTCCGCAAGATGGGTGGCATGACCTTCGTGGATCTTCGCGACCGCTATGGCATCACGCAGCTCCGCGTGGATGACAGTTCGGCGGAAGCTGTCCGCGAGGCGGCGGCCAAACTGGGTCGCGAGTTTGTCATCCAGGCCACCGGTCTGGTGGAAGAGCGTGCCAGCAAGAACGCCAAGATTCCGACGGGTGACATCGAGCTGAACCTCACGGGTATCACCATCCTCAACGAGTCGGCAACTCCGCCTTTCACCATTGAAGACGAATCAGACGGCGGCGAGGATCTCCGTGCCCGCTACCGCTACCTGGATCTGCGTCGCAATCCGCTGAAGAATGCCCTGATGCTGCGTCACCGCGTGGCGCACGAGGTTCGCAACTATCTTGACAGCAAAAATTTCCTCGAGATTGAGACCCCATTCCTCATCAAGTCCACTCCGGAAGGGGCGCGCGACTTCGTGGTGCCCTCCCGCATGAATCCGGGCCAGTTCTACGCGCTGCCGCAGAGCCCGCAGACTTTCAAGCAGCTGCTGATGGTGGCCGGCTACGACCGCTACTTCCAGATCGTGCGCTGCTTCCGCGACGAGGACCTGCGTGCCGACCGTCAGCCGGAGTTCACCCAGATTGACTGTGAGATGAGTTTTGTGGAGCAGGAGGATGTGCTGAACCTCTTTGAGGGGATGATGCGCCACCTCTTCAAGACCATCCACAACTTCGATATTCCCAACCCTATGCCCCGCATCACCTGGTATGACGCCATGGATAGCTACGGCAGCGACAAGCCGGATATCCGTTTCGGAATGAAGCTGCACGAGCTGACCTCCCTGGTTCAGGGTCACGGTTTCAGCGTCTTCGACGGGGCCGAATATATCGGCGGTATCGCCGTTCCCGGCGCAGCCGAATATACCCGCAAGCAGCTGGACGAGCTCACCGAATGGGTCAAACGGCCGCAGGTGGGCGCCAAGGGTTTGGTCTATATCCGTTACAATGCCGACGGCAGTGTCAAATCCTCCGTGGATAAGTTCTATACGCCGGAAGTGCTGCAGCAGGTGGCTGAGGCGGCTGGTGCACAGAAGGGCGACCTGGTGCTGGTGCTCTGCGGTGCAAAGCGCAAGACCCAGACGCAGTTGGGTGTGCTCCGCATCGAGATGGGCAACCGGCTCGAGCTGCGCAAGCCCTTCGATTACGCGCCGCTCTGGGTGGTGGATTTCCCGCTCTTTGAATGGGACGACGAGACCCAGCGCTTCTACGCGATGCATCATCCCTTCACGGCACCCAAGCCGGAGCATCTGGCCTGGTACTATTCCAACAAAAAAGAGGACCTGGAGCGTGTCTGCGCCAATGCTTACGACTTTGTCCTGAATGGCGTGGAGCTCGGCGGCGGATCCATCCGTATCCACGAGGCCGATGTCCAGAAGCGGATGTTCGAGATTCTGGGCATCTCCGCCGAGGATGCAGAGGCCAAGTTCGGCTTCATCATCAACGCCTTCAAGTTCGGCGCTCCGCCGCATGGTGGCCTGGCCTTCGGTTTCGACCGCGTCTGCGCCCTCTTCGGCGGCCAGGAGACCATCCGCGACTATATCGCATTCCCGAAGAACAATATGGGTCGCGATGTGATGCTTGATGCTCCTTCTGCTATCGACCAGGTCCAGATGGACGAACTCTTCCTCGCCTCCACGGTCGCTAAAGAGTCCTAGGTTCGCCTCTGAAATACTTGCGTCAACTGTCTTTTTATGCCGGGCTCAAACCCGGCATTTTTTGTCTTTCCGCAGGATTAATTTATACATAAATTAACAAGATATTAACAATGAGCCCAAAAAATTCGTACCTTGCGTGGATTTTAGCACAGTTTCCGAATAGGAAATGAAGCGGGAAAATACATACAAAGCGTTAATATTTAACGCGGTACTTCTTCTCCTGATGCCGGCCTTCCGCTTGATGGCGGAGCCTGCCGGGGAGGTGAGGGTCCCGATTTTCTTCCGTTTCAACAGCGAAACCTACGATCCGACGATCTTCTCCAACGAGGCCTCGATGCGGTCAATTTTCAATCTGATCGACAGTCTCGGCACGGACCACATCAAGGGAATCGATATTACCGGCTTTTCCTCTCCGGAGGGCGTCTACGAATACAACCAGAAGGTCAGTCTCCACCGTGCCCGCAGCGTAGCGAGAATCATTCGCTCACGCTACCAGCATCTCTCCCAGCGTGTGCATGTGGATGGCGGCGGAGAAGCTTGGGCCGAACTTCGTGCCAGCGTAGCGACCGATACCAAACTGACCACCGCTTCGCGCGACAAAGTCCTCCGCTTCCTGGATGATACTTCCATCTCCAATGACACCCGTAAATGGCGTCTGATCAATTGGTTGAAGAATGACCCGAACGTGGGTCCGATCTATCCCTACCTGCTCCGCAACCATTATCGCAAGCTGCGCAGCGGTGTGGTGGTTGTGATTTACGAGAGTCAGGACGAGTCAGAACCGACGGAGCCGCCTGCTCAGCCCGCAGCGCCTGCTCAGCCCGCACAACCCGCGGCGCCCACTCAGCCCGCTGATACGCTCGTCGCTCAGCCGCAGATAGTGCCGCAGCCGGATACCACAGCTGTCGCTCAGCCCGCAGATACCGCGGAATACGTCCCGGCGCTGGATTCCGTAACGAAGGCCGCGCAGCAGGAGCCGCTCCAACAGTCGTCTGATCACACTGACCGCCGCGCCTTCATCCCGGCTGCTGGTCTGAGCACCAACCTTCCCTACGACATCACCTATGTGCCCGGATATGGCGTCACTTCCATCCCGAGCGTCAGTTTCGAATATTATCCGGCCTCCCGCGGCCGCTGGACCTACGGCGCTGATGTAGAGTGGCCTATGTGGAAACACTGGGACACCCAGCGATTCATGCAGATCAACAACATCACGCTCTGGACCCGTCGTTACTTCAAAGATCCGGAGGTCCGCCCGCAGGGTGCATACCTGCTGGGCAGCGTGAACGGCGCCCGCTACGGTGTGGGTTTCAATAAAAAAGGCTGGATTGGCGAAGGTATCGGCCTCTCGGCAGGCATCGGATACAAATTGCCCATCGGCAAGAGTCGCTTCTGGTTTGATGCCGGTGCCGCGCTGGGCCTCTTCTACTCCGCTTACGACCCGTACGTCTATGGCAACGATGCATTGGGCTGGTACTATTATGATTACGCCGGCAAGCCGGAAGACTTCACGGAGCGCAACAACCGCTGGATCTGGCTGGGCCCGACTCGAATCTACTTCTCGATCGGTGTCGATCTGTTTAACCGAAACAAGGAGGGCAAGCGATGAAAAAGCGTATCCTTCTCTCCCTGCTCGCCCTGGTGCTCTTCACGGGCTCCTGCACGATCGATCCTCCGCTCCACCTGCGCAAGACCGCCGAGACCTCGATCATCCTGGTTCCGACCATCACCACCTCTTTCATGTGGCAGGTGGATTGGCAGACCCAGTGGCAGTTTAACTGGTCTACCGATCAGTTCGGCCCGCTGGAATATGTGGTGCCGACCGCCGTCCGTATGCACGACTACACGCTGGATGAGGCCCTGGCCCCCAAGCGCCACGACGTCTATAACTTCAACGGCACCACTGCAGAGGTTCAGCTTTTCCAGGGTATCCACAACCTGCTCTTCCACAACATCGGATCCGAGGTGAACCTCTTCCGCTCGGACGACGACCTGTCGGATGTTCACGCCTATACGCGCGTGATTTCCAGCGGTTTGAAATCCTCTATGCCGGTGATGACCCTCGAACAGAAAGAGGCCCTCACCCGTTCCGAGGCGGAGATGGAAATCGATGAACCCGTGGTCCTGATGCCCGACCAGCTCTTCACCATGTACGACGTACACCGCGAGATTTCCGACAATCTGGAAGACTTTGAATACATCGACGGCAAGTACGTGCTCCACATCCGCGGCACCCTTGAGCCTGTGACGTATATCTACCTGATACAGATTAAACTCATCAACAACCTCGGTCGAGTGACGGGTAGTATGGGTGGCGCCGCCCTTACGGGTATGGCAGACGACGTCTGTTTGCCCACCAAGATGAACTCCACCTCCACAGTCAGTGTGCCGATGGATGTACACATCAACAAGGCGGCTGATCCCGATATGCTGGGCGCACGCGTGCTGACTTTCGGTATCCCTGGCTGCAATCCCTCCGACCCGGCCAGCCTTGCCAACGCCCCTGCAGGAAAACATTATCTGGTGGCTAACATCTGCTTCGCAACCGGTCAATATAAAAATATTAACATCGACGTAACCGACCAGATTCGAGCACTCCCTACCGGCGGAGTTATCACTCTGGAGCTCGACGTCAACGACTTCCCGCCCGAGATTATCGATCCGCCAATCACTGGAGGAGGAGGCTTTAATGCCCTAATCGGGGATTGGGATGACAAGGTAGGAACAACAACGGTAATATTCTAAAAACCAATATATCAACTATTTACCAATTTTTTAATTTTTATGCGTATGAAAAAATTAATGATTCTTGCAGTCGCAGCCATCACGTTGGCTTCCTGCAGCAACACCTTCGAGGTGAAACATCACGAAGGTACCGCCATCGGCTTCGGCACTTGGGCGGAGTCCCTTACCAGAGCCCGCACCCAGGGTACTAGCACCTTCACCAATGGTGATGACTTTGCTGTGTATGGTTACAAGGACAAAACAACCCCTGCTCCTGCCACCGTGTTCGATGACGTGGTTGTAAGCACTACTGACGGAACCACCTGGACTTACACCACTCCCCGTTTCTGGGATTCCAACTACGACAAGTACATCTTTTACGCAGTGTCTCCGGCCGCTATTGGTACTGGTGGCACCGTTAATCCTCAGACCGGTGAAATCACCAGTGCTACCATTACGTTCGCTGGTAACGACAACGACATCCTCGTGGCTGACAAGAAACAGGTTGACAAGGGCGATGCACCTTATTTCAGCAACTTTGCAACCGTTCCCCTGTTATTCAACCACGTGGCATCCCTGGTGGATATTAAGATAAAGAAAGCTCCCAGTTTGCACGATGCAACGGTTACCGTTTCTGCGCTGAGCCTTCTTGCTGACAATGCCGGAGTTCTTACTGTTAGTGATGCTTATACTGACAATCATCCGGTTGCATCATGGTCTACCACCACAAATGCTTCGTATGGCCCTGGCAATGGTGTAAATTCCGTTGACATTAGCAGCCCCATCACGATTGCCGAGGATACCGCTTTCGATCCGGCATCGCCCGCAACCCCTGCTGCATCCACCTTCCTCATCAACAACCTTGTTGTGAAGCCTCAGACCTTCCGTCCTGAAGGTGGTTCCAACCCGCAGAAGATCACCCTCACCTACAAGATAGCTGTTACCGGTACTGCCGATGTGGAGTATGCTAATCGCGTGCTTTACCTCGCCGACTTCGACAATGTTGATGATAACGACCAGGGTGGAGATGCCCCGGTTGGATCCTGGGAGCCCGGAAAGCACTATACTTTCTTCATCACCCTTGACGCTCACAAGATTGACTTCAGCGCCACGATCACCGATTGGACAGCAGTCAGTGGCTACAATTATCTCCTCAACTAAAGTACTGAATGCTTAATCGCATCATACGCATTTTGGCGACAGCTGTGGGTTGCGCCCTGCTTCTGGCAGGGTGCGGCCTCCGGCTGGACGACCCGGCGCCCTCTAAAGAGATTTCTTTTGACGCCGGGTCCGCCCTTTTGCGCAGTGATGCAACAAAATCGGTCGCGTATTACGACAACACGAGTTTCGGAGTATTCACCTTTAAACAAAGCGGCGGTACGTGGGCTCAATTAGCGTCCAAACACTGGAAACCGAACTATATGTTCAACCAGGAAGTCCACTACCAAAGCGGCGTCTACACCTATTCCCCCCTCAGGTTCTGGCCTGATCCGGCAGACGGCACGCTTACGTTCTGGGCTTACAGTCCTTACGATGCAGATGCAGACCTGTTGGTCGCAGGGAGTACCACCACGGCATACACCAGTAACTCGGAAGGTCTTCCGGACATGAGGGTTACGGTGGACGGCCACACAGACGTCCTATACTCCGATGTCCTTGCAGACCAGACGTACACATCCAATTCCGGAGTGGCTAATATCTCTTTCAACCACGCCCTCTCTTTGATTGACGTGTATGTACAAAAGATTGACGATCCTGATGACGACTACACCGTAACCTTGAATTCGGTCAGTTTTAATGGTATTTATGTGACCGGCATACTCAAGAGTTTGGATTGGAGTTGGTACAGTTACAGCGGAGCCAGACAGAACCTCCTTTTGTGGGAAGAAGATCCTGACGATGCCAGTGACGATGCCATTGCACAGCTCGAGAATGGGGTTTCACACTCAATCGGAAGTTTGATGCCCTTGCCGCAGAGTCTGACCAGTGACCTAGCACGTCTCCAGGTCGTTTTCACCCTCTCGTCCCCCAGTCTGCAGACATCCAGAACGACCACCCGTAATGTGCTTCTCAGGGAAACACTACCCTCAAATCTGACGGAGTGGGTAAAGAATTCCCACTACACGCTCACCATCAAGATCTCCGCGGATAGACCTATCGAATTCACTGTCACATGGTCCGATTGGGGTGCAGACCACAACTACCATTTGTCCAGTTAAGATGAAACTTTGGCATATCATATCTCTTCTTGTCACTTCCGCACTGCTCACCGGCTGTGGAAAGGACGTCCGCATTGATGTGCCGGAGGGGCCTAGACCCATAAAGTTCACGACAGGAGAAACGGCCATAACCAGGGCCTTTAAGCCCGACGATCCTACGGTGCTGTTTACTGTTGGCAACAAAGCCAGCGTTTTCGCCACGAGGGTTCAAGACGATATCCCCGTGAACATTATGACCAATAGGGAACTACACTGCGACGAGGTTACTGCGCCTGCGACACCGGGAGATCCTTACACTGGCGTATGGAACTACGACAACGTCGTTTATTGGCAAGATACCGGGCATTATTATTTTACCAGTGTCTTTCCCAAAAACGATAATGCGACAATCGACAACTCCACCTACAATCTGGGTTTCAGCTATTCTGCAGGTACCAATACAGACATAATGGTTGCCAGGGCATACCGCGACGCCTCCGTGAGCCAGGACCCCGTAAATCTGGAGTTCAAGCACATAACCGCCGCAGTGCGTTTCCTCTTCGGAAAATCTTCCAGTTCCGATGCAGACCAGTACGCACTGACATCGTTCCAGCTGGAGAATATTGTCGCCTCCGGCAATTTCAGCCTCTTGACGCGAATCACCAATCCGGCATCGGATCCGATCACTTCGTCGAACTGGTCGAACAGCGGTTATACCACCACGCTTGCTGCATGGACAGCCAATACGCCTGCACAGCGGAAAGAAGTCACGCACCCCACCGATGTCGACAACCCCGACGGATATACGCCGATGGGATGGTACTATATGGTACCACAGACCCTGAATGCATCCTGTAGGGTTCGTTTCTCCGTTGTTTACAATGACGGTGACCCGGTGGAAACAGTACTTAACTTCTATGGAGCAGCTGACCAGACCAGTGAAGCCGGAATAGCCTGGGAACCTAACCACGTATACAACTATTTCATCACGCTCACCCAAAGCGGCCTTGAACTTACCGTACAGGCCGTACCTTGGGATGAGGTGAATGTCACAACGGACGATTTCAGATTTGAAGGATGAGAAAAACCTCTTTCATATTGCTCGCTTTAACTGCATTCTTTGCGTGGTCCTGCCACAAGGATGTTGAGCCCGGTGGTTCGCTTTCGGGCTACGGCAGCATAGAGCTCAGCCTGGGTTCTTCGAATGCCATTCGTCTGGCCACCAAGACAAACGCGGACGATCTGCTGGAGGGTCTTCGCTTCAACAACGTGCTCGTGATACTGGTGGATAACAGTGACAAGGTTATCGGCAATGTTTATAAGACCTATCCGTATACGAACGGAGGAGGTAGCGACATCCAGGATAGCGAAGTGGCCACTTCAGTCACCGAAGACGTCATCCATTTCGAGCATCTCCTTCCCGGTGATTATCACGTCTATGCTTACGCCAACATCAACGCCACGGAGTGGCAGAAGACGGGCGAGGAAATAACGGTCCAGGAAAAGGCTGTCGCGACGGGGGATTTCAGCGGATACCTCAACAGAGAGCTGCTTTCCCTCACATCCGCAGGGACCGACGTTCCGGTCAATCCATCCGAAGCGATGCTGCTGACAGGCCACAAGACCATCCCAGTTGGCCTTTCCGTAGTCAACGATACCCTGGACCTGATACGTCCGCTTGTCCGCTTCAAGGTTACGGTTCGCAACCACACCAGGTTCCCCGTGAACGTTGACGAACTTCGCTTCAGTCACTTCAATCCCGACAAAGCATACCTGCTGGACCACCGCGATGCATCTGGTATTCCTTCAGTACCGGCAGGCGTAACATATAGGTCGATGCCTGCATTTGACACAAGTGCCGGCGATGATAATTCAGTCGCTGCTAATGCTGAAGAAGTTATCTACCAGCGACTGATGTATGAAAATGCTTATCCTGGCACATATAAGATATTTGCGGCCCTTACTCTGAACCGAACCTCTGAATCATTGGGCAATCTTCAGCTCAGCCTTGGAGACCATCCGTTCGGGGCAATCGACTATCAAACCCTAAGCGAAATGGATGATGATGAGGAAGTAGATGTTCTGGTAACAAACCCTCAGATTAGTCCTCGTTCCGGGCGCATATTTGGTTATATCAGTGCCAATAATTATATGGCGTGGGAGAGCGCTGGTTATGAGAACTATAACGGCTATTATAGCAGAGCCAAGGCCATATATGATCAGGAGGTGTCCCACACGTATACCCAGTATACTGATGCTGCGACACAAGGATATGCCGCATGGGATGGCATTTCGGCTCATTCTCCAAAGGAAACGAATGGCTTCAATTATTCAGGGGCTAAATCTCAGTACTTCCATAGGCTGTCAAAGTCCAATGGATTATTCACGATTGAGGGGCTCGCTATCAACGGATCAGCCAAGGGCACAGTGAGTGGAACCTCTATATCAGGATTCCGAATTGAAGCAGGTAGCGTTGTTAGTGGTAAGAATCCGTCCGATGTAGGGGGAAAACTGGTTCGTTTCAAAAACGATTCGGATGGCAAGTATATACAAGCGAACACCAACTACAAAGCAGACGTGCCAAAACAACAAGAATCCAACCTTATGTGGCAGAGCGGCGGAACGCACCAGGATCGTCAGTTTATGTTATTTGGCAAGTATATGTCAGGAGGCCTTCTGAAGCGTCTCCTCAAAGAGAATAACAAGGAAGTGCCCCTTACATATATGGCACGCAATGAAGAAATCAATGTCGTGATCAACGTCTACTATGCAGACCAGGCTGGCGAGATTACGTTTACGGTAGACAACTCCCACTGGACAGGGGAGGGTACGACGACTTCTACTCACATATTCGAATGATTTATGCTATGAAAAAGTGGTTACTGTATATAGTCTTAATCTTCGTCTTCGCAGGGTGTGTGCACGAGCCTTCCAAGAAGCCAAGTGCCGCTGGTGAGGTAGACTGTGTTCTTTCCTTCGGGTCGCCGCAGGGAATGAGCGTTGACGTGACCACTAGAGGCGAACTTGGAATCGTA